>Ga0075423_10002312_pt1 | contig 17233 bp, 16 predicted proteins | sample SoiMethybrSBSTD2_FD_80114 | JGI IMG/M metagenome (GOLD analysis project Ga0075423, IMG submission 80114) | Bulk soil microbial communities from a Populus tree surrounding site in Tennessee, USA - Soil MetaG P. TD hybrid SBSTD2 | ecosystem: Environmental > Terrestrial > Soil > Tree plantation...
ATTCAACTCAGCTTTGGTGTATCTTGAAATGAGGTCCCTAGAGCCTTTGGATGCGGAGTTGCTTGACTAGCTGGAGGGATCAACAGCCAAATCAAGAAGGAAACGGGGAGGTGGGACGCTACATCTGAGTGACGTTTTGCCAGTGCAGTGTAGATGGAGAGAATATCAAATCAAAAAGGAGAATTAACACAATGATGGAACTAATGAAAAGATTCGTAAAGCAGGAAGAAGGACAGGATCTTGTTGAGTATGCTCTTTTGCTCGTGTTCTTGGCCTTGGCCGCGATTGCTGTGCTGCCAACCTTAGGGAAAGCGGTAAATAACGTATTCAGCCAGTCTGCTAGCACTCTGACTGCTGGATCCTAACAGTTCGAGACTTGACAAAGTCCAGTGGGAATCTCCACTGGACTTTTTTTTTGTCCCTATGATTACGAAATCGTAATCTATTTGCTATACTCTGCCGATAAACCGGCTGAACAAGTCCCGAGAAGTCTGGAAAGATTTGTAACCTAGTGCGAGCTTTGAAGATTGCTTCGATCATGCCCAACCCAATTAACATCTATCTTCTCGTCATCACAGTGATCTGTGTGCTGACTGCCGCCATCATCGATGTTATTACTCACAAAATTCCCAACTGGGTTACATTTCCGTCTGTAATGCTCGGGATGTTGATCAATTGTTATCTCGAAGGGCTTCAGGGTCTCGTTTTCAGCATATTGGGGCTTGTCACTGGATTTCTTCTGTTATTTGTGGTTTACCTCCTTGGCGGCATGGGAGCCGGAGATGTCAAACTGCTTTGTGCCGTAGGAGCCTTGTTGGGTCCGAAATTGGTATTTTGTACGTTCATTTGGATGGCTCTGGCTGGAGGCACCTTGGCGATTGCACTCATCATCTACAAGAAGGCATTCTCTCAAACGCTCAGTAACTTGAAGACCTTGCTTCTAGGATGGATCTTGCGGGCTCCGAATGAAGACGCTAACTTGACGATACGTAACCAAAGTTTGATCAAGTTACCTTACGGAGTAGCAATTGCAGCCGGCGCGATTCTGGCGGTATATTTTAGGCGAATTCCAAATTTTGGATTTTGATTGCCTCGCAAGACTCTGGTGGTCATGTGTTTAACCCTCGTTCCCAATAAGGAGCAATTTCATGAATAGAGCAAGAGTGTTTGTCGTTCTACTTGTCGCTGTCCTCGTGGGAGGTTTGTTAAGTTACGCCGTTTACAACTACTTGCAGACTCGCCCAATCAAAGAGATCAGAACACCGGAGAAGAGTATTGTCGTGGCGTCTGCGAAACTCCCTGCTGCGACTCTCCTTAAGGATGAAAATTTGGCGTTCGTCCCCTGGCCCGCAACAAACCTTCCTGCTGGTTACTTTGAGAAGAAGGATGACTTGGTCTCGCGGGGACTGATTCAGTCTGTCGTTGAAAACGAGCCGATCCTCGAATCCAAGTTAGCTCCTAAGGGCTCAGGAGCAGGGTTGCCCCCTATGATACCCCAAGGCAAGAGGGCCGTCTCCATTCGAGCCAGCGAGATTATCGGAGTTGTCGGATATGTCCTTCCAGGAACGCGGGTCGATGTGATTCTAAGCGCGACTCCCGTGGGTACTCAAGAAGCCATTACGAAGATTGTCTTGCAGAACGTTTACGTGGCCTCTGCTGGTCCAGTTATTCAGAAGGATGCTGAAGGCAAACCTCAGACAGTCACTGCAGTTACTTTGTTTGTGACGCCAGAGGATGCGGAAAAGTTGACCAGTGCCAGTTCCCAAGGACAGTTCCAACTTGCGCTGAGAAATCCGCTGGACATGGAGGAGGCGAAGACACGCGGCATCCAGCTGAGTCAGTTGATCCGAGGGGCTGCGCCGCTTCCCGCCGCTGGACCAGTAAGAGCGCCTAGACGTGTACCGCAGATGATTGCCCCGCCGCCTCCTCCGGTAGCCCCGGCGACCAACATTGAAGTAATCAAGGGTGACCAGAGGTCAACAGTGAAGTTTTGAAAGACTCGTCTAAATTTCCGTAAAGGGAAATTGCGGGTAGTACGACATATAGGAGTATCAAAGCAGTAACCAGACCAATCTCGACTGATCAATTGCGCAGCACTTTTCTAACGGAGCAAGAACAGAAACAGAATGTGCTTTCACGGCCCCTGCCCAGTCCGCATTTCTCAGGAGGAAAAATTTTCATGAAGCATCCTATTCGCCGGACAATAACTCAGTTCCTCAACACGGGACTATTGATCTTCGGCCTAGTTCAGACTGATATCCAGGCTCAAGCTAAGAAACAGCAAGTCTCCGACGTTCCTCAGCTGACGGTGATTGCCTCAAAGTCAATCATCGTGAATACTGCAGAACCGATCGAAAGAGTTTCTATGACAGACCCCGCTGTGGCGGAACCTGTGGTGATTTCCCCACAGCAGGTTTTGATCCACGGAAGGGCTCCCGGGATCGTCAGTTTGATCCTCTGGGACCGCTCCGGAAAAAGTACCAGCTACGATTTGGTAGTAGAAGTAGACATTTCCCTGCTGCAAAAGCAGCTAGAGGAGCAGTTCCCTACCGAAAACATCAATGTCTCTTCGGCTAAAGGGGCCGTTGTTCTCGCGGGAACTGCCAGTGATCCACATGTTGTTGAAAAGGCAATTGAAATTGCAGGGTCCTTCGCGCCCAAGGTGATTAATTTGCTCCAACTGCCACCGCCGCCAGATACTGAGCAGATCCTTCTTCAGGTGAAATTTGCAGACGTAGACCGTTCTGCCACTCAGAACTTAGGAATCAACTTGATCAGTACAGGGGCAACCAATACTTTGGGGTCAACCTCAACCCAGCAGTTTTCACCGCCATTCAGCGGTGTGAATCTGAGAACCGTTTCACCGGCAACCGGCCCAGGAATTTCGGTCAGTCAAACACTGCAGGACGTCCTGAACATCTTCTTCTTTCGACCCGATCTCAATTTTGGAGCGACCATCAAGGCTCTTCAACAGAAAAATCTGCTTCAAATCCTAGCAGAACCGAATCTCTTGGCGTCTAACGGAAAAGAGGCCAGCTTTCTGGCCGGCGGGGAGTTTCCCTTTCCGGTAGTCCAGGGCGGCTCGAATATCAATACCGTCACGATCCAGTTCAAGGAATTTGGAGTTCGGCTCAATTTTACCCCGAACGTTACGCCCAGTGGCAAGATCCGACTTAAGGTGCGTCCCGAAGTAAGTGCCCTCGACTTCACCAACTCAGTAACGATCGCGGGATTCTTGATACCTGCCCTCAGTACCCGCAGAGCTGAGACTGAGATTGAGCTTTCGGATGGCCAGAGCTTTGCGATCGCCGGCTTAATTGACAACCGGCTCACTGAAAGTGCCAACAAAATCCTAGGCCTCGGCGATATCCCGGTATTAGGATATCTCTTTAGGAGTCGTCAGCTTCAAAAATCGAAAAGCGAATTGATGGTTCTGGTTACCCCGAAGTTTGTCAAGCCTCTTAACCCAGACCAGTTGCCGCCCATACCTGAGGCTCCGAAACCGTTTCTTGACCCCCAAAAGTTTGACGGCAAGGTTGGAACGGTTGATAGTGGTACAGGTACTTCTGGTTCTGGCGCTGCGCCCTCAGGGAAATCCTAGCGACGTCGGGTAGTCACCAAGCAGACAATAGAGCGTTCAGCACTTATTCTCTCTGGAGTCGAGTTCGATGTTGTCAACAATCATTATCAGCCCTGACGAAGGGTTTCGGGACCACATTCGGGAAATACTGGAGGGTTCCGATCAGATTGAAATTCGGGCGGAGCTGAATAATTTCTATTCTGCTTTGGATAGTTGGATATTCGACGAGATCAAGTCGATGGAAGCAGATGTAATTATTGTCGACCTCTCGCCCGACAAAGAACAAGGCATCGTCACAATTGAGAAGATCGTCGAGATTTCCAAGCATAGCCACATCTTTGTTTCCTGCGATAACACGGATGCGGATACCATTCTGCGCTCGATGCGAGCAGGGGCAAAGGACATTCTTTCCAAACCACCGGTCGATAGCCAGACACTTTTTACAGCTATTGAGCGCATTAGTAAGGTCCACGCAGTCCTGAACAAAGAGAAGAAGCGCTATGGCAAACTCTTCACTTTCTTCAGTGCCAAAGGCGGAACCGGCTCAACTGTGATTTCGACCAACTTTGCAGTTAATCTTGCTGAACAAACGAAAAAGCCAACGGTTATTGTCGACCTCGATCTGCAGTTGGGGGAGGTTTCGTTGTTTTTGGGGATAAAGCCCGCCTTTAACATTGTTGATGTTGCCGACAATGTCCACCGAATGGATCCTGCCCTTTTCAAAGGATTTGTCAAAAAGCACAGTTCGGGATTGGATCTGCTGGCAGCCCCGGATTCGTTAGAGAAGGTGGAATCCGTTGGAGCCTCTCAAGTGGGTCAAGTTCTGCAGTTCCTGAAAAGCAACTACGAGTACATTGTCGTAGACACTTCGAATTCGTTTGATGATCATACGGTGTCAGCGTTAGATCAATCTTCGACGATATTCTTAATCTCCAACACGGATCTTCCTTCCTTGCGGAACGCCCAGCGTTGCCTATCGATATTCGAGCGGATGGGGTACAAGAAGGAAAAGATCAGACTCTTGATTAACCGCTATCAGAAGAGCCTGGAGATTCGCTCCAAGGATATTGAAGAAACTCTGGGATTTCCTGTATATTGGTTCTTCCCGAACGACTGGCCCACTATCATCAATGCTGTTAACAGCGGGGTGCCAATTTCAACGGTTAATCACACTGAGATTGCAGGATCGTTTTCCCAGTTTGTGCAGCAAGTCGCTAAGATTTCTCCAGAAGCAGAACCCGAAAAGCAAAAGAAGAAACGGCTTCTGGGACTGTTTGGTAAATGAGTCGCTATCTCAAATACGTGAGGATTTATGGGTGAAACCAGGTTGTTCAATCGCGAAGGTGCTCCGACAACGGACCGTTCCTCCTGGAATGATCGCCTTAATAAGACAGGGGTCACCTCGAGCACACATCACTTTCAGGAGCTTAAGCACAGTATTCATAGAAAGTTGTTAGACAAGCTAGACCTCGAGAGTATCGCTGCCCTAAGTAAGCCCATCCTTAGCAATGAAATCCGTAAGATCGTTGAAAGTCTGCTGATTGAGGAAACCACTCCGTTAAGTTTGTTGGAACGAGAGAAACTGGTAAATGAGGTCTTGGACGAAGTCTTGGGACTGGGCCCATTGGAGCCCCTTCTTAAGGACCCAACGATTTCCGATATTCTTGTCAATACGCATAAGGCCGTCTACATCGAGCGGAAAGGCAAATTGGAACGCACAGAAGTAGTCTTCAAGGATGACGCTCATTTGATGCAGATTATTGACAAGATTGTTTCCGCAGTTGGAAGACGTGTTGATGAATCCTCGCCGATGGTTGACGCCAGGTTAGCTGACGGCTCTCGAGTAAATGCCATCATTCCTCCCTTGGCACTCGATGGTCCAATCGTTTCCATTCGTCGGTTCGGATCCACTCCCCTCACTGCTGATGACATGTTGAACAACAACACGCTCACCCCTGCAATGCTGGAGTTGCTCAAGGGAATTGTGAAAGCAAGACTCAACGCGATTATCTCTGGTGGTACGGGTTCCGGGAAAACGACTCTTCTAAATTGTCTTTCCAGCTACATTCCAGAAGACGAGCGCGTGGTTACGATCGAAGATGCTGCTGAACTACAACTCCACCAGGAACATGTTGTCCGGCTAGAAACTAGGCCCCCCAACATTGAGGGCAAGGGCGCTATTCGCCAGCGGCAACTCATGATCAACTCTCTCCGCATGCGCCCCGATCGCATCGTTGTCGGTGAGGTGCGTGGTGAAGAAGCATTGGATATGCTTCAGGCCATGAATACCGGTCATGACGGGTCCCTGACTACGGTACACGCAAACTCGCCGAGGGATGCTTTGGCTCGTCTGGAGACGATGATTTCGATGGCAAATCTGAATCTGCCAGACAAAGCGATGCGCCAACAGATCGCATCCGCCATTGATGTCGTCATTCAGGCTTCTCGCCTGAGCGATGGAACTCGGAAAATCATGAGCATTTCGGAAGTTGTAGGTATGGAAGGTGACATTGTTACCATGCAGGATATCTTTGTGTTTGAACGTGTTGGCATAGGAGAAAAGGGCAAAGTGTTAGGCCGATTCCGACCTACTGGGATTCGACCAAAATTCTCCGACAGACTTAAGTACTCCGGAATTCATCTTCCTGCAAGCATGTTCGATAATGTGACTGACTTCAAGAGATAGTGGAGGCAAGTTCTGTAGTCTTATTCGGGTGACCGTATGGATCCAATACTGATTTCATTTGGAATCTTCCTCTTGGCCATTGTTTTCATTGGCGGCGTCTACTTCTTTATTTGGGAGATGCCCGAGAGACAAAAGCGACGACAGATCAAGAATAGACTTGAGTCAATTTCCGAAGCAGGCCGAAGGGCTCCCTCTCCTGAATTGGACCTAATCAAGAACGAGTTGTTGAGCGGGGTCCCAGCCATCAACAAAATTTTGTTGCGGTTCTCCCATACGAACCGACTCAAGATATTGATTGAGCAAGCAGACATGAAACTTAAGGTGGGAACGTTTGTTCTGATTTCCATCACTTTGTTTGCCGTTGGAACTCTTGCTTCCTACCAGTTTCTGAAGATTCTCCCTGTTAGTATTCTGGTCGGCGCTTTTTTTTCCCTTTTCCCGCTTTTCCTGGTTCTGTACAAGAGGAAAAAGCGATTCAACAAGTTCGAAGAACTCTTTCCCGAGGCCCTGGATTTGCTCACTCGTGCGGTAAGGTCGGGCCATGCATTTAATACGGGCATCGAAATGATAGCGGAAGAGATGGTTGATCCCATAAGTAAAGAGTTCAGGATCGCTTATGACGAGCAAAATTTCGGATTGCCGCTGAAACAAGCATTGTTCAATCTAGTCGAGAGGGTTCCGCTATTGGATCTAAAATTCTTTGTTACTGCAGTACTCATGCAGAAAGAAACAGGTGGAAATCTCGCTGAGATTCTAACCAACCTTTCTCACGTCATTCGCGAGCGGTTCAAGATCATGGGCGAGGTTCGCACCTTCTCCGCTCAAGGTCGCTTGACCGGCTACATTTTAACCGCGGTCCCGATCGCAATGGGGTTTGTCCTCTCCGTAATGAACTGGGATTACATGAGCTCACTATTCAAAGAAAGGGTTGGGCACTATATGCTGGCAGTGGCGGGGTTTTGCCAAGTCTTGGGCTACATTATCATTCGAAAAATCGTGAAAATCAAGGTTTGACCAAAGCGAGAGGCGCTCAGATGTTATTCTTAATCGCTGCTCTTACATTTATCATAGCGAGTTCACTGGTCTTTTACATTCAGTATGTTCTGATGCGAAAGAGAAACCCACTAGCTGACCGTCTGTCAGACTTGGAGAAATCCAATCCGTACCGAGCATACGGGGAAAGTGTGCTTACTTCTCACTCGGAAACAGGCATTGAAAAAGTGCTTGAACCCCTGAGCCGATTGATTCCGAAGTCTCCTAACGAAGTTGGCCGCACGGCCCAGAAGCTCATAAGAGCTGGCTACCGCAACAGATCTGCGGTGACGATCTTTTTCGGTATAAAGATGGCTCTGATCATTGCTGCCCCGTTGGCACTTTTCCTATCCGGCGTAGTGCAGCAGATGCCCACAGAGAACCTGTTTATCGCGTTAGTGACCTGCGTTGGCGGCGGATACATCCTTCCCGATTTTATTCTTTCGACCAGAGTGAGAGCCAGACAGGAACGAATTCAGTTAGCGCTCCCAGATGCTCTGGATCTCTTGGTCGTTTGTGTGGAGGCTGGCCTAGGACTGGACCAAGCTATTCTCAAGACAAGCGAGGAGTTGCGAGTCACTCATCCTGACATTTGTGATGAGTTGAACCTGGTCAATCTGGAATTGAGGGCCGGAAAGCCTCGGAAGGAAGCGCTCAAGAACCTAGCCGATCGGACCGGAGTCGAAGATGTTAACGGCCTTGTTTCCATGCTGATTCAGACCGATAAATTTGGGACAAGTATAGCACAGTCTCTCAGAGTTCATTCGGACTCCCTAAGGACCAAGAGAAGGCAGCGCGCCGAAGAAAAAGCGCACAAGGTATCAGTCAAGCTCGTCTTTCCTCTCGTCTTCTTGATCTTTCCTGCGATGTTTGTCGTCATCTTGGGACCGGGCGCGCTTAAGATCATCAATCAACTATTTCCAGCCATGGGCCAGTGAACTATCCTATTTCAAAGTGAAAGCCAGAGAGCAGAAAGGAGCCTTCTATGTCACCGTCGGGTTGGGCCAAGCTTGTTTTGTTTGCCGTTTTTTTGATCCTGCTTGTAATTGTGATTAAGCGTCGCTCGGGCAAATCCTAAACCTTGAAGTCGTGCCATATCTCGCTCCAGGTTAACGGTTCACCACTCCGTTAACCTTTTCTTTTTTTATACCGTTTTGAGAAACTGAGAGTGAAGGCCGTCAATATCACGCGAAATAAAACGCTGGCGAGTACTTTGCTAGTTGCCGATACCTTTTGCAGGAGTCTCCTGGGCCTGATGGGTAGAAGGCGCCTTCCTCTTGGAGAAGGCCTTTGGATAAATCCGTGCCAGAGTGTTCATTCGATGTGGATGCGATTCCCTATTGATGTCGTTTTCCTTAGTAGTCACCGATCGATTATTCATCTCGTTGAGAATATGAAACCTTTCCGAATCACGAAATATGTATCAGCTGCGGAAAGCGTGATTGAACTTCCAGCTAGTACAATTGCGATGACTCAGACGAGGGTCGGGGATCGAGTAGAAATTGCTGAAGGGTAATGGAATGTCGTCCTCATTCAAGCCCCCTGTTTCGTGGAGGCGGTTCTTTAGTTCTCGCCTCTCGCCACTTTCTTTGTCCTTGCTACTCTTCAACTCGGCCTGCGTGAAGAATGTCCGTAGTGTGAGCAACGATAACTTTTACATCGTCAGGGCAACAAATGGCGACCCGATGAAGAAACCAGCACACCAAGCGAAGCTTCATGAAGACGCCTCTTCAAAGATTGACAGGCTCAAAGGATCAAGGGCGCCGACTGCGAAAACAAGCCTCGCTAACGCCGATCTTGTAGAACAAAATCCGGTTGTAGCTGCTTTGATGGAGAAGATACGCCATAATCCAAATGACCCTCAAAATCACTACGAGTTAGCGTTGGTCTGTCACCGCTTGCGGATATTTGACACGGCCCTGTCGGAATATGAGAAAGCAATTGCATCTGACCCCGAAAATCCACAATCTTACGAAGGTGCGGGACGACTGTTGAGAGACTGGGGCACGCCGGCATCAGGAGTACGGTATTTGCAGAGGGCCTTGGAATTACGCCCTTCCTTTGCGGAAGCATGGAACAGTATGGGTACCATCTATGATGAACTCAGAAACTTTTCTGAGGCCCAACGCTGCTATCTGAAGGCCCTTGCGCTTAACCCTCATCTTGATTTCGTTCATAACAATCTGTGCTTTAGTTATCTGCAGACCGGGGAAGTCAAAGCTGCAGTGCACCATGGTGAGGTGGCTATTCAACTGAATCCTAATTTGATCGAAGCTCAGAATAACTTGGGTGTAGCCTATGGTATGGCAGACGATTTTGCTCGAGCCATCGAACAGTTCAAGCGCATTGGGGATGAAGCGGAGGCACACAACAAGCTCGGAGTCTTGCTTTTGAAGAAGGGAAAAAATCTTGAGGCATTGGAAGAATTCAAGCTGGCGGTGAGGCTGAGGCCTTTCTATAAGGTCGCTGCTCAAAACTATAATGCCGCTCGAAGCCTAATAGCTAGGAACCCCGAACATCCTCTGCGAGAGGGCTCCAAGGATGGATTGGCACCTTCTCGTCCCCTGGACACTTCGTTTGGTGCTGATTCACTTGATTTCTCCATACCCTTGGTTGACTTGCGATTTATTCAAGGGTGCAGCTATCTTTGGGCGTTTTACCCAACGGAAGCCAGTCAAGAAAAGCTGCTGGTTCGACCCGAGGTGGGTGCTGCCAAGGAATACGAATCCAGTCAGGTTCTTCATCAAAGCCTTCTCGCGAGGAACTAGCCTGTTGATCTCGCTGGGATCGCAGTGAGCATTTTGCCAAACAGGAGAGAAATATGGACAAGACAATCGTTGCTGACACAAAGATTATTGAGGAAACGTTGGAAAGGTCTCGAGTAAGTTATGCCCCCCCCACTCCGCTCAGCCTCAAGGAAGTCGGACTGAATAGGGACATGTTGATTCACCTGATTGTGAAAATCCTCTATTACGCAGGTGAAGTGACCGGTGGATATTTGGCGAATCGCATAAAGCTGCCGTACACAATCGTTGATGAGCTCATCGAATTCATCAAGAGTGAGAAGCTCTGCGAAGTAAAGGGTGTGGCCGGAATAGGTAAGACAGCCTACAAGTATGCGATTACGTCCCTAGGCCGAGATCGAGCACGGGAATTCCTGGAACTCAATCTGTACACGGGACCCGCACCTGTTCCTTTGTCCCAGTATACCGATATGATTAAAAAGCAGGCGAGTTCCCGGTCCTACATCACCCAGGAGACGATCGCCAAGGAATTTTCTCATCTGGTTTTGAGTAAACAGATGATGGATATGCTGGGCCCTGCGATCAACTCAGGGAAATCCATGTTTGTGTACGGTGCCCCTGGAAATGGGAAATCGATTGTTTCAGAATCCATAGGAAAAATGCTGGGTGGAGAAATATTCATTCCCCATGCTATTGATGTAGACGGGGTCATCATAACAGTCTTTGACCCGATCAATCATCGGCCGATCGACGGTGAGAGAGTGCCAGATTCTGGTGGATATCGATCCCCCATATTAAACGACACAGAGGATTCTGATCAGCGCTGGGTGCGCTGCCGCCGGCCCTTTGTTTTCGCTGGAGGCGAGCTGACGCTTGAAATGTTGGACCTATCATTCAATGAAATCTCCAAATTCTACGAAGCACCCTTCCAAGTCAAAGCGAATGGAGGTGTCTTCTTGATCGATGACTTTGGAAGACAACTCGTGCGGCCGAAGGACCTTCTTAACCGTTGGATTGTGCCCTTAGAGAAACGGGTGGACTATTTGACTCTGCACACAGGGAAGAAGTTTGAAGTACCTTTTGACGCCCTGATTATTTTTTCGACGAACTTAAGGCCCCAGGAACTGGTGGACGAAGCCTTCTTCAGGCGCATTCGCTATAAGATTCATTTTGAGAATCCCACACTGGAACAGTACAAGGAAATCTTCAAGAATTATTGCCGCAGTCGGAACATTGTCTACAACCCGATTATTGTGGACTACATCCAGTCTGAGTTCTATGAAAAGCACAGTCTTGAGCTTCGCTGCTGCCATCCCCGAGATATCATTGAACAAGTCAGTGACATTGCCCGCTACCTCAACATGCCAGCTGCTCTAACAAAAGAGCTCGTGGATGGGGCATGCAATAGCTATTTCGTGAAGCAAGTTTCAGGATAGCCCAGTTTATTAGATTCTATCGGGAGATGCGAAATCGTGGCAGAAAAGCTTAGGGTTGCTTGGGCGCTTTTTACCCCAAGTGAAATTGGGTTGATCATTGTTCTCCTTCTTGTCTATCACCTGTTGCTTTTGATCGTTTCGTATTTGCTAATGCGCGGAGCTGTAAGTTTGCGCCTTCGCTCTTTGGAATTTGAGCGAGATGAATACAAGCGAAATTGGGACAATCGTGCCGTGGCTTGGAAGGATCGGGAAGAGGAACTCCGTAGGATCCTGAATCTCGAAAAAAACAAGGAGATTTCTCAGATTAAGGCCGAATACGAGTCCTACACTGAGCTGCTGGAACAGAAATTGACGCGGTCACGAACGAGAGAAGGTTAAGTAAAGTAGAAGAAGAGAAACTATCGGGCAAGTGAACCTCGCCAGGACTCTTCAAACTCAGCCAAAGTTTGATTCGTTACCGATCTCAATGCCCCCTCGAAATTATAGTTCTGGTGTAGTAGGTCTAAGAGGGCTCCAACGGCTTTCTTTCCGTTGTGCGCGATGAGATACTCAGTCGCCGAAAGTCCCTCCAGGTAAGCCATCTCCGCAGCGTCGTCGGGGAGTTCAAGGAATGAGCTCTTCAAGCTAGTCAAGGGAATGAGTTGATTACCTGATTGGAGCTGAGACAGGAGTTTCCTGTGCTCTTCGGCTGACCTGCCTTCGTGAAGCTGGGCTAACCCTTCGTTAAGCCAGGTGGGGCAGCTGTTTCCGGCCAGAGAGTTTACGAAGGAATGAGTTAGTTCGTGAGACAGGATGTTGTTGAGTTGGGGCGTGACCGCAGAGAGACCTTTGACAGGTAAACGGACTTTTCCATCAAAAATAGCCCCACTCCAACGTGGTGCTCGAGTGATATCGAAGTAGGCCTGATCAGCATAAAGAATCACGGTGACGGTAGCCGGCGCATAGGAAGGCAGCTCATAGGCGAGCTGACGGTAGGCGCGCTCCAAAGAATCCAGAATCTCTTGTCCCAACCGGTAGTCGGAGACTTTTCGATCGTAGCGCAGAATGAAATGGGCGCTTTGTAGGACTCCCAGCTCATCATGAGCGCCTGCCTCTTCTTCAGCCTTCTTGAGACGATTTGAGATTGCAGGATCTTCGCCGAGCTGGAGCGCTGTTTTCCATGTGGCGATGGCTTCCCGCAGCTTGTCTTGAGCGTAGTATACTTCGCCCAAGAGATAATGGCCGTACCGGTTTCTCGAATCGTTTCGTATGACTTCCAACAGCAACTCCTCCGCGCCCCGATATTCTGCTGCCTGATAGAGCAGTATGGACAGGTTCAGCAGGGTCATCAAGTTCCTTTTGTCATATGCCAAGGCCTGTTGCAAGCTTCTCCTGGCCGATTGAGCGTCTCCCTTGAGAAGCTGCAACGAGGCATAGGAATTGAGGGCCTCGATCAGTTCGTTCTTTGCACGAAGGTCACCGGGATCAGACCTTACGTTTTCCTTAAGGCGAAGGACGATTTCATCTGAGACATCCTTTGAAGAAACGCTGAAAGGCATCGAGACTTGACGGCGGTTAGCGCCTGACGTCGTCTCCCGATCAGTCTCTATGGCGATGCCATAACTTCTGGAAGTAGCTCCTGGGGGAGCACTTGGTACTTGATGCTGAACACGCTGGACAGTGTCCTTGGGGATGGTCTTGATGCCTTGCGAAGTCTGATACTTGATCTGGTCACCTTCCTCCCAAGCTTTTTCGACCACTAGAACGTTGCCATTGCTTAAGGAGATGATGTCGCAGAATAGACATGATGGGCTCCCAAAAGACAGAATGGCAAAAATGCCGATGACAGAGAAAGCAGATCGAGAACTCGAGAGCATTGGCGGCAGACTCGTGAGTTTCCTCAATTTCATCATGAAACGTAACTACTTTCGCTGCTCAACGATCTGAGAAATCCTTTGTGAAACGACATAATTCCCGTTCACGTCTCTCGTTTTGATGATGCGCTCAACGGAGATTTTCCCGTTGGCCTCCGGGCGAGAGGTTTCCGTGACGACTTCCGACAGTCTCAGACCTTTGGAGACATCCAGTGGATCCAATGTCTCCACTTTAATGGTGTTTTCAATCGTTCCGTCGGGCAGCTTTCTTTCCTCACTCGAGACGCGCTGAGTTAGAGTGAGCCCGGGATTATTTACATCGCGGATTTGGGGGGTTATGTTTCTGGAGTGGACCACCTTTTGATATGCTGTAGTCCCGTCGGCGTTCACGGTTTGAGTTTCTACAGATTTCTCAGTCAGTGACAGTACTCCGTTGTCACCAGCCTGACTCACCGCACTTTCCTTTCGAAAGGACTTGTCGTTGAGCTTGGTCGTCGTCTCGCGACGACTGCCAACCACCGCCATTCTTCCGTTGAGCTCTTTCGCTTTGCGAGAACTCTCCTTCACAATGGTTGAGTCACTCATCTTCGTTTCAGTTCCTTCTTCTAGCTCGGCCAGAGAAAGTTTGCCCTCGATGTCGGGTCGATAGATAGCCTTGGTTGTTTGTTGTTCTTTCTTTGAAACGGTAGCGATTGTTTCTCTTTCTACCGTTTGAACGATCATCTTGCCATTGATGTCAGGGCGAAAGTATGACCGTTGAATTTCTTGTGCTGGCCCCTTCACCTCGCGATCCTCTGTGTAGGCCTCGAGCGTCGAAAGCCGTCCAGTTGAGTCTTGAGAGCGAACCGTACGCTCAATCTTTGCTTGGTTTTCGCTGATCTTCTGGCTCTTTTCACTGATTTCTCGGTCCAACCTGTCTCCACCGTTGATCGACGGGACACGAATCGAAGTGGTAAGTTCGTAGTTCTTATCATCGATGAACTTCTGGTATTGAGAAGTGCGCGCTGTCCCCTGCAGTCCCCCTCCAGCGTCTGGTGAGTACAGAAGAGTTCCGACAGTAGTCTCACTCGCCCTCTTGTCCCCCTGACCAAAAGAGACTGTGGGCCAGATGAGCCGAAGTCCCAGGGAGGCAGCGACAACAAATATTGACCCATATCTCATAGTGAGTTTGACCTCCGATTGAGTGGCTTTCAGGAGAGGGAATTGACTTCTGTACTTCATCCTCCGGAATTCTGAACAGCTGAACACACCCTAGTCAGTGTATTCGTCTTTACTTGTGAATGAGTTTAGTTTGATTAAACCAGAACTGAAAGAAGTCCGTTAACTCTTTAGCAGGTCGAGAGTTATGAAGTGAGGGGTCTTTGTCGCGGGTACCATTGAACCTCCCCGAGGGGCTTTGGGTGTCTTATCCAGCTGGATATTCAAAACCCGCGCCGACATCTCGTAGAAGCTCCTTGCCAAAGGAATCGTTCTACCTTGTTGAGTGAGAGGCTCACCAGCCTGAATGGACTGGATAATCGACTTGAAGTCGTTCGGGACAGACCAGAACACGTCGCATTTCAAGACCTTCTCGACATTGTTGAGCCGAATCTCATCAGTACTTGAATAACGATTGATTACGACTCGGACTTTGCTTTTTGAGTAGCCCAATCTGTCAAAAAGATGAAGGACTCTCTGAGTGTTACGTATTCCGGGCAGACTACATTTGGAGATTAGGAAGATGATGTGGGATACGTCCAAAGCCGCAACGCTCGTGTCTTCGAAAATATTGTTCGTGTCAAGAAGGATGTAGTCATAGTCATTCTGAAGAGAGTTCAGCAGAGTCTTAATTTCGCCGATGGAAGGTTGATATCTGTGCATGCTTCCATCGCTCAACGACAGCAGATCCACATTTGATTTTTCATGGCCGACGATGGCCCCGGATATGTGCCTCAGATCCAGATAAGCATGCTCTGGGGAGGTCTGTATCAAGTATTTGTTCTCCTTCACGCCAAAAAATCCGGCGACATCGCCTAACTCAGTGTCCAAGTCAACAATCAGTACCTTCTTTTTCGAGAGTTTGCTTAGGCTAACGGCAACATTTGTTGCGATACTGGTTGAACCGCTTCCGCCCTGGGATCCAAAGAACGACAAGATTGTCGCAGGATGTTTCTCTTTAGCTTGCGAGCGCATGGATCTGTAGACTCTGTGACACGCCTCCTTCAGCGGCTCGGCGCCTAGAGGGCGAGGCAGGAATTCCTTCACACCGAGTCGCATGATCTCGATCAGAAACATCGAGTCATAAGAATCGCCCGTAGCAAGTATAGGTATATTGAGAAATTGACGATGAAGCTGACTCAGGATGCGAAGCCCATCAGAACGTTCTTTTGGGAGATCAACCAGAAAGAGCTCTGGTTCGATATTACTGATCTCTTCGATCACCTCATCTCCGAAGCTATTCTGGGAGTTTGACAACTCTAGCTCTATACGGGCAAAGTCCAATTTGCCCAGAAGATGTCGGTACTCCTTCCGAAAACGCTCCTCGGAGAGGATGACAATGGTTCTAATCTTTTCCATCCGCGACTCTTTTCAAGCGAACCAGATCCGAAACCCTTCACATTTCCATGTTTTGCAGCAACTCGCATGCCTAAGTTTCTGCTTCCATCAATCAAAAACAATAAATAATAACCAGTTACCAACGAAATTTTGTCTGATGGCGCCCAGTCTCAATCTTGGGTTCACTTCACCCGTTTCAGATTATTGAAGCAGGCGAGTGCCGCCTCCACGACCCAACCCTAGAACAAAGGCTTCTCTAACGAATTCCTCAAAAGTGGTATAGAAATGCTTTGATATTCTTTAGTAGCTCTAAACTGAAACCACCTTGAACTTGCTTCCCAAAAACTCTATACCTCCTAAGCGAAAGGAATTCGTGCCGACTGGCTGTATCCACTTCAGTCGAGCCTGGGCTGTAAACTCTGGGGGCATCTGTACATCAATAATCTCTTCTTGAACGAGGAAGTTACTAGACATGATAATACACGCACCTTCCTCACAAATATTGACCGTAAAAGTCTGAAATTCAAGATCGCCTTCTTCCCGAACAAAGCGGACTGTAACCGGAAGAATAAGAACCTTGCGGGCACTCTTTCTGAGCGAAGCGGTAGGCTTCAGCCAGCTTCTTACGTTTTCATGTGTGTTCGCTTCCCCCGAGTCCGCGTTTTTGGCAAAAGCTCCTGTTGGACTGCTACTCGACAAGTCATTGACTTGGGGTAACTCGGTAAGCGTCTCCCTACCGAGCTCGCTATCAGCAGAGGATTGCATTTCCTTCAGCAATAGCTGAACTTGATCAATTCTCTCCGCGATCTCGCGCAAATCTCGTGCCTTTTGAGTATTTTCGGCGCCAACCAAGTGCGCTCGAGCAAAGAACGTAATGGCGGAAAGGGACTCAACGATACCATCTGAAATGCTCTCTAGCTTCCTCACCAGACCGCGGTAGTTGCTTCTAAGTTTGTTCTGCTCTTGAAATCGAGCAAGTGCTTGAGAGCGCACCTTCTGAGCGAGGGCATTCCTCCAGGAAGTATGAGAATGAATCAGACCAGAAACAGAAGCGAAGAGGAGGAACTCTAGGAAAATAAACCCTGGGCTTCTAGAGAGGTTTAGGAGTCCTAACAGGAAACCGAAGCAAACTTCGAAAAGCAGGAATGCCAGAAGACCAGGTAGTAAATAATGAAGCAGGAAGTGCCGGTCGAGGAAAGGACTCAGAAATTCTCCGGGCATATCCTGGTTCCGCGATTTGTCCCCAGACATCCAGCATCTCCTAGGACACGTTTGAGTGCGTCAACGACTAAATATAGCACGAAAGGAACTCAATCAATGCACATTATTGAGAGCTTGCAAGATTGAGGGCCGGCAGGCGCAAAGCG
>Ga0075423_10002313_pt1 | contig 17227 bp, 16 predicted proteins | sample SoiMethybrSBSTD2_FD_80114 | JGI IMG/M metagenome (GOLD analysis project Ga0075423, IMG submission 80114) | Bulk soil microbial communities from a Populus tree surrounding site in Tennessee, USA - Soil MetaG P. TD hybrid SBSTD2 | ecosystem: Environmental > Terrestrial > Soil > Tree plantation...
AGGCCATCGAGGCGGGCCGGGGGTCATATACCCAGCTGGTGCCCGGGCTCCACCAGTAGTTGCCGAGATCACCGTCGGTCTCGCGATAGAAGACGTTGATCTCGCCGTTGGGGCGCACTATCGGATGCGGGTCGGAGGCCATCGAGGCCGGGCGGGGGTCATACACCCAGCTGGTGCCCGGGCTCCACCAGTAGTTGCCGAGGTTGCCGTTCGTTTCACGGTAGAAGACGTTGATCTCGCCGTTTCCACGCGTGATCGGATGGGGGTATGAGGCCATCGAGGCCGGGCGGGGGTCATACACCCAGCTGGTGCCCGGGCTCCACCAGTAGTTGCCGAGATCACCGTCGGCCTCACGGTAGAAGACGTTGATGTCGCCATTGCACCGCGTTACGGCGCGGGGAGCGGGCAGCGAGTCATCTGCGTCGCCCTCATTGACCGCGCAGGGTGCGAATTGGGTCTCGTTCCCGGCCACGACTTCCCCATCGGGATAGCGGGCGAAGAGCGTCACATAATAGGACAAGCTTGGCGCAAGGCCAGTGATTTCCTGGCTAACAGCGCTTTCGCCTGCCATGGGTGGAGTCGTTTTCACGGCAGTTTTGAAGGGATAAGCTTCTTCTTCTTCAGGCTTGGTTCCGTAGCCGAACCACCATTCCACCGCTTCTGGTTCTTCTTCGGTAGCGACCGAGCCGCTCAGCGAATAAGTGTTCGTATTGACCAATGCGACCCGGTTGGTCCTGGACGCGGGATGGTGGACGCCAATCACTACGCCCACTCCATTACTCGCCGATTCCACGCCATTGCACTGGGTCTGGGGTTCTGTGTTGCCCCACCATTCAGCGGTGACATTGCCACCAGAGCTTGAGTGCATGCGATACGCGATCTGGTACTTGACGTAGTCAAACCCGCTCCCCGAGATTGGGCCTTCGCCAGCAGTAAATTTGGGAGGTATCGCCATGCTTCTGGGGACCGCGTGGCCACCATGAATAAGGATGTTCCCGCAAGGCGAGACCCAGTGATCCAGGTGCGGCGTGCCCACCGTCATCCTGATTTTTGAGCCCGGGTAGGGAGTTCCGGGGATGTACCAGAGCCTTATATGGGAGCGGGTACATTCGCATCCCTCTCCATGGTTCGCTACCGCGGTGTTGTCGGAATCGCAGTGATAGGTGCCATCGGAGTGGTAGACCAGCAGCCGTTGATCGGTCCATCCACCCCATTCCCAGCCGAGGCGATTGCGAATGTGGTCCTCGGTTCGGCCAGCTGAAGCGCTTCTCCCGCGAAAGAGAATTCCCACCGGATCAGTGCGGTTCGATTTGTCTTCGTTGCCGTATTGGTTATTGCAGCTCCCGGCATCGGCGGGATGCGAATAGAAGCCAAACGGTGAACAGACGCTGCAACCGGGAGTTTCGGCGTTTGCATCCTGTGTCCCGTATTGGCTTCCTACGCTTGGCGACCAAAGGGCAACCGCGAGGAGGGCGACACTGGTCAACGTGAGCGCCAACAGACGAGTTGCTGACGTGTTCAGGACTGGCATTCGAGTACCCCTTCCATTGACCCCTTGCTTGGCGGAGCGAGCCCCTCGGGGCGCGCTCCGCTGAGGTCGTCCGCATTCCTCGCGGGTGGTGTTCCTTTTTCTTGTGGCCTGAGCAGCCGGACGGCCTTCCTGGCGAGCTCGGGACTGGCGGCGAAGATCACGATCGTGGTCGCCTTCGTGTAGACCTCGACTCGATTTGCCGGGAAAGTGAATTCCACTACTTCCGCGCCGCCCCATGGCGGCAGCTTTCTATGCGGCAGAGGCTTGCCCTCGAACGAGTAGTCGGACATCGAGCGCTGACAGGCCGGCCAGGTCTGAATAGTCAGAGGTGGTGAGCAGCCAGTAGCGCCCTTGGGGATCCGACAGGCGCCATATGAGTAGTTGACGTAGTTGTTGGGCCACCTCCCGCCGGAGCTGGCGGGGTCGCAGCGCCGCGACGTTCCGGTCAGCGACAGCCCCGTCGGAGCCGGCCCCGCGGAGAAGGCTTCGAAGTTGATCGGATCCGTGGGCCCAGTGCAGGGAAGCGCTTCGTGGCTCAAAACCCGATCGTGCGTTGAGACCGAGAGTGGTGAGTTGGGGGCCCCATGAAACGAGGGGGAACCGGCGTCATCAGCGGAATTGATGCCAGCGACCTTGCCGGTGGCGACCCCGACCGCGAAGAGGAGGGCGATAACGGCGCAACCTACTGCGCTCCATCCCCATAGCCTCCTGCCCCCAAAGCCTTTCTTGATCCCTCGCAAGGGATTCGAGCCTCCCCGCACCTACTCACTCCCTCCCCTTGGTGTTTATTGCGCGGGGCCTGGTGTGGGTTGCTCCTCCCGGATCAACCGTCAGACTCCCTGTCGCGGGCAGCAGTCTCGCTAATAAGTGTCATGCAGCGCTTCACCAATGTGGGAACGTTGTGAGGCGGGAACTGCGCAGGTTGGACAACCAGAGGCGCCGTGGCCCTCAGTACTCGGTATCCGCCTCCAGCGCGTCGAGTCGGAGAGCAAGCTCCATCTCGACCCCAATCGTGCTGAGGGGGCGGCCAAGGCGCTCCTCAATCGCCCGCAAGCGGTTTGCAACCGTGCGGCGACTGACCTTCAAGGAGGCGGCTGCGGATGAGACGTTCCGCGCTGCTTCGAAGTAAGCCCATAGGGTCTCTCGCGCCACCCTGCCTCCACCGCGATCCTTTCCAAGAGGCTTGAGATATGCGTCCCGCAGGGAAGTCGCGAGCAGGTCGTCCTGCAACGTCGAGGCGAGCAGAGCGACGTCGACATAGCGAGTCAGCCGGCCCGGGAGCCGCGCCGCAACCACCAGCGCGGCGCGTGCCTGCTCATGGGTGCGACGCCAGCCATGCAAACCCTCGCCCGGCTCCCCGATCGCAATCGACGCCCGCTTGGGCGACCGGCCCGCCACGACCCGCTCCAGATCCGCAAGATCCAGGCCGCGACGCGCACCCAGCCAGGCCCAAACCGTGGTTTCCCCTCGCGGGACGACGAGCGCCCTGCAGTCGAGCAGGTCGTCGAGATCGCGGACGAGATCAAGGGCTTCCGGTCCGCTGGCAACGAGCCCGAGGTGGTGCGCATCGAAGTCGTAGGCGAGGGTCGAGGTATCGACAAGCTCCCCGTCGAGAAGGCGCTGCACGCGCTCGGCGCGGCGGGCCTCGGCGCTGGCGGCGCGGGCGTCGGCCTCGCGGGCGTACTCCTCGCCGACCGTGGCAAGCAGCTGGTCGAAGAGGGTGGCCTGGGCACGGAGCACCCGTTTCAGCGCGTCCCCGGCAAGCAGTTCGTCCCTCACGGCCTCCTCGATCAGGAAGTCGCCGAGCAGCGCATAGCCCGCGAAATAGCGCCGCAGCACGGTGTCGAGGTTGATGCCGATACGGGCCGCGGTGCGCGCCTGAATCAGCAGCATCGGGGGAATCGGCAGCGGCCGGTCGTCGCCGCGTTCGATCGCCGTCAGGCCGTACTCGAGCGCTGTGGAAACCGCCACCCGCAGGCCTTCGGCGTACTCGGGGTCGCCGATACCCGAGGTGTCGGAGATGCCGTATACGCGGGTCAGCAGCGCCCGCTCGATCTCCGCTCGCCGGTTTCGCAGCCGTTCGGCCAGACGTCCCCGCGCATGCGCGAGCTTGGTCGCCCCCGCAACCATCATGGCTAAGAAACTAGCGTGTGTATGCTTTTGCGGGCAGCCGGACAAACGTCCAGGCCGAACCGGCGCTTGCTGCTGCGAGGTCAGGCCCAGCTCATCGGCTCGTAGCCGCCCTCGGGCTGGACGCCGATCAGCATCGCCGTGACCGGCGCCTCGGAGCGGTTGAGGATCGTCCGCTTGACGGGCGGCTCGATCGAGGCGAAGGTGCCGGCCGGCGCCGGGTGCTCCTCGCCGTCCAGCCGCATCACCGCCGCGCCCTCGAGGATCGCGTAGAGCTCGACCTGACCGCTCTGCGCCTCGTCGTGCTCTGGGATTTGCCCGCCCGGCGCGATCTCGACCAGGTTGAAGCCGAAGGCCGAGGTGCCGAGCGCCTTGCGCGCTAGCTTCCAGGTCGCCTCGCCCGAGCCCTCCATCGACTCGAACTCGTCGCGATGCTTGATCGTGTAGCTGTCAGCCATCTGTTTCCTTTCCGCCTCAGCGACTCCAGCTCGGTTCGAATGGCCCAGCCAGCCGATCCCACGTCTGCCCCAGAACGATGTTAACGGCGACCCAAGCCGAGTACGTCAGAGCTCGGGGACGTCGGCGCCCTGGTCGGTGAAGGGCATGCGGCGGATCTCGGCCCACTCCGAGCAGCGACGCACCAGCTCTTCGTTCACCTTGCCGGCGTCCTGCCAGGTGGTCCAGATCAGGATCGTGGGTCCCGCGCCGGAGATGGTCCCGCCGAGCGCGCCCAGGTCGCGCGCGTTTTCAGCCAGCTCCAGCGAGCGCGGATAGAGGTCGCGGCGGCGGCCCTGGTGGATGTTGTCCTTGAGGCTCGCCCCGATCAGGCTGAGGTCTCCGCGGTAGAGGCCCAGCGTCAGGCGGGCGGCCTGGAAGATGTTGCCGAGCGCGTCGCGAGTCGGGATCTGCTTCGGGATCGCGGCCCGCGCCTGGTCAGTGGGGACCTCGTCGCAGTTGGGGATGACGAGGATTCCCTCGAGCCCGTCCGGCGGCGGGAAGCGCGAGCAGTCTGGCTCTCCTCCCTCGGGAATCGGATCGCAGATGACGATGCCGCCGTAGATCGCGGCGGCCACGTTGTCGGGGTGGCCCTCCAGCTCGGTTGCGCGGGCAAACAGCTGCTTCTCTGAGAGGGCCAGCTCGTAGAGGTGGTCGGCGGCGACCAGGCCGGCGACGATCGCCGCGGCGCTCGAGCCGAGCCCGCGCGCAAGCGGGATCGCCTCCTTCAGCCGAAAGGCGATCCCGTCGGCGGAGTGAAGCGTCTCGAAAGCGCGCACGATCAGGTTGTCGCGCCCGGTGGGCACGTCGAGCCCGGCCGGGTCGAACGAGTACTCACCGGTCTCCGCCACTTCCAACTCGAGGAAGAGGTCGAGGGCAGCCGCCATCACGTCGTAGCCCGGCCCCAGGTTGGCCGAGGTGGCGGGGACGCGCACGACTCGACGCCGGGCGGTCAAGCGAACACCGCCCGCTCGACCGCGCCGAGGTCGTTCTCGCAGTTGACCACCGGCGGCGCCTTCGAGAGCGCCGTGTCGGGGTCCTTGAGGCCGTGCCCGGTGAGGACGCAGACGACCGATTCGGGAGGCGCGGCTCCCTCCGCCACCGGCAGGCCGTGAGCCAGCAGCCCCGCTACCGAGGCCGCCGAGGCGGGCTCGCAGAAGACCCCCTCGTGGGCGGCCAGCCAGCGATACGCGTCGAGGATCTGCGCGTCGGAGACCGCGGCGACCCGTCCCCGCGAGGCGGTGAACGCGGCCATCGCCTCCTCCCAGCGGGCCGGGTTGCCGATCCTGATCGCCGAGGCGACCGTCTCGGGCGCGGCAACCGGAGCGCCGTCGACCAGCGGCGCCGCCCCCTCCGCCTGGAAGCCGTACACCACCGGCGAGAGGTCGAGCTCTCCGAAGCCACGCCACCAGGCAGTGACGTTGCCGGCGTTGCCGACGGGGATCGCCAGCGCGCCCGGCGGCTCGTCGAGCTCCTCGGCCACCTCGAAGGCCGCCGTCTTTTGGCCCTCGATGCGGAACGGGTTGACCGAGTTGACCAGCTCGATCGGGTGCTTCTGGGCAAGCTCACGGACGATCCGCAAAGCCTCGTCGAAGTTGCCCTGCAGCGCGATCACGCGGGCGCCGTGCATCAACGCCTGCGCCAGCTTGCCGATCGCGATCTTCCCCTCGGGCACGATCACCGCGCCGCGCATCCCGGCCCGCGCCGCATAGGCGGCGGCGCTGGCCGCGGTGTTGCCGGTCGACGCGCAGATCACCGCCTCCGCCCCCCGCCCCTTCGCCCGCGAGACGGCCACCGTCATCCCCCGGTCCTTGAACGACCCGGTCGGGTTGGCCCCTTCGAACTTCAGATACGCCCGCACACCCAGCCGCTCCGACAGCCGCTCGGCCTCGATCAGCGGCGTGGACCCCTCGTTCAAGCTGACCACCGGATCGCCCGGCTCGAGTGACAATCGCTCTCCATATCGCTCGATCAGAGCGACGGGCGTCAAACGAACTCCTCCTCGATGACACGGATGAAGCGCGGCGCCGAACGCACCTCGTAGAGCCCACCGATCTCCTCGACCGCGGCGCGGAACTTCGACTCCATGCACTCGTGGACGACCATCACCAGTCGGGCATCGTCGCCGATCCCGCGCTGGACGACGCTCTTCACCGAGATCTCGTTCTCGCCCAGCACCCGGGCGATCTTCGCCAGGACGCCCGGTTCGTCGGCAACCTCGAGGTGCAGGTAGAAGGAGGACGAGACATCGCCGACGAGCGGCAGCTCCTCGCGCACCTCATTCGCCGGCGCGTCGCCGGCAAGTATCGACAGGAGGTCGCCGAGGATCGCCGAGGCGGTCTCGGTACCGCCCGCCCCGGGCCCGGACATCGTCACCTCGGTGATCGCCGGGGCCTCGACCATCACCGCGTTGAACGGCCCGCTGACGGGCGCCAGCGGATGACCGCCGTAGAGGAAGCAGGGGAAGACACGCACGCTGAGCCCGCCGTCGCAGCGCTCGGCGACGCCGAGCAGCTTCAACGAGAGGTCGAGCTCCTTCGCGTAGGCGAGGTCATCTGGCTGAATCGCCTCGATCCCCTCGTAGGGGACCTGATCGAAGGCGACCGGCGTATGGAAGGCGAGCCGGGCGAGGATCGCCATCTTCGCCGCCGCGTCGGCGCCGGTCACGTCCTCGCTCGGGTCCGCCTCGGCATAGCCGAGCTCCTGCGCACGTGCCAGGACCCGCTCGTAAGCGGCGCCGCTCGCCGCCATCTCGCTGAGGATGAAGTTCGTCGTGCCGTTGACGATGCCGAAGACCTTGTCGATCTCGGTCACGCCGAAGCTCTCCTGGATCGTGCGCACGATCGGGATCACCCCCGCCACGGCGGCCTCGAAGCGGAGCTGGACACCGGCCTCGCGGGCGACGCCGAAGAGCTCCTCGCCATGCCGTGCGAGCAGCTGCTTGTTGGCGGTGACGACCGGGCGGCCGGCTCGCAGCGAGTCGAGCACGTAGGTGCGCGCAGGGTCGGTGCCGCCGATCAGCTCGACAATCAGCTCGGAGCGCTCGAGGATCTCGCCGAAGTCGCCCTCGTCGCGGGTGAGGACACCGGCGAGCTCGGGCCGGCGCCCGGTCGCCGCCGCGACCGCGTCGGCGCGCTCGGCGAGCAGCTCGACGAAGGCGCCGCCGACGGTGCCGCGTCCGAGCAGCCCGATGCGGACGGGCTCAGCCATCGACGTCGCGGCTGGTCAGGTCCTCGTAAGACTCGCGCCGTACGACCACCCGCGCCTCGCCATCGCGGCAGAAGACCACCGGCGGGCGGGTCGTGCCGTTGTAGTTGCTCGCCATCGCGTGACCGTAGGCGCCGGTCGCCGGCGTGACCAGGACGTCGCCGACGACGGGGGCCGCGAGCACGACGTCGCGCACCAGCACGTCGCCGGACTCGCAGTGCATGCCGGCGATCGTCGCCGGCGTGTCGGGCGCGGCGCCCGCGCGGTCGGCGATCAACGCCTCGTAGCGCGAGCCGTAGAGCATCGGCCGCATGTTGTCCGACATGCCGCCGTCGACGGCGACGTACGTGCGTACGCCGGGAATCGCCTTGACCGTCCCGACCCGGTAGGCGGTGAGGCCGGCGTTGCCGACCAGCGAGCGGCCCGGCTCGACCAGGATCCGCACGCCCTCGCCGAACACCTCGGTGGCGGCGCGCACCTTGGCCTCCACGTAGGCGTCGATCGAGGGGGGCTCGTCCTCTTCCGTATAGGCGATCCCGAGGCCGCCGCCGACGTTGACCAGCCGGCACCACTCGCCCGCTAACTCGCCGATCGCTCGAATCGCCAGCCTATAGGGCTCCAGCTCGAGGACCTGCGAGCCGATGTGGACGTGCAGGCCGACGAGGTTCAACACCTCGGAGGCGAGCACCCGCTCGATCGCCCGCGCCGCCAACCCGTCCTCGACGCCGAAGCCGAACTTGGAGTCGAGCTGCCCGGTCTGGATGTAGCCGTGCGTTTCGGGCTTGATCCCCGGCGTCGCTCGGATCAGCACGTCCCGGCGTTCGTCCAGCAGCCGCTCGCAGCGCTCGATCTCGTCGAAGGAGTCGAGGACCAGGTGGCCGACGCCGGCCCGCGCCGCGAAGAGGATCTCCTCGTCGCTCTTGTTGTTGCCATGCATGTGGATACGGGCCGGGTCGAAGCCCGCGCGCAGCGCCATGTGCAGCTCCCCGCCCGAGGCGACGTCGACCGAGAGCCCCTCTTCCGCGAAGAGCCGGTAGGCCGCGGTGCAGGGGAAGGCCTTGCTGGCGTAGATCACCTCGAAGTCGTCGTGGCGCCGCTCGAACGCCTCCCGGTAGGCGCGCGCCCGGGCGCGCATCTCCGCTTCGTCGTAGATGTAGGCGGGGGTGCCGAGCTCCGCGGCGAGCTCGACCACGTCGCAGCCGGCAAGCTCGAGATGGCCGCGCTCGTTCACGCGGCTGCCCGCCGGGTAGACCGGAGAGGCGGCGATCGGATCGACCACCGCGCCTAGCTGTCCGCGCTCGGGCATCGGACGGCATTGTGACGGTAAAGCGGAGTTGGCTGACTAGTGGCCGCCGGGGAGCAATCCGCCGACCGCTTCGTCGACTTTTTCGACGGTCCCGTCGACGGTTTCGCCGAGAGGCGATTCGGGGCCGGCGACGCCTTTGACGGCTTCTTCGGCGACGCCGGTGGCGCCGCTGCCGCCGAGTGCCCCGCCAGTCGCCCCGTCGACCCCCGAGACGGTTTCGTCAACGGTGTTGGTGACGGTCCCCGAAACTGAAGAGCCGCCTTCGGCGCCCCCGCCTCCTTCGCCGCCGGCGCCGGGTTGCTGAGTCGCGCCGCCTGAGCCGCCGCTCGACGCCGTGCCATTGCCGCCGGCGGGGGCCGCGCCCGCGCTTCCGCCGCCCGCCGCAGAGCCGGCGGACGACCCGGGAGAGGCGGAGCTCGGCGAGCGGGGGAGAGACGAGCCAGCGCCGGCCGAAGACGGGGCGGTGTTTCCGCCCGTCCCGCGAGCGCCATCATTCGCCACACCTTGACCGGCCGCCCCGGCGGCCCCAGCCGCGCCCGCGCCAGAGCCGGCACCGGTTGCCGCTCCGGCCCCCGGGAGTGCCTGATGGGATTCGACCGTGCCGGAATCGCCTCCGCCGACGATCCCCGCGAGCGGCCAATCGCGCAAGGCCTGCAGCGAGACGAGCACCACGAAAGCGACCACGGCGGCGCCGATCAGGGCCGTGCCGGATACCGCTCCTGCAAGGTAGTTGTGCGCTTGGCGGGCCATCTCGCCTCCGTCTCGCTGGCTACCCAAGCGTCGCAGGCGCGAACCGCGCTCGCATACCCACTAATCGAATTTTTGAGCGTTTCTGGGTAGGTCGCGCGGCCGGCAACGCCTACAGGTAGCCCATCGGGTCCGTCGGTGCGCCGTCGATCCGGACCTCGAAGTGGACATGCGGGCCGAAGCAGTGGCCGGTGCAGTCGCTGTAGCCGATGATCTCGCCTTGGGAGACCTGCTGGCCGGCTGAAACGGCGAAGGACTCCTGGTGCGCGTAGCAGGTCGAGAGGCCACCGCCGTGGTCGATGCAGGTGAAGTTCCCGTAGCCGCCGCTGGCCGACTCCGGCTCGGTGAAGATCACGGTGCCGTCCGCGGCGGCGCGGATCGGCGTGCCGCTGGGGACGGCGATGTCGATCCCCTCGTGGAACTCGCTGCCGCCGAAGCGGGAGCCGAAGCCCGAGACGACGGGCCCGTCGACCGGCCAGATCAGGCCGCTGCCGTTGCCGCCACGGATCGGGCCGGCGGGGAGCGGCGCCGAACCGGTCCCCGCCAGCGTCGCCGCCAGTTCGGCCTGGATCGAGGCGACGTCGCCATCGAGGTCCTGTTCCGTTTCGGTGATCCTTTCGAGCGCGGCCTCGCGGCCGCGGCGCGCCTCGACCAGAGTCGTCTGGCGTTGCTGCACAGCGGAGCGGGCGCTCGCCAGGGCTTGCTCTTCGGCGGCGATCGCGTCGCGCGCCGCTTCGATCCGGTCCTTGGCGGAGCGCAGACGGGTGACCGTGCGCCTCACCTGGTTGCGCAGGTCGCGTACGCGCGAGACGACCGCTTCGTCGAGGCCGTGGATGCGGTTCAGGTACTCGGTGCGGTTGACCAGCTCGTCGTAGCCGCCGGATTCGAGCAGGACGTTGAGGATGTCCGGCGTGCCGGTCTCGTAGATCGTGACCAGCCGCTGGCGCAGCGCCACCAGCGCGCGCTCCAGGCGGCCGCGGACGACCGCGAGGTGCTTCCTGGCGACCTTCAGCTCGGCGACGGCGCGGTCCAGCTCAGCCTGCTTGGCGTTGAGCCGGACTTCCACTTCGGCCTCCCGCGCGCGCAGCCCCGCGACCTCGTCGGTCAGCCTTTCGATCTTCGCCTTGTAGCGCGAGATCGTCGTCGTCAGCACGCCCTTGCGTTGGCGAACCTTGGAAAGCTTCGCTTCCTTCGCGTTCAGCTGGGATTCGAGATCCTTGGCCGGCGCCGCGGAGCCGCCAAAAAGCAGCACAACAAGCGCCGCTGCAGCAGCCACCAAAGCCACCGCGGCAAAGCGAGTCTTCAGCATCGCGAAGAGGCTAGCGACGTAGAGCGATCGCCAAGCGCGGCCGAAAAGTCCCTGCAACCACGCTTGCGAGGGGAACTAGGCCGGCACCGGCTCCTTGACCGCAGCCTTCTCCGCCTCGGCAACGACTTCGGCCGCGTACCCGAGCCGCTCGGCGTATTCGCGCGCCTGCATCCGCGAGATGACCATCCGCTGGATCTCGGCGGTGCCCTCGAACAGCTGGTAGATCTTGGCGTCGCGGAAGAACTTCTCCAGCGGCGAGTCGGTGCTCCAGGCGTCGGGGCCGACCAGGTCCATCAACGTCGTCGTCGCCCACATCGTCACGTCGCCGGCCTTGAGCTTCGACATCGAGCCCTGGCCGCCCCGCATCGGGATCCCGTTCCGGCCCATCCAGGCGGCGCGCCGGACCAGCAGGCGGGCCGCTTCGATCTCGGTGGCGACGTCGGCGAGCGTCTGTTGGATGCGCTGGGTCTGCAGCAGCGGCGTGCCGCCCTCGGAGCGGCCGTCGAGGTACTCGAGCGTCCACTCGTAGGCCGCCTGGGCGATGCCCAGCGCCGAGGCGCCGACCAGCGGGCGGGTGATCTCGAAGGTCGCCAGCGCGTCGGCGCCGCGAGATTTCTTCCCTTCGCGGCCGCGCTGCAGCTTCTTCTCCAGCTTCTCCTCGCCGCCGAGCAGGTTCTCGGCCGGGATACGGCAGTCCTCGAGCACGATCTCGGCCGTGTGCGAGGCGCGGATGCCGAGCTTCGACTCCTTTTTGCCCTGGCTGAGGCCGGGCGTGTCCTTGCCGATCACGAAAGAGGCCTGGCCGCGGGTGCCGAGGCTGGGGTCGACGGTGGCGACTACGACGTGGACATCGGCGATGCCGCCGTTGGTGATGAAGACCTTGGTGCCGTTGAGCACCCACTCGTCGCCGTCACGCTTCGCCGTCGTCTTCAGGCTCTTCACGTCGGAGCCGGCCTGCGGCTCGGTGACCGCGTAGGCGCCGAGCTTGACCTCGTCGCCGGCGCCGAAGCACTCGGGGACCCATTGGGCGATCTGCTCCGGGGTGCCGGAGGAGGCGATGCCCGCCGCGGCCAGGCCGGAGCCGGAGATCGCGAGGGCGATGCCGGCGCAACCCCAGTGGAACTCCTCGGCGGAGATCACCTGCATCTGGCCGTCGGCGTCGGAGGCCGAGCGCTGGATCGCCTCGAGGCCCTGGAAGCCCTGCTTACGCGCCTCCTTGATCACCTCCCAGGGGGTGCTCTCCTCTTCGTCGTGCTTGCGCGCGGCGGGGCGGATCACGTCGCGGGCGAAGGCCCGAGCGCGGTCTTTGAACTCCTGCTGCTCCTCGTTCAGTGCGAAATCCATGATCTCCCTCTCGGCGCGCGTCGCTGGCCTTTGTCGGTTGATTGACTGGTCAGTCAACCACTGAGAGAAGCTTAGCTGACCAACCAGCCAACCGGGACGCCACGCACGCCAAGACCAATCACTAGCGTGCCTGGAATGGCGCGACCGATCAATGCCGACGTACCGGCCACGGCGCCGGGCAAGGCGCCGAAAAAGAACCCCCCGCCGAAGCCGCCCGCTCCCAAGAAGCCGAAGCGGCAGCGCAAGCCGGTCCCGGCCGCGCTGAAGGCGGTGGCGGCGCTGTTCGGGCTCGCGATCGTCTTCATCGTCGCCGCGATCGTCGGGGGAGGGGGCGGGGGCGAGAGCACGGAAACGCCGGCGCCCGTCGGCGCCCCCCCAGAGGCGCCGGCCGGCCAGACGCCGGACCAGCTCGGCTACCCGGGCTTCGCCACCGCGAACACGACGCGCGTTGGCGGCGGCGATGCCGCCTCCAACGCCGCCGCCGTGGCGCTTGCGGCCTATCCCTCGGGCGCACCCTCCCGCCAGCCCGACGCCGTCGTGCTGGTCGACGCCGCCGACTGGCGCAGCGCGATCGCCGCCGCGGTCCTGATGGCGCCCCCGCTCGGAGCGCCTCCCCTGATCGGCGAAGCCGACGGCGTGCCCGCTCCTACCGAAGAAGCGCTCGACGCCCTCGACCCCACCGGGGGCAAGGACAGCAAGGGCACGCGGGTGTTCGCGGTCGGAGCGGCGGCTGCCCCGTCGGGCCTGCAGACGAAGCGGGTCGGCCGTGGCGGCGGAACGGCCGCCGCGGCGGAGATCGCGGCGCTGCGCGACCACCTGTTAGGTGCCCCGCCGAGCCACATCGTGGTCGCGCCGGCCGCCGACCCCGCCTTCGCGATGCCGGCCGCGGGCTGGGCGGCGCGCTCGGGGGACCCGATCCTCTTTGCCGACGAAGACACCCTGCCGCAGCCGACCGCCGCGGTGCTGAGACGCCACCACCACACCCCGGTCTTCGTGCTCGGCCCCTCCTCGGCGATCTCCTCCGAGGTGGTGCGGCGGATCGCCAAGATCGTCGACGACGTCCACCGGGTCTCGGGTGAGGACCCGGCCTCCAACGCCATCGCCTTCGCCCGCTACGCCGACGGCGGCTTCGGCTGGAACGTCAACGACCCGGGGCACGGCTTCGTCGTCGCCCGCTCAGACGAGCCGCTGGACGCGGTCGCCGCCGCGGCGCTCTCGGCCGCCGGCGCCTGGGGGCCGCTGCTGCTCAGCGACAGCGCCGATACGCTTCCCGCGGCGCTTCGCGGGTACCTGCTTGACGTAAAGCCGGGCTACACGACCGATCCGACGCGCGCCTTCTACAACCACGTCTGGGTGATCGGAAACCAGGAAGCGATCAGCGTGAACGAGCAGGCCGAAATCGACGAGGAGGCGGCGCTGGCCAAGATCGGCGGCGAAGGATGAGCGAGGCGGAGAGCCCTGAGCTGCTCGGCGGCGGGCACGAGGTGACCGTCGAGGACGTCCGCGCCCTCGCCGGCGCCTCCACCCCCCACTTCGCCCTGCAGGTGCGCAACCGCATCCGCCGCCTGATCGAGCCCCTGCCGTCCGGCCATCCCGCCCGCGTCGAAGGCGAACGCAAGATCGGCGAGCTCGAAGACCTGGCCGAGCACAGCGGCGATCCGCGCGGCACGATGGGAATCGGACACCGATGAAGCAGCTGGCGCCCGGGGTCTGGCGGCTGAAGCAGCTCCCGGCGCCGAGCGTCAACGTCTACCTCGCCGAGGACGTGCTGATCGACGCCGGCACCCGCTGGGACCGCCGCCGCATCTTCGCCGAGATCGAGGGACGGGAGCTCTCGCTGCTGGCGCTGACCCACGTCCACCCCGACCACCAGGGCGTCGCCAAGGACGTCTGCGAAGCACGCCGCGTCCCGCTCGCCTGCCACGCCGACGACGTCGAGGCGATGGAAGGGCGGCGGGCGATCCAGGAGGCGGCGCCAAACAACCCCTTCAACCGGCTGATCAAACGCTTCTGGCAAGGCCCGCCCTTCAAGGTCGAGCGGGTGCTGAACGAGGGCGACGAGGTGGCCGGCTTCCGCGTCGTCCACGCCCCCGGCCATGCCCGCGGCGAGGTGATCTTCTTCCGCGACTCCGACCGGGTCGCGATCTGCGGCGACGTGATCCGCCACATGAGCTACGCGACCGGCCGCCCGCTGCTCGCCGAGCCGCCGGCGATCTTCACCTACGACCCGGCCGAGAACCGCCGCTCGATCCGCAAGCTGGCCGGCCTGAGCCCGTCCTTGATCCTCCCCGGCCACGGCCCGGCAGTGACCGACGTCGCCGCCTTCGAGCGCTTCGTCGCCGGCCTGCCGGGCTGAGAGCCGACCGGGCTAGGCCGCCGGCCCTGGACCCGCTTCAACCGGTCCCGGACCGGGCAGCGGCAGTGGCTTCCTGTACAGGACGATTCCCATCGCCAGCAGCCAGACGATGAAGAAGAGGAAGGCGATCAGGCCGAGCGCTCCGTCGGAGGGTGAGAAGGCTCCGGTCTCGCTGAACGAGCCGACCAGGCCGACGACGAAGGCATACGCGCCGACCAGGAGGCTGTAGGAGGCGAGCCAGCTCGGCAGCGCTCCGTATCTAACCCCCAGGACCCCGGTGGCGCCGGCGAGGACAGCCAGGCCGGCCATGAAGAAGAGGAAGCAGAAGGTGGTCAGATCCCAGAGCGCCCTGACGGTGTCGGCGTTCAGCGAGTCCGCGTGGTAGACGGTGGCGGCCTGGCCGGCGCTGCCGATCACGGCGCCGACGACGAGGACGATCCCGCCGGCGAGGGCGGCGACGGAGAGTCGCGCCGCCGGCTCGGTCGGCCGCAGCCGGTAGAAGACGGCGCCGAGGAACCAGGTGAAGGCGAAGATCGTGGCGAAGCCAAACGCGACCTGGGCCTGCAGCTTGCCGTGGTTGTCGAGGATGAATTCCTGCACTTCGCGGGCGCTGTCGTTGAAGCCGGGTGGGGCATCGGTGGGTCCGAAGACGAACCCGAGGATCAGCAAGACGGCAGCGACGATTCCGGCAGACGCGCCGACCTTCGGCCAGACATCCTCGGACATGGCAACACCTCCTGGGAAGAATGGACAGACCGGTCGATCCTATGGCGTAACGATCGGCACATGCAACCCGCGGCGTGACCACGTCTATCCTGAGCGCGTGAGCGAGGCGCCGCACGAATTCAAGGAGGGCGACAAGGTCTGGGTCGAGGACGGCGACGGGAAGCACCATCCCGGCGTCTTCGTCGGCAACAACGAAGCCTCCGGCTGGTTCGGCGGCGGTCCCAGCGCCTACGTCGTCCACCCTGAGGCACACCAGGCCGAGGTCGTCTCGGTCTTCCGCATCACCCCGCGCGACGAGTAGCGCCGGTCGCGCGGGCCCATGGCCTGGCCGTCGCTCCCGCTCAGGCCGCAACCGGGGCGCTCGCCTCGGCGAGGACCAGATCGGCGACCCGCTCGCGGTGCCAGCTCGCCGTGCCGAAGGTCGCCGCGTTCGCCTTGCCTCGCTTGAGGAAGAAGTGGAGGTCGTGCTCCCAGGTGAAGCCGATCCCGCCGTGGACCTGGATCGAGGCGTCGGGGACGCGCCAGCCGGCGTCGGAGGCGTAGGCCTTCGCCATCGAGGCGGCCAGCGGCAGCGACTCCGGCTCGGCGTCCGCCGCCCAGGCCGCACCGTATACGGCCGAGCGCGAGTTCTCCGTCTCGAGCAGCATCTGCGCGCAACGGTGGGATACCGCCTGGTAGGCGCCGATCGGGCGGCCGAACTGTTCGCGGTCCTTGGCGTAGGCCACCGCCATCTCCATCGTCCGTTGCGCGACGCCGGTCGACTCGGCGGCGATCGCGACGCAGGCTCGCCACAGCACCGGCAGGTACTCCCCCTGGCCCCCGTCGAGGGTCGCCTCGGGTCCGATCCTGACCCCGTCGAAGCGAACCGAGTAGAGGCGGCGGGTGGGGTCGATCGACTTTTCGGCCGAGACGCCGACGCCGTCGGCGTCGCGCTCGACCAGGTGGCGCCTGCCGTCGGCGCTGGCGACGAGGAGGAAGTCGGCGCCTGCCGCGTCCATGACCAGCACCTTCTCGCCGTCGAGGACGAGGCCGTCGCCATCGGCCCTGGCCTCCATCTCGAAGCCGCCGATCGTCGCCGGCGTGCCGGCGTCGAAGAGGGCGACAGTGCCACGCGCCTTGCCTTCGGCGAGAGGGCGAAGCCACCTCTCCTTCTGCTCTCCGGTCCCGTTGGTCGCCAGGGCGAGGCCGGCGACCGTGGTCGAGAGCAGCGGCGAGGGCGCCAGCGCGTAGCCCATCTCCTCGAAGAGGACCGCGAGGTCGACGATGCCGAGGCCCTGGCCGCCCCACTCCTCGGGCAGCGCCAGGCCCGGCCAGCCGAGCTCGGCCATCTCCTCCCAATCCCGCTGCTCGAATCCGTGCTCGCTCTCGGCCAGCTCACGGATCCGCTCCGACTTGTAGCGGGCGGCGAGGAGCTCGCGTGCGGTCGACTTGATCGCCTGCTGCTCGTCGGTTAGGTCGAAGTACATGGGTAAGCGAGCCCTTTAGCGCAGCCTCGGCAGGCCGAGCACCCGCTCGGCGATGATGTTCATGAGGATGTCGGTCGTGCCGCCCTCGATCGAGTTGGCGCGCGAGCGCAGGAAGCCGTACTGCCAGGCACCGCCCGCGACGGCGTGCTCGGCGCCGCGGTCGAGCGGCGCGTAGGGCCCCTCGATGTCGAGCGCCAGCTCGCTGATCCGTTGGTTGATGTCGGCCCACTGCCACTTGCCCAGCGAGCCCTCCGGGCCGGGGATGCCCGACTGCATCGTCTTGGTCAGGCCGCGGTAGGCGTTCAACCGCATCGTCTCGGCCTCGATCTGCAGCTGGGCGATGCGGTCGCGGACGATCGGGTCGTCCGCCGCGGTGCCTCCGTTGACGCGGGTCCCTCGGGCCAGGTCGCCAAGCCGCTTGAGGCTGTTGGCGATCTGCGCGATCGCGCCGAAGGCGAGCCCGGCGCGCTCGTTCATCAGCGTCGTGATCGCCACCGACCAGCCGTTGCCGACGCCGCCGACCACGTTCTCGTCGGGGATCCGCGCCTCCTCGATGAAGACCTCGTTGAACTCTCCCTCGCCGGTGATCTGGACCAGCGGCTTGGCCTCG
>Ga0075423_10002315_pt1 | contig 17212 bp, 18 predicted proteins | sample SoiMethybrSBSTD2_FD_80114 | JGI IMG/M metagenome (GOLD analysis project Ga0075423, IMG submission 80114) | Bulk soil microbial communities from a Populus tree surrounding site in Tennessee, USA - Soil MetaG P. TD hybrid SBSTD2 | ecosystem: Environmental > Terrestrial > Soil > Tree plantation...
GCCGCCATCGATGAGAACGTCGCCCGGAGCGAGCAGCGGACTGAGCGAGTTCAGCTCGCCATCCACGACCGCGGCCGGTACCATGAGCCAGATCGCCCGCGGCGGGGTGAGCTTGGCCGCGAGATCCTCGAGCGACGTCGCTCCCACCGCACCCTCGCCTACCAGCTCGCGAACCGTCTCGGCATGATGGTCGTAGCCCACGCACCGATGTCCCGCGCGCAGCAGGCGGCGCACGATGTTGGCGCCCATGCGGCCCAGCCCGATCATTCCAAGTTCCATTGTCAGCTCCTTAGCGCGTTGCAGCCGGACCGCTCGGCAGCGAGACCGCGCAGGGTGGCTGCTCAGGATCAAGCTCGAGTCCACGGATGGCCGCGCCGAAGATGGCCGCCTGGCGCATCACGACATGGACGGGCATGTGACCATCAGATCGGCCATCCGCCCTTTGCGAACGAATGCGCGCATGAAATCGCCGCGCTGCAAGACTGGGAGGATTCGCCGCGGCATACCGCCCGCGACGTAGACGCCGCCGGTCGAAAGGACTTTGAGCGCGAGGTTTCCAGCCTCGGCGCCGAGAATTTCAGCGAACATTGTCAGCGTCGCCGCGCTCAGGGGATCAGGAGTATCCTGGAGACCCGCCTCGCTGATGATCGGCGCGTGATCCGGTGCGGCGGCCAGCTGCTGCCTAACGTCGGTGCCCTCGAGAGCGACGCCGGCGGCCTTGAGATAATCGTAAATCGCAACGAGGCCGGGACCGGAGCAGACCCGCTCGACGCTTACGTGGTCACGCTGTTTAAGCAGACTGGTGAGTAGACCCACCTCATGGACTGTCGCCGGCGCGAACTCGGCGTGACCGCCTTCCGAGGGGGACGCGCGGTACCCCGAGCCATCCCAGGTGAGGAAGGCTTCTCCCAGGCCGGTGCCCGGCGCAATGACGGCGACGGCGCCCTGGGCAACCGGCTTGCCGACGTTGAGCGCCACCAGGTCTTCGGGAATCAACTCCGGCACCGACCGAGCTACGGCCTCGAGATCATTGACCAGGTGCACGGTGCGGCGGTTCAACGCGTCCGCCAGCGCAACTTCATCCAGATCCCATGGCAGGTTGGTAACCTTGGCGCGCCCATCGATCACGGGTCCGGCCACGTCCAGGCATGCCCAGGTGACCGGCAGCGCTGTTGCGGCCAGGAACTCGCGCACCAACGCCTCCAGGCTGGCGTAGCGGCCGCTTCGGTACTCCGCCTCCGCCAGCGGACGACGGGGGCCGCCCTCCCGCGAGTAGATCGCCAGGTCCGTCTTGGTGCCGCCTATGTCACCGGCGAGTAACATTGAGTCGCTCCGCCCAAAGCCACCTGAGTGATCCTAAGTTACACCCAGTACGGCTGGCCTCTTGAACGTGAATGCCGGCGGCGAAGCAGCAATCGGACAGACGGGAGATTCAACCGAAAATGCCTCGCATCGAGCTTCAGGGCTACGCGGACGCATCCGATGCGGTACGGGCGGAGTGGGACCGCCAGATTCGCGACCACGGCCGCATGACGAACATGAAACGGACGTTGGCTCACAATGGCGTCGCGCTTCACGCGCTGATGGAATGGTATCCGCTGCGAGACGAAGTCCGGACCTTTCTGGGCGAGCGCCTTACCGACTTGTTCGCCCACGGCGTTTCGGCCGAGACAGATTGTCTCATCTGCTCCACCTTTTTCCGGCGCATCCTGATCCAGCGAGGCGAGAATCCCGAAAGCCCGCACCTGGACGAGCGTGAGGAGACGGTCCTCGAGTTCGGGCGACGGCTCGCAACTGGAGGACACGACGTCTCCGATGCTCTCTTTGCGCGACTGCGACGTTGGTTGACGCCGCCGCAGATCGTCACGCTGACCGCATTCGGGAGCATGATGGTGGCCACGAATGTGGTCAATAACGCACTCTCTATCGAGCTGGATGAGTATCTCGAGCCATTTCGTCGGGGCCAACCGTTTCCCAACCCGACCGGAGCCGGCTCGTGAGTGGTGAGCTCCAAGGCAGAGTCGCATTCGTCACGGGGGCCGCTCATGGTCAGGGTCGCGCCATCGCTTTGACGCTCGCCCGGGCAGGCGCTGCGGTCGCCGCATTCGATATCGCGAAACCACTGGCGTACCCCGGCTATCCGATGGGCTCGTCCGCTGAGTTGACCTCACTCGCGACCGAGTGCGCGGCGCTCGGCTCGCAATGCCTCACCTTCGCGGGAGACGTCCGCGACGACAACGCCATCAGCGCCGCAGTCGAGACCACGCTCGCCCGACTCGGACCGATCTCGATTCTGGTGAACAATGCCGGCATTTGCGGCTACGGCCTTGCCCACGAGCTCACCGAAGCCGAGTGGGATGCGATGCTGGACATCAACCTCAAGGGCAGTTGGCTGGTGGCCCGCCGAATCATTCCCACAATGATGCAGCAGCGCGACGGGGTGATCATCAACAACTCTTCAGTGGCGGGGCTCCGAGGGATGAGCCGTTTGAGTCACTACGCGGCGTCCAAGTGGGGGCTGACCGGCCTGACCAAATCCTGGGCGATAGAGCTTGCGCCTTATAACATTCGTGTAAATTCAATTCACCCGACCGGCGTCAACACGCCGATGAATGACGGTCTCGCCGCACTCGAGGGCGCCACCCCGAGAGAGATCGCCGAGCGGTCGGCCGGGAACCTTCTGCCAGTCCCATGGATTGAGTCGGAAGACGTCGCGGGCGCGGTGCTCTATCTCGTGTCCGAACGGGCGCGCTACGTGACAGGTGCGCAGCTCGTGATCGACGCTGGGCTGCTTACGCGCTAGCCGTTGGCGGTCAGATTGAACCAGGCGGGCATCGCAGGGGCCGCGGTGTCTTGTCTCTAGACGGTGAGGTTGGCCCGCAGTTTGCCGAACGCATTTCAGATGCGACGAGCGGGCACCTGTCGATGACGGTGCCGCGAGCGCAGGTTCGGAGGGAAGCACGAATATGTCCTGGTTTGATTCGCGGTCTCCCCGGCTGCTCCCCCCCTTTTCGTTGCCACACTTGAGCCCACGCGTGCTCGGAGCCCTGGCCTTCGCGGCCGGAGCTGCGCTTGCCAGCGGTGCCTGGGTGGTCCGCCCGACACCAGCCGCAGCGCCCGGAGCATCGGCGTACGCCAAGGCGCGAGTCTTCGAAGAGGCCCTGACACTGCTGCGTGCCCACGCGGTGGATACCCTCAACGAAGGCGACCTCTACCTCCGGGCAACCGAAGGGGTCGTCAAGTCGCTCCACGATCCGTGGGCAGCGCTGCTGGTGGGTGACGGGTACGGGAAGTTCAAAGCCCAGCTCGACGGCATGACCAGCGGCGTGGGCCTGGATGTCGAGACTCGGGGTGGGAGAATAGCGGTTGCCGGCACAACGACCGGGTCGCCGGCAGACCAGGCCGGCGTGCTAGCCGGCGATTGGGTGCTGACCCTGAACGACAGCACCACCGAAGGCTGGTCAGGCGAGCGCGCCATGGCAGCTCTGCGCGGGCCCGAGGGGAGTCCCGTTCAGCTTACGCTCATGCGGCCGGGAGGCACCGAGCCTTATGCCGTCACGCTGATCCGGGCCCCGATCCACCAGACTGCCGTCAGGCGGGGGCTCATGGTCGGCGACGGCATCGGATATCTGGCGGTCACCGCCATGACCACCCGGGCTTCGGACGAATTGACCCGTCAGATCAACATCCTCATCCAGCAAGGCGCCCGGGGTCTGGTGCTCGACTTCCGGGGCAATCCTGGCGGGCTGGTTTAGGAAGGCGCCAAGATCGCCGCGCTCTTCCTCGACCCAGGTCAGAACGTGGCCACGATGAAGGGACGCGAGCTGGAACTCTTCCAGGCCGTCAACCCTCAACCCTGGCCCAATCTCCCTCTGGTCGTGCTGGTCGACGGAGGCACGGCGAGCGCGGCGGAGGTCGCCAGCGCGGCTCTTCAGGACCATGACCGGGCGATCATCCTCGGGACACCGACGTTCGGCAAGGGCGTCGTCCAGCGAACCTACGCTCTCGGCGACGACGTCGCCCTCCGGTTCACCACGGCCCGCTGGTACACGCCGAGCGGCCGCTGGATCCAGCGCGGAACGAAGCCCGCGCGTGCAGGCTACGCGTCCGATGGAGGTCGGATATTGCAGGCGGGCGCCGGCGTGGTTCCCGACACCGTCGTGACCCCGGCTATCCCGACCGACCCCGAGCGCGCGTACGTAATCGCCGTGAGCCGGAACCGGGCCGAGTACGAGGAGGCGCTGACGGTGATCGCGGCGCACCTGGTCCGGGCGGGAGCGGTCTCGACCGATTCGACCCCCGTGACGCCCAGAATGCGGGCCATGCTTTTCCAGCGGCTCCAGGGGAGCGGGCTCAACATTTCGGATACGCTGTACGCGCAGGCTACCTCGGCGGTGGATCGCGACCTTGGCGTCGCGATGGTTCGCGCGGCCTTTGGGACCGCGGCAGCTCTGCGCCGCCAGATCGCGTATGATCGCCAGGTGCAGGTCGCCCGGCAGTTACTGCGGCAGTATCCCACGCCGCGGGCAGCGCTCTCGCTGGAAACAGCTGGGTTGGGGACGCTGGTAGCGAACGCGACCGAGTAAAGACGGGACGCCGCGCTACCGGCGCGAGCCAAGGGAGAGGGGATGCCGTCAGGCGGCATCCCTTCTGCATTTCCGCCGGCGAAGGCCTAGGCGGGGCAGGCCTCGATCGTATGGAAGATGCCAGCGAACCGATGTTCGGCACGGATGATTACCAGGCCCGCCTGGTGAACCAATCCGAGCGGCTCGCGATTCCATTGGCATCCGAACCTACGTACATGGGCTTCCGCGCCCCGGTCCTGCCGGCGGGCCAGCCACTCACGATTGCTGCGTCCGTGCTCGACGAGCAGGATGCGTCCATCCTGGCGGCAGACGCGCGACATCTCCCTCAGTGCGTGAACCGGATCGGGGAAGGTACAGGTAGATAGCGTTGAGACGACCGTGTCGAAGACCCGATCGGGGAACGCAAGCTCGGCCGCGTCCATCAATACAAAGTGATAGTTGCGGTGGAGCTGGGCTGCCCGCCGGCGGGCTAGGTGCAACATGTCAGCGCTCAGATCGACAGCGATGACGGCTAGGTTCGGCGGATAGTTGCGAAAGTTCTTTCCGGTACCTGCAGCGACCTCCAGGATGTTTCCTCGGACCTGAGCGAGCGCCTGTCGGCGCAATCGCCTCAGCCCGAGTGCCTCTGGTAGGGCTTCGGCCAGATCGTACCAGCGGGCGAAGTGGCGGTACTTCTCGCGAAGCTCACGCGTGTCCACGGAGTCCAATCCCGTCGAGCGGCGATTCAGGTTACAACGGGGGAGGTAATACCAGGGCGGCCTCCCAACCCCGGACCCCTCGTTGCCTTCTAGGTGGCCACCGTATACGTCTACATGTGGCCAGGGTCTCGGCGACTGCGCCTTGTTGCGGGCCGAGCACCTTAGGGGAAGGAGCACGCCATGGCTCAGCAGAGCCTTCAACTGCCCAAGGACCTCCCGTCCGAGACTCGCGACTACTTGGCGCACCGGCTGGACGGCGCACGCGATCTTTATCTCCTCGCGCTGGCCCTGGGCGAGCGCCACGGCGGGCCCTCACCGTTCGGACGGATGATTCGCGAGGCCCGTATTCATTTTGCTGCGGTGATCGAGGAGGCACGAATCGCCGGACTCGACACCAGCGCCATCGCCGTGATGCTGGGTAAGCTGAACATCGAGTTGGCGGATAGCATCCGGCCCGAGCTATGGGCTCGCGTCGAGCAGCTCCTCGCCGAGCGAGCTGCCCGGAGGAGTACGCCATGACATACGTGATCGCGCAGCCCTGCATTGACGTCAAAGACCGGTCGTGTGTGGACGTCTGTCCAGTCGACTGCATCTATGAGGGTGAAGACCAGCTCTACATCCACCCGGATGAGTGCATCGACTGTGGGGCCTGCGTGCCCGAATGTCCGGTGACAGCGATCTTCCCCGAGGAGGAGGTCCCGCCCGAATGGGCGTCGTACACCTCGAAGAACCGAGACGTATTCCAAAGCGACAAGCCGCCCGGGGCGCCAAAGCGGTCGTGAACAAGGGTCATTTCACCTTCACCTCGACACTGTCCGCGACTTCCGGCATCACGGGCGCATGCACGTTGTCCGCCAGCAGCGCGATGACCTTGTGAGTTGATCCCGGCTTTAGTCCTGCAGTTGAGGCTCGTAGCGCCTTCTCGCAGCTCATGGCCACCATGGTCATCATGCCCATCATCGGCCCCTTCATGGTGTCCAGGTTCAGGTGCCAATGGCCGTGCCCAGCGATGTTGGGCTTGCCCATCTCGTCGCAGGTCAGCGTGAAGTTCTGAACCTCAACCCTCACGTCGTAGGACCCGGACACCGTCTCGCCCGGCTTGGGCGAGAGGATCTTGATTGCGGGCTTCCCGGGAGGGGCTGCGGGCCTAGGCAATGGTGTCGGATGCGCCGGCTGATACTCAATTGTGACCGAACTCGCGTTCTTCTCCACTTCGGCGTGGTCGTTCTGCGCCGGAACGGCGGTTAGGGTATGCCGACCGGGCGAGAGCCCCTCCAGCGACACCGCTGCTCGGTTGGTGCAATACATGTCCACGAGCGACTTGTCGAGCAGGACATGGTAGTGACCGGTCCCCTGCCGATTGGGCGTGCCTGCCAGGTCGCACCGGTTCTGGAAACCGGTAGCCGCCACCTGAAGGGCGATCCTGCTTTCGGTGATTTTGCTGCCGTCGGTTGGGGACTGCACGGTAACCTTCATGCGATCCGCCCCCGGCTGCATATCCATGTGCATCTCGCCGTGTTCCTGCGCGGCGGCGCCCCCCGCTAGGCTCGCAAGGGTGGCGAGCGCCAGCACTGATGTCGGGAACCGGACCTTTGGCTTTCTCCTCATGTCCTCCTCCATGCGGCGTGGCGGGCCGGTCGCACGATCGCGAGCTGAACGTCTTCGCTACGCGCCCCCCGCCGGCCCTCGACCGTGAGACACCCCCAAGATGGAATTCCTTCTGCGCCGACCTCGAGACGCGGAACAGTCGGCTGAAAGAAATGGCGCGGTTCGGTGTCTCAGCTCATGGAGAGCACGCGCTTCCGAGTGCCGATCGTCAGTTGGACGGGTGGATCAGTGGATGAGGCAGATCAGACAGGCGTATCACGAATCGAGATCGGCAGGTTCTCGCGCATTCGCGGAGCTTTTGAGCGAGCACGTGGATGCGCTCTTCGGGACAGCGCTCCGGCTGTGTGGCGGGAACCTAGCGGACGCTGAAGATCTGCTGCAGGATGCAACGCTTCGCGCGTTCGATGGCTTCGCCTCGCTGCGCGAAAGGACGGCTGGAAGGGCTTGGCTGTTCACCATCCTGATGCGCACCCATTTCAATCGGGTTCGTGCCAGCCGGCGTCGTGGGGAGATCGTAAGCTCCGATCTGGACCAGGCGGCGTTCGAGGAAGCGTTGGAGAACTGGCGGCCAAGCGCCACGCCGGAAGACGTGCTCTCCGAGCGGGAGCTGACGGAGCGTATCGCCGAAGCGCTTGCGGCCCTCGATCCGGCCCTGCTAGCCGTGGTCCACATGGTGGATGTCGAGGGTTTCCCGCAACGTGACGTCGCGAAGATGCTTGAAATCCCTGAGGGGACTGTCGCATCCCGACTTTTCCGGGCCCGCGGAATCCTTCGCGACCGCCTGGCTGGGACCGCCCGCGAGCTTCGTCTCCGGAGGCAATTGTGACGACGTCCTGTGGGAAGGCCCGCCGGCTTTTGTGGCCCGACGCGGGGCCTCGTGCCGTTACTGCCGAAGTCGAAGCGGCCGAACAGCATCTCGCCAGGTGCGAAGAGTGTCGGGCTTTCTTGGAGGAGATGCGCCACCTGGCTGGTCTAACCCACCACCTCGCGCCGCGCCCGCAAGCGCCGCGGGCAGTGAAGGACCGTCTTTTTGAGACTGTGGCGCTGGCGGGCACTGTGTCATCCGGGTTGAGGCAGCGGGGCATAGTGAGGTGGTTAGCCGTTGCGGCGGTGATTGCTCTCGCAACGGGCCTGACGTTGGTATGGAGGGCTCAACGCGCCACCGCTCCGGACCTGATGACAGTGTTTGTGGACGACCACGTGCGGGCCACCCGTGGAGCCGGGATCGCGTCCAGCGACAGCGGCGTGGTAGTTCGCTGGCTCACCTCGAGGCTTCCCTTTGCGATGGACGTCCCCAGGCTGCCCAACCTCGAACTGCGAGGCGCGCGGCTCTGGATCATGGACGGGCGTCGGGGGGGCGTCGTGGAGTACTCGACGCACGGGCGATCCGTGTCCTACTTTGTGGTCCCGAGCTGGCCGGCCGCGGGGCCGCCATCTCGCCCGGGCGACGTACATCTGACCTCGCATGAGGGCCATCACGTCGCCGCCTGGCAGGAACCAGGCCTCATACACGCGCTGGTAGGGGATCTCCCGGAGGCGACCCTGGCCGAGCTCGCCCGACTCTGTATGGCCAAGATGATGGCGTTCCTGGACGAGTCGCGACCGCGGCCGACCGGGCGCGGGTCTTCTTGAGGAGGCGAGACACCACACCCTACCCAGCTATCGGGGGAATGCCTCGGGGAGTCCGCCATCCACGGTGAGAATATCGCCGGTGGTAAAGCGGAAGCGGTTGCTGGCAAGCAGGACGGCGATGTCCGCGACCGCCTCGGGCGGAATCAGGCTCGTGCCCATCAGGTTCCTGCTCCGGTAGGTCTCGAGCTGCTCCTCTATACTCACACCGCGGCTCGCTGCCCGTTCGCGAACGAACTGGAGAAACAGGGGTGTCTCGACCTGGTCGGCGTTGATGGCGTTGACCCGAATGCCGTCGGCACCCAGCTCCACAGCCGCCACCCGAAGCGCCTGTAGCATTGCCGCCTTGCTGGCTCCGTAGGCGATCGCCTCCTTACCCGGAACCAGTGCGGCCTTGGAGACGGACGCCACGATCGAACCGCCAATCCCCTGACGCCGCATGATCGCGGCCGCTCGGCTGATGGCGGCCACCGCCCCCAAATAGTGCACCTCGAGCTGGCTCTGGAGATCTTCGCGACGCACGTCCGTTAGCGGGGCAAACCGCGGCGCCAGCCCCGCTGTATAGAAAAGGCAGTCGAGCCCGCCGAACTCGAGCGTTGAACGGGCGAACAGGGCGTCGAGACTCGCGTCGTCACGCACATCCACACCCGAGCCGATCACCCGACCCGGGTGTCGTGCCGCGAGGTCCGTTGCGACACCGTCGGCCTGCTCCCCCTCGAGGTCGGCCACGACCACGTGCGCTCCCTCCTCGACGAAGCGTTGAGCGGCAGCCTTCCCGATCCCCCTTGCTCCCCCGATCACGACGACGACATGCCTAGGAAGCAGCCGGGTTGTCCGCTCACGGGCGATCTGTTCCTCGATCTTTCGCCGCTCAAGGGGCCAATGCTCGAACTCGAAGACATCCGCCTCGCTGATGAACTGGAACCGGTCCACCGCCTCGGCGTTGGCCATGGACTCCAGCACGGCGCGATAGCAGAGATTCGCTGTGGTCGCGCCACGCTTGTCCGCGAAGGCAGTGATCAGTCCGAGGCCGGGTGCGAGGACGACCTTAGCCCAGTCAGCGAGGGGAGGCTCGCCGGGTGCCGCATGCCGCGCGTGATACTCCCCATATTCGGCTCGTGCCTCGGCGAGTTGCCGCCGGGTCTGCTCCACGATCCGATCCGGCGCCGCCGCGGGATCGAGATCGAGCCAGACAGGGAGCCGTCCGGCCCGCAGCAAGTGCTCCGGAGTCGCCATGCCCCTGGCCGCAAGCTCGGGAATCCTGTCTCCGGCAATGGTCGAGAGCAGGTCCTCGGAGTCATCGAAGTGGATGATTACCCGCTCGGCGGCGCTCAGGCCGCCACGGACCACCGGCAACACCAACTCGGCCAGCTTGCGGCGCTGCTCTACCGGCGGAATCGGGCCGCGGGCAGCGCCGAGTACCTGGCGGCCTGCCTTCCGTGTCGACAGATACTCATCGACTCGGCTCACCACCTCCGACAGCCGGGAATGGCACTGCCTGACATCGTCGCCCCACACGACGAGCCCGTGATGAGCCAGGGTCAGCCCGATCGCGGTCGCCGGAATTCGGTCGAGCATGTTGCTCACCGCACGGGCGAGCGGAAATCCCGGCCGCACATATGGGACGTAGACGAGTGCGCCGTCGAACAGCTCGTTCACCAACCGTTCACCGGTCGAGTCCGGCACGTTGGTGAGGCTCATGGTCGCCACGTCGTGGGTGTGCACGATGACGCGATGCGGAATGAGCGAGTGCAGCGGCGTCTCGACGCTCGGGGCGGGGCCTTCCTTGAGCATGCAGGCCGCCATGAACCGCATCATCTCGGCGTCGCTCATTTTCTGCGCCTGGCGGAGGGGGGCCAGCCGAGCTAGAGAGAGCCAGGTAAATCCATCGGGACCGATAGTGCGGAGATCGGTGCCACTTCCTTTGACCGCGAGAGCCTGCACCGGCTCACCGTTCTCGGAAGTGAGGCGGAGCTTGGCCGAGGTGTTACCTCCCCCGGGCTGAACCAGCCGGGAGTCCTGGCCGAGAAAGTTGGAGAGGTAGACCAGCTCGTCGAGCGGATCGGGCACGCCTCAGGCCTCTTCGGGCGGGCCGCCCGCGCTGGCGACCTGGTCGGGCCGGACCTTGCTCACGTCGAATCGCTCGGCGGAGGCGAGCATCTTGGCGATGGTCTCGTCGGGATCGGCCTTCGCGCCACGCTTGAACCGAAGCGGATTGATCCGGGCGACCACGAAGGCCCGCAGGTACGGACTTTGGAAGCCGCGGTCCTTGAGTCGCTTTACCGCCTGAGCGACTGCCTCGTCCAGCTCGAACAGTCGCTCGGCCCGCTCGCGCCGTTCCTCCAGCGCCTTGGACAGCTTGCTCGCGCTGAACGTTTCGGTCCGCTTCAGAACCGGGTGATATGACGCGCCCGCAAAGCGACCGTTCTTGAAGTAGCAAAGACCGAGAGTGATGAGCGACGGCTCCTCGAACTCGACGGCGTAGTCGCGCTCGGGCCGGTCGTCCAGCTCGACCAAAGCCTCCGCCAGTCGCGCGACCTCGAGTGCCCGCTCTCGGAGATTGTGCGCCTTTTCGGTGTTGAGCACCAGAATCCGATGCGCCACTTCGGGCTCCGGAACAACCAGGGCCACCACCGAACGGGCGCCCATCCCGCGAAGTGCCGCCAGCCGATGATTTCCGTTGGGCGTCCAGTAACGGCCTTCCGCCGCGGGTACCACAATGATCGGGTCCAGAAAGCGGCCCAGCCGATCGATCGCGTCGGTCAACCGGGCAACGTGAGGCTGGGAGAGATCGCGCTGATATGGGGTGGGCTCGACCGATTCGATCGGAAGTGCGGCAAACACCTGCCAGTTGCCGCCGAGGGGGTCGCGGTATGCAGTGAGGACGGTGCCCCCATCGGCGGCGATCCGCTCCTGCAGGCGGCCAATCTCCGCCGGAGGGGTTCCGGACGAAACTTCCCGCGCAGCCACTCCGCGGGAAGCCGGCTCCGCCGCACGCTTCTTCCGTCGGGGCGTTTTAGGCTTGGGCTCGGCCATGAGGGAAAGAAGCACGAGGCAGGCGATTCCGCCATCGGCCGGATCCGCGTGGCGCCGACTGCTCTCCTTGGGGGGAGCGGTGCCCCGCCGCGGCGGTTGGCCCGCGGGAACTCGGAGGCCGCGGTCGCCATTATCGCATGCATGCGAAAGCCATGTCGGCGACCAATTGGACAGGAGATGGCCTGATGCGCAACAGCGTAATGATCGGAACGATAGTGCTCATCGGCCTTCTGCTGCTCCCGAGAATCGGCCGAGCACAAGGGAACGCTGCGCCTACCACGGTCCCAGATCCCCTCGCCCTGTATCCGCAGAACTACACGGTCCTCTTCGAGAACGACCGGGTCAGAGTCCTGGACTTCCGCCTCGCCAAAGGCGCTTCGGAAAAAACCCACCGTCATCCGGCCAACGTCGCGGTGTTCCTCAAGGACGTGAAGATCCGGTTCACCTTGCCCGATGGACAGACGAAGATTCGCGAGGCCCGCGCCGGCGAGGTCTCTTACAGCGAGGCGACTGCGCACGCATCGGAGAACATCGGGGACGCTGATGCTCATGGGATTCTGGTCGAGCTCAAGCAGTCGAACCATGCTGACGCCACTCCCGGCGTCCACTAGGAGCGCGATCATGGCAGCAGGGAACTCAACCACCCGACGGAGCTTCCTGCGCACGGCGGGGGTCGCACTGAGCGCAACTACCCTCGTGGGCTGGCGCGATGAGCTTCCGGCGATGCTCGACGATGGCTCGATCACCGCGTTTACACTGATTCACGGGATACCCGGCAAGGAGGACGAGCTCAAGCAGCATCTGCTCTCGCTTTCAGCGCCGACCCGAGCCGAGCCAGGCTGTATCAAGTATGACCTGTATCAGTCTCCCAAACAGAGACATGAGTTTCTCCGCTTCGAGGTGTGGGCCAGCATGGCGGCTCTCGAGGCTCACAAACAGACACCGCACCTCAAGGCCTCGTTCGAAAAGCGACAGCGAGAGGGTTGGACCACAGAAATCGTTCTCTGGGAGCGCGTGTCGTGATCCGTAAAGCCGCGGTTGCCGCCGCTTTGATGGGAGCCTGGCTGTGGTCCCCCTCCCCTGCGCGCTCTCAGCATGCGCCGGCCAATCTCAAGATCGAGCGCCTCGATCCCCGCTTCGATGCGCTCATTCCTCCGGACGCGGCGGTCGAGCGGGTCGCCAACGGAATCGTGTGGAGCGAGGGGCCACTCTGGGATCCGGTGGACCAGTCGCTCCTGTTTTCGGATGTTCCGCGAAACGGGGTGTACCGCTGGAAGGAGGGAGTCGGAGTCACGCAGGTTATCGCGGGCAGCGGCTATACCGGTCGTGGCCTGTTCACCGGCCGGGAACCCGGTTCGAACGGGCTCGTATTCGATCGACAAGGCCGCCTAGTCCGCTGTCAGCACGGCAACCGGCGCATCGTAAGGCGCGAAGTCGACGGCAGTGAGACCGTCCTGGCCGATCGGTACCAAGGAAGACGGCTCAACAGTCCCAACGACCTGGTCTACGCGCCCAACGGTGATCTTTACTTCACCGACCCTCCTTTTGGGCTTGCGGGTACGTTCAACGATCCGGCCAAGGAACTGCCGTTCCAGGGCGTCTATCGACTCAGCCGCGACGGCGTCCTGAGCGCCGTGATCACGGACCTCAAGGCGCCCAACGGTCTTGGCTTCTCGCCCGACGGCAAGTTGCTCTACGTCAGCAGCTCGGACCGGGAGCGTCCAACATGGTTCGTATATCCGGTCCGCGACGATGGGACGGTGGGACCGGGGCGCGTGTTCGCCGAGGCGACAGCATGGGTTGGCCCCGGGGAAGGCGTGGCTGATGGCCTCAAGCTGGATGAGCAGGGAAACGTCTTCGCCGCGGGCCCCGGCGGTATCCACGTGTTCGCACCCGATGGCACCCGGCTGGGCCGGATCGAGACCGCAGCCCCCACCGGCAATTTGAACTGGGGCGAGGACGGTAGCGTGCTCTTCATCGCCGCGAATCACTCGATCCTTCGGCTGCGCACCACTACTCGCGGATTCATCGCCCCGGGTCGCGACGAATCGGCGGCACGCCGACGCTGAGACTCGAGGCTATCGAGCTGGTTTAACCGCCGGCTCGATGAACAACTCGTCCACGTAGCACCAGCTCCAGTCCTCACCCGGCTCGAAGCTCCGCATGATCGGATGTCCGGACGAGTGGAAGTGCTTGGTCGCGTGCTTGCCGGGCGAATTGTCGCAACAACCCACGTGGCCACACTCCTGGCAAAGGCGAAGGTGAAGCCACCGTCCGCCCGTGCGAAGGCACTCCTCGCAACCCTGGGGCGTAAGCGGGGCCACGTCTCGCACTTCCACCAGATGCCTGCATTGCGCTGCCATCGGTCAATCTCCTAGATCGAGGCCGGCCGGTTCTGTCCGAGCCGGCGATGTCCTCTTTTAGGCCGGCCGCGCAATGTGCGCGTGGACCAGCGTGCATGCCATCGCTCCTTCGCCTACTGCGGACGCCACCCGTTTTACCGACCCGCTCCGCACGTCACCGGCCGCGAACACGCCGGGCACGCTCGTCTCGAGCAGGAAAGGAGCCCGGCCCGCAGCGCGCCAGCGATCCGCCTCTGCGACGCCAGGCGGCAAGGCAGTCCCAGTCAGAACGAATCCCTTTCCATCCAGCTCGACGCATCCCCGGAGCCAAGCAGTGTTCGCATCGGCCCCGATGAAGAGGAACAGGGCCTTGGTGTCGAAGCGCGTGGGCGGGTTGGAAGCGATCTTTACGTTGACGGCAGATAGATGGCCGTTTCCTTCCAGGCTGGTTACCGCGGCGTTGCGGTACACCGTCACGTTGTCGACCCCCTCGATTCGATCGACCAGATACCGAGACATGCGAGCGCCGAGGTCGGGACCGCGGACCACCACATGCACCCGCTGCGCATAACGCGCGAGGTACACGATGGCCTGCCCTGCCGAGTTCCCCGCCCCCACAACCACCACCTCTTCGCCGCGGCAAAGCTTGGCTTCCATCTCAGTGGCGGCGTAGTAGATCCCCGCCCCTTCGAAATCGGTGAAGCGCGGAACGTCGAGCCGGCGATACTCGACGCCCGTGGCCACCAGGACACAACGGGCCCGGAGTCGAGTCCTGTCCGCCAGGGTCACGATGCGCTCGCCACCGTCGATGCCAAGCGAGCGGACCTCGCAGGGAACGGTGATGCGGGCGCCAAAGCGTTGGGCCTGCAGCAATGCATTTTGGGTGAGATCTTTGCCGGAGATCCCGGCGGGAAACCCGAGATAGTTCTCAATTCGGGAGCTGGTTCCTGCCTGACCGCCCGCCGCGAGAGAATCAGCAGCCAGCACGTCCAGTCCTTCCGATGCAGCGTACACGGAAGCCGCCAGACCAGCCGGCCCCGCCCCGACCACGATCAGATCGTAGACGTGATCTTCCTCAAGAGTCGGGGTAAGCCCTGCGCAGCGGGCAAAGTCCGCCAGCGATGGATTCCGGTGCCAGCGTCCCTGACGGCCAAGCACGATCGGCGTGGCTGACGTGGGGACGCCCAGCTGCCGAAGCATGATCTCGGCCTGCTCGTCGGAATCGAGATCGATCCACTTGAAGGGAATGCCGTTTCGGGCTGCGAAGTCGCGCAAGCGATGCGCGTCGGGCGAGAAGCGCGAGCCGATGATCTTCACGCCCTCGAACCCCTGATCGAGCAGCAGCGTTCGCCGCATGAGGAACGCCTTCACGATCGTCTCGCCCGCTTCGGGCAGCTCGTCAACTGCTCGACGCAGCTCCGCGGCACTCAGTGCCAGCACCTTGCCGTCCTGGGCCACCCGGCCGGTTACCAGTGCCGCGCGTCCGGTCAGCATGTCCACGTCACCAGTGAATTGACCGGGATGGTGGACCGCGATGACGCGAGGCGTGTCGCGCGAATTGTCTATTATCTCGATCGAGCCCTCGCAGACGACAAAGAAGCAGAAGTTTCGATCGCCTTCGGCGAAGAGAACCTCGCCGGCCTTGACCGGCCTCGGCCGACCGCGCGCCTCCAGGGCCTGGAGGTCTTTCTTACCGAGAACGGGGAATGCAACGTCCAGGTCGCTCGCCATCGCCAATCTCCACTCTTATTACCCATGCACGACCGAGTTCCTCGGTGAAATGTAGCGACGGCAGGGCTGTCCCCTTGCCGTCCCAATCGGCCATGCACAGCTTGAGGGCGTTATATGAGCCCCCTAGCCGTTCTTGCGTTTGCATTCGGGATTGGAATCGTCGCCGGGTTGCGGTCGATGACGGCGCCGGCCGTGGTCAGCTGGGCTGCGCACCGGGCTGGCTCGACGTCAGCCATACCTGGCTGGCATTCCTGGGATACCGGTGGACGCCGTACATCCTGAGCGTCCTGGCGGCCGGCGAGTTGATCGCCGACAAACTGCCGACTACACCCAGCCGCAAGCAGGCGGGGCCTTTCGGCGCCCGCATTGTCTCAGGCGCACTCTCCGGTGCCGCGGTGGTCGTCGGAGGCGGCCAAGCGTGGGCTCTTGGCGCGATTGCCGGCGCGGTGGGCGGGATCGTCGGAGCGTTGGGTGGATACGCCGCGCGGACCGGGCTGGTTCGGGCGCTGAAGGTCCCGGACTTCGTGATCGCCCTGCTGGAGGATCTGGTAGCGGTGGGGGGCGGGCTGTTCCTGGTCTCCCGCTTCTAAGACCACAACGCCCGCTCACCAGTGGCGAGCGGGCGCTGTCGGCGACCCGGCTATCTGCGGATGACCACGATCACCCGCACTCGCTGAAGCCGCACACGTGGCACTTCATACATCCCTCGGCGAACTCGAGCTGAGAGCCGCAGTCCGGACAGGCACCCGATAAGGTCTCCTGCATTCCGCCGAGCGTCATCTGCTCGCCCCCGCGGGTGACCTGCTGCACCACGGGCGCCTCTGCAGTTGACGACTCGAGCCCCGGAATCAGCTCCTGCTGCACGCCTTGCTTGTCCTGCATCCACCGCTCGATCGCGATGCCCACCGCATCCGGCACCGAGAGCACCTTGTTGGCCCCGAGCCCTATCGTGCGATCCGAGCTGATCCCGCGCAGCTGGCGATAGATCTCCTTCATCGGAATGCCGGAGCGGAGTGCCAGGCTGATGAGCCTGCCAAGCGCCTCCACGTCCGCCATCAAGGCGCCGCCTGCCTTGCCCAGGCTCATGAAGACCTCGAAGGGCTGCCCCTTCTCGTCCTCAGTGACGGTCACGTAGAGCGTCCCGAGGGGGGTTTCGAGTCGGCGCGTGGTGCCGCGAAGCAGCTCGGGCCGGGAGCGCTTTTGCCGGCGCTGAAGGTTCTCGGCCTCCAGCTCGTGCAGCACTTTCCTGATCCGCTCATTCTCCGCGCGTAGCTCCGCGATTTCGCCGTGAAGATCGGCCGTCTGCGTCCCGGTCCCGCCCACCTTCTGCACCACCTTCTGCGCCGTGGCCCCGGTGGACAGAACCTGCGCCTCGCGGCTCGCGTCGCGATAGACTGTGACCCCCTTGCAGCCAAGCTTGTAGGCCAGGCGGTAGATCTCCTCGACGTAACCTTCGCTTGCATCGTTGGCGAAGTTGCAGGTCTTGGAGATGGCGGAGTCATTGAATTCCTGGAACGCCGCCTGCATCCGGATGTGCCACTCCGGCTTGATGTGATTGGCCGTCACGAAGATCCGCTGCCAC
>Ga0075423_10002317_pt1 | contig 17210 bp, 10 predicted proteins | sample SoiMethybrSBSTD2_FD_80114 | JGI IMG/M metagenome (GOLD analysis project Ga0075423, IMG submission 80114) | Bulk soil microbial communities from a Populus tree surrounding site in Tennessee, USA - Soil MetaG P. TD hybrid SBSTD2 | ecosystem: Environmental > Terrestrial > Soil > Tree plantation...
CGGCGATGCGATCGCGAATCATGACCAGCATGTTGCGATACGACGCCACGTCTGCCGTGTCCGACAGCCGTCCGCGGCCCGGCACGATCCACGTGCCGCCTTGCGATCGATATTCAGCGACGGAGAGATCGAGGATCTGATTGAGGCCATCGATCACACCCTGGATCGTGCCGCCTTTGGCGGTGTCGATGAGCGGATAGCTGATCGTCGAGAGCAGATCGCCGGCCGCGATCACTTCCGAATGCCGGAAGAACACGATGCTGTCGCCGTCGGTGTTGGCGGCTTTGGCGTGATAGAGGATCACCGGCTAGCCGTTCACGTATTCCGAGAGCTTGTGGAACTCGTCGAAGTAGGTGTCCGACGGCCACGCCGCCTCGGGCGCAGGGGCCGTCTTGTCCGGCGGCGTGCTCATCGCGGCGAGCACGCCTTCGTGCGCCACGATCGTTGCCGCCGTACCGAGATCGCGTGCCGCGCCGCCGAATCCGGCCGCGCCACCCGCGCGGCGGAAGTTCGCTGACGCCGCCAGCTTCTCGTTTCCACCGACGTGATCGGGTGCGGCGCTGGTGTTGATCACATAGCGCATCGCGTGTGCCGGCGCCGGTGATGCGACCACCGCGTTGAAGTACGGACTCGACCAGCTTGGAATCCCAGGGCAGTTGGCGCCGAAGCAGGTGTTGGTCGCCGGCGGAGTGACCACCGCCTTCGACAGATCGTTCAACGCCGCAAGCACCTTGTCGGTCATCTGCGCCGTCCCGGTGTTGACGACGGCGATGCCGTCTCTGCCGACCGACGCGGTGATGTTGGTGCCATCGGCGACGAGCATGTAGATGTTGCCCTGCACCGGCAACACGTGCACCTGGCCGTCGCGCGGACTCTGATCGGCGATGGCCTTCGTCACATCGTTCGCCGACTTCGAAACCGGCACGGTCAGAGTGTTGAGCGCCGCTGTCTTGCTCATGACGTTGCGGTACTCGGGATAGATCGTTTTTACGCCGCCGCGTACGGGCTCGAGCGGAATCCACGACTGCGTTTTCAGGAACTCGCCGATCGCAGAGTTTTGTCCGGGCAGGAAATGCGGTACGTGATGACGATCGCGTCCGCCGTTCTCGGCAAACGACGAGCCGCTGCAGTTCTCGGTCGGTGGTCCGCCGTTGGGATCGTAGGTGTACGTGATCGACAGCACGTACGGCTCGTCCAGGTAAATCGGATCGTCGACGACTTGCAGGATCGACAGCATGTCGTCGTGACGCGTGATGTACTCCGTCATCGTCAGCATGTCGGAGGTCTGCGGACCACCGCGACGCAGATAGCCATCCTTCAAGTGCGTGGTCGTCACTTTCAACGTCTGACCCACCCACTCGCCGGTGGAGAAGCCGCTCCAGCTGTGAGGCGCCCACGCCGGTGGATGCGCACGTCCGTCCATGAAGATCGGACGATCGAGCGAGCGCATGAACTGCAGGCGATAGCCGACGATTTCGCGTGAGATCGGATCGAGATCTTTCAAGATGCGCGCCCCACCGACGCCCCGCCACTGATGCGGCGCGGAATGCGGGCGGCACTGATACTCCGGCGTGCCCCAGATCGATTCCGGCGTGGTATCGGCGCGAAGGCGGCCGGCTTCGTTCAGCGCGAGGCCAAGGTAATCCGCGAGCGGCGGCTGTCCCGGATCCTCGGCGCTATCGAGTCGCCACTCGCCGGCAATGTCCGGTGGGCGTCCGGCGCCGCCCCCGAATTGCGCGGCGACGCGAATGTGGCTGGACGCAGCCGCGACAACTGCGAGCGCCAGCGCAGCTGTCCACATCCGCTTCCGCGTGATCATTTCGTTTCCATGATTCGCTGGACGCATATGTTGTGCGCAGATTATGTGCGTACGCGCCCGCGTTGTCACCAACGAGATCAGCGGCCGGGAATCAGTCGTCTCTCGCCGCCAACCGTCAGTGCTTCACCCGACTCTCCGCCCATGAAGCCATCGTCTCGAACAACCCCGGTACAAAACGTTTCAGCCGCGGGTACTCGGTTGGAGGGAACCCGCCGAGGTCCATGAGGTTGTGCCGCCCGTTCGCAAACACCCGAATGGCGAAGTCGGGATGGTGCGCTCCTTCGAGGGCGGTTCTGATCCCAACGACGTTCGCCTTCACGCCATCGGGACTATCGAGCTCGCCAAGAATGGCCAGCATCGGGGCACGGAGACGATGGAGCGTCGGTGCGGGGTCGTAGAAGTATGAGGACCTGTTGTTGGCCCAGTACGCATCGTCGGGAGTCGCGGGTCCGGAGAGATCCGTCCCCGGCAAGCGCCACCACGGACGTCCGGTCGCTTGCTTCAGCATCGCCGCATACTCGTCCCAGCCGAGCCCGGTCCGGAGGTACTCGTTCTTCGTTCGCTGAAATGTGAGGCCGTCCTGGACGTCGGGTTCCGAAAGTCCGGCCGTGCGCATCTGGTATTCGCTGTCGAAGAGTTCCCCTTGCGCCGGGGTCAAGCCTCCTCCAGACATGGTGATGACAAATGCGGCGTCGCCGGATCGAACTGCAGCGAGTGGCGCGACCCAGGCTCCTTGACTCAGGCCCCAATAACCGACTCGCCGCGCATCGACATCCGATCGCGACTGCAGGAATCGTGCGCCGGCGATCACGTCATCTGCCAGATCCTCGAAGGTCGCTGTGCGCCATTGGCCAGTCGATTCACCCGTGCCGCGTTTGTCGAACGCAAGAACCGCGAACCCGCGTGCCGCCATGAGGTAGCCGAAGCCCCAGTACTGCTCGCGGGTTGTTGCACCGCCGCCGTGCGCGAAGACGAGGCCCGGATGCCGCCCGCGCCTTGCGGGTAGTACCAGCGTCCCCGCAAGCGTGACATCGCCGTTTCGAAAGCGAACCTCCTCGGCGTTCAGCTCCACGCGCGAGGCTCGCTCAGCAGGACCGCCCACGAGTCGACGCACGACCCCGACAATTCGATCGCCTCTCATCGTGAAGGAGAGCGTTTGCTCCGTCGGTTCGGGCACCAGCAGCGCGGGGCCTGAGTTGAACTCAGTCGATGACTGCGGATACATCGCCCGCGTCTGACCGTCTTGCGGATCGATCGCGTACAGCACGCCTGACCCTGGCGGGTAACCCATGTCGACGAGGAGAAAGCGTCCATCCGCAAACCGATACGCGCCGACGTATCGGGCAAGCGCTGCCTCGTCCATGGCTGCCGTTCGAAGGAGTCGAAACGTACCGGTACGACCTCCGGACGCTTGGGCGGTACCGGTGATCGAGCTTCGATCCACCGTCCCGGTGAGTACGGGCGGGCGCGCATCGACCCACTCGACGCGCACGTTGTTTCCGTCGACGTTGACGGCGCGCAACGGAAGGCTGAGGCCGGTCATCAGATTCGTGACAACGCCCGGCGGTGTCTTCTCTGGACTGAATGAGGCCCTGATCGGCTGATAGTTGCCGGCCACGTTCATCCAGCCCGACCACGCGCCTGCGATGGCCACCGGCGTTGAGTGATCTTGTGACGGCATTGCTGGAAGCAGCAACTCGCCCAACGCGATCATCATCAGAACGATGAGCGCAATTCGCACTGACCCCTCCATCGATTGAGACGGGACCCGTGAGTCCCGTCTCTGGAGAGGATTACCGCGTGTGCGACGAATGGTTACGTCAGAAGGTCAGCGTGGCGTTGAACCGTGCGAGACGCGATCCGAGGATCGCCGTCGGATCGAGCCAATTCGCGCCGTTGTTCGTGTAGAGGTACGTCTGCTGATAGGTGGTCGTCGTGTTGGAGTTGAACAGGTTGTAGAGGTCGACGCCCACGTCGAGACGGCTTCCCGCGAATCGAAGAATCTTGGCGAACCGCATGTCGACTTCCGTTCGCCGCGTGAGCGGATAGAGCTCGCTCGGCGCCAGCAGGTTCACCGTCGTCGTCTGCGCCGCCGATGCGCCGGCCGGTAGGCGGCCGAGCAGTGTCTGCACGACGGTGTTCGGCAGCTGGTAGTTGGCCGCGAGCGACGACCCGTTGCTCGCGTTCTCGCTGGCCGTCGTGCGCGCCGAGCGGATCGTCGTGCTCACGAGTACGTCGGCCCTCGGGATGCGATACGACGCGAGACCGCGAACCGTCGTGAGCCACGGCTCGGTGATGTCGCACGCGTCGACGCGACTCGATCCGACGAGCTGCGGACGCGCGGCCCACAGCGCGCACGTGTTGCGCACGCCACGTCCGCTGGATGTGCCCGCCTGCAATGTCAGCGCGCCTCTGATCCGCGCGTTGGCGTTGACGTCGATGCCATGCCAGTACGCCGTCCGCGCGTCACCGGCGACGTTGGTTTCCTTGGTCATGAAGTCCTGCACGCCGCGCGCAGAGGCGGCCGGCGTGATCGAAACGAACGTGGCGGAACTCCCCGCGTTCGGGAGCCTCGAATCGTTGGGCACCGGCACCGTCCACTGGTCGTAATCCGTCGCGCCCACGAGCTGGTTGTAGGTCACGAAGAAGTTGCCCCACGTGCGCCGGTTGTATCCCACTTCGAGCGACACGCCCGGATAGAGCTCGCGCTGCACCGAGCCACCGAAGCTCCAGTTGTACGGACGGATTCCGTATCCATGCAGGATCGACGGATCGACAGTCGCCACGTTCGGATTCAGATTGCCGAAGTTCAAGTTGTTGCCGACGAGCGCACCGCAGACATCACCGCCGGTGGCCGACGTGTTCTGGGCGGCAGGGCTCAACAGATCGCAATCGACCAGGAAGTTTCCGTTCGAGTCGGTCCACGAACGGTTGGTAACCGAGCGAACGAAGTTGGCCCCCGGACTCTGCGACGAGTACACGCCGTCGGCTGTCGCTGCCGAGAGGTATCGACCTGCGCTCGCCTTCAACGCGGTCTTGCCGTCGCCGAAGAGGTCATAGGCCACGCCGAAGCGCGGGCTGATGTCGTGATAGCCCGATACGCTCACCGTTCGATTGAACCGCACCGGATTCAGGTTGAAGCGCGTGGTCTGATCGGTGCCGTTATGTTCGGCCGGCGCCCAGCTGTAGACGTAGTCGTAGCGGATCGCGCCCTGCACCGTCATCCGGTTGCGCGTCCACTGATCCTGCAGATACACGGAATGCGCCACCGCGCGATTGGCGTTCTCCCATTGCTGCGACAAGGTGTAGTTCACAGCCGTCGGGCACAATCGAACGCTGTCCTGCGTGACGCACGACGTCGCGGCCGTTGAGTTGAACGAGTAGCGCATCAGAATGGGATTCGTGTAGTTCACCCAGTCGTACTTCATCTCGGTGCCTTGGTATCCGAGCTTCGCGCTGTGGCCACCGGTCACGTACGACCACGCCGCGCGCCAGTTCCACGACACGGTGTCGTACTCGCCCCATCCGTATCCGGCGCGGTACGAAATGTTGGGGCGCCCGTAAATGTTCGAGGCCTCGGTGACGCCGACCAGGCCCATCGGCGAATCAGGCGGCATGTAGCCCGAGCCGATGATGCCGTACCAGAATCGCGAGATCGCGGCGTCGATGAGGTGCTTGTTCGAGACTGGCGACGTGTAGGTGGCCTGCGTCAGGCTGACAGGTCCGCTCTGATAGCCGGGGCCGGCCTCGGGTGCAGTGGTCTCCGATCCGAACGGCGCGCCGATCCAGCTGCTGCCACGCACGCGGCAGCCGTCGGCGCTCGTGGTCAACGTGGACCCGAGGCATCGATACTGCGGCTGATACGAGAACGTCACGCGGTTCTTCGGTGTGACCTGTCCGGTGAGTCGCCCGGAGAAATCGAGCTTCGATTCGGTGAACCGGGTTTCGATGCCCGACTCGGGCGCGTACAACCATTTCGAGTTGTCGCCCAGATTGCGATTCGGACCGAGACCGCCCGCGACGACCTGAGCGATGCCGACCGAACGGAAGTTCGCATAGAACCAGAGACGATCGCGTTGAATCGGACCGCCGAGCGCCGCGCTGCCGTCCCAGTTCTTGCGCACGGTGGGCGGGTTGGCGATGCCGCGGGCGCGCAGCGCGTCGGTCACGTTGTTACTCTGGAAGCGCGACGTCGTCCCGCTCAGGAAGAAGTTGCCGTTATAGGCGTTGCCGCCCGACTTCGGAATGATGTTGGCGATCGGTCCGCCGGTCTCGGATTCACCCAGACCGCCGCCGACGAGCACCTGCATCTCCTGCGCGTTGGAGACATCGAACGCGAACTGTGTGACGCTGTTCTGACCGAACGGCCCGTTCACCGACACGCCGTCGACGAACACGCGTCCTTCGGTGCTGATGCCACCGTGCGCCGAGAACAGCGACATGCCGGGCATCAGTGCGTTGTTGTTGACGCCGGGCTGCACCTGGAGCCCAGGGGTCGCGTAGAGCACGCCGCCGTAGTTGCGCGTGATCGGCAGGGCGTTGATCGTCTCCTGATTGACGACAGTTTCCCGACGTGTCGTCTGTGTATCGACGACGGGCGACACACCGGACACCGTGATTGTTTCCTGCAGCGATCCCACGCGCAAGTCGGCGTTGATGGGAATCACGCCTTGCCCGGACACGATGATGTTGTCGCGCTTGACCGTGCTGAACCCGGTGAGCGAGAACGTCACCTCGTAGGTCCCCGGAGGAAGGGTGACGATGCGGTATTGCCCCGTGCCGTCGGTCACTGCTGTTCGCGACTTCTCGGTGAGCGAAGGGCTGGTTGCCTCGACGGTGACGCCGGGCAGCAGGGCGCCCGACGAATCTTTGACGGTGCCGGCGATCGTGGCCTGCGCGCGCGCCACCGATGCCGAGAGCATGAGTAACACCGCCGCGCTGAGTACGATCTTGATGACCTTCTCCATCGTGCCTCCGTGTTCGCGTCCCCGCCGGTCGCTGATAAGTGCGCCATCGCGCCGGACGTCGACGACGTCGGCGCGCTAATCTTGCGCTCGATAATTGCGACTGACGTATATGCTCGCGGAAGCGCGGTGTCAAGAGACCAAGACAGGTGCTCGGGCACCCGAGCACCTGTGCCGGCGCGAAGTCTAGACGCCGTAACGGGCGGCGGTGTTGAAGAAGCCGCGCCAGCGTGTGATCTTGCCGTTCTTCACCGTGAAGATGTGCGCCCACTCCGATTCGAAGGCATGGCCGGTGTCACGCGCGGTCGCTCGTTCCCACCCGAGGACCGCAACGTTGTCGCCGGATTCGATGAACTCTCGCGGCTCGAATTCGTGCATCTCATCGGACTGCGCGACGGCCGCGAAGAAGTCGGCCACGCCTTTGTGATCGCGACGGCGCCCCGCGTACGGCAGCTTGGTCGAGCCGACCAACTCCCAATCGACGCTGTCGGCGACGAGCGCCAGTATGCCCGGCACGTCCTGGCGGAGAAATGCGTCGTAGGCCTGCTTCACGACCGCCGTTGCTGAACCCGCGGTGACTGTAGTCATGTCGATCCCTTTCAATTCGAATGTCAACGTCCTCCTCTACGGATCACGCCCGCGGGTGGATTGCACCGCGATGGCCCCATGTCCGACGTCGAAGCTGCGACACGATCGCCTCCAGTCGTTGATAGTGTGTCCCACGCCAGTAAACACGGCCACACCCGCGGCACCGGCGGAACACACGATACCGACGAAACGCGCGCGGCGGGACGACGGCCTCGACCGATGATCTCGTCACAGCCACGAGCGCGCCGTTGCAGATCATGCACCGCGTGAACGGTCGCAGCGCGCGCTTGAGCTGCAGCGCCTCGACCACTTCCTCGAGCTGGCGTTCGGGGTCGCGGTCGCGCAGCCATTGGCCTCGAACGACCGCCTTTCGCTTCAGCAGTCCGACATCGCGCGTCAGCAGGATGCGTCGCTCCCGCTCTGTGAGCTCGGCCAGCTGCGCGTCGTCGAGATCGTTGGTGTAGCAGGTGTCGAACCCGAGCAATCGGAGCAGGCGGGCGAGCGCGCCGAGGTGTGCGTCGGCCACGAAGCGTGGCTCGCGGAGCGGCTTCGGTCGCAACCGATGAATCGGGCTGATGTCGAATCGCTCGAACATCGGATACACCGCCACTCGTTCGCCGCCGCGCAGCACATGTGTGAATCGCACCGATCGACCATCGACCAGGATCAGATCGATCTCCGTGTGGGGGACGCCGACGGCCTCAATCGCATCTTTCACCGATCGCGTTCCTGCGATCGGTCGCGAGAAAGTGCGCTTCCGAAGCGCGGGCGGCAGAAAGTCGTTGAGTTCCTCGTAGAAACGGAACTCCACCTCTTTCGATTCCATTGACGCCGTCCGGTTCACGGCATTACGTTACGAGTTGATCAGGAGAGCTGCAATGACGACATGGACTCGTGTCATTTCATGGGCAACCGCGTTCGCCTTCGTGGCCGTCGCCGCCAGCGCGGCTCAGGGCACGGGCGATACCAGCAAGGACGCATCGAAGAAAACGGGCACTACGGTGAGTTCAACGGCAAAGGCGGCGGGCACTGCCACTGCTGATGCTGCGAAAGCCACCGGCAAGACCGTCGAAAAGGGGGCCGCCGCGACCGGCAAGACGGTTGAGAAGGGGGCTGCTGCGACCGCGAAGGGGACGAAGGCGGTTGCCACCAGCGATGCGGCAAAGACAACCGAGAAGACGACCGCGAACGCAGCCAAGGCAACCGAGAAGACCGCGACGAGCGCGGCCAAGACCACTGCGAAGGCCACGACCGGCACGGCGAAGACCACCGCGAGTGCCACGAAGGCAACCACCACGACAGTGGCAAAGGGCACGACGAAAACCGCCGACGCCGCGGCCGGCGGCGCCAAGGCGACAGCAACAGGCGCGAAGAAAGTTGGCGCCGGCATCAAGGGCGCCCTGACCAAAGACAAAGACGAGAAGAAAGACTCGTCGCAGAAGTGACGGGCTAACGTGATTGCGGCGGCACTGGCACGATGCCCGACGGCAGCGGCCAGTTGCCGTCGTACGGCGGCCAGTTCGGCACCGCGAGCTCCGGCGGCGGATAGAACATCGCCGTGTAGATGGTTCTGATCTTCTGCTCATCGATCATGAACCACTCGCTGAACACGTTCCGCGGCGTCGGCGATCCCGGCCGCCGAATGAACACCGCAATCGCCAGCGCGACCTGCGCCTCTTCATCGACCAGCGGAATCCGCCGCGCCACCACCATCTGACCGTTGAAGTTCTGCAAGCCAGACACGCAGTCGTTCGAGGGCGCAGGTGCATTCGCCGCCGGTGGGTTCGCCGGCGCAACCGGTGGAAGGAAACGCCCCGCGGGTGCGGGTGAGCCGTTCTCGACGCGGCCGCAGCCTTGATGTGTCAGCGCGACCGAGCCGTCGTGCGACGTGATCGCGTCGAAGTAGCTCTCGACGATTCGCACGAGCGTCGCGCGATCGGATCGCTTCTCGCGCGGAACCACCCGATCAGCAGGCGGATTCTTGCCGAGGTACTCGGGATTGTGGAGATTGGCCGGCGGACGCCCCGGCTGCCGCGCGCCATTCAAGCCGGGATCGTTTTCACGCGCGAGAAACCATTCCGCCTCGCTGAGTTGACGATTCTCCACGCGCACACGAATGGTGACAATCGCCGTCGCACTGCCCTCTTCGATGGTGCCGTAGTACGCCGCTTGGCCGCTGGTTGGATCGAGATAGCGGCGCTGCACGTTGCCGAGACCGGTCACGCTCTTCCAGACGCCGTTGCCAGGCCGAACGTTGATCGCGTTCTCGGTTTGACGAAAGCCGACGACGAGCGGCGCCGCACTCGGATCGTGCTTGATGACCGCGGTCAGGTACTGATCGAGCATCGTCCGCAGACAGCTTCGATCGCACGCTGACTGCGCGGGCGCGGGACTCACGACGAGAGCGGTCAGCAGCACCGCACACGCCAACGACAGCGCATAGCGAGACATCACTTTCCTCCTAGGCGGATCCGTCCAGGCCGCACTCGATCGGAAGGTGTCGGGATTGTAGCTGCGCACAGAATCTGTGGCCAAACTCAGGGAATCCAGAAGGCGAATTGACCGGCTTCGCGGAAGCGCGTATAAACGTCGCCACCTCGTGCGGGTGAGGTGACAACTATGCTGCGCAGCCACGTCGCTGCGCGGATCGCGGAATTCCTAGGGAGGTCTTCATGACCACGCGTGCGTATTCATTCGCCTTTCTGCTGTGCACCGCGATCGTGCTGGCGCCTGGGATCGTCCTGGCGCAGTCGTCCATCGCTGGTGTCGTGAAAGACACGTCGGGTGCCGTTCTCCCGGGCGTCACCGTCGAAGCGTCGAGCGACGTGCTCATCGAGAAAACGCGATCGGCCATCACCGACAACAACGGGCAGTACCGCATTGTCGATCTGCGGCCAGGCACCTACGTCGTCACGTTCACGCTGCAAGGGTTCAACACCTTCAAGCGCGAAGGCCTCGAGATCGCGACCGAGTTCAACGCGACTGTCAACGCCGAGATGCGTGTCGGCGGACTGCAGGAGACGATCACGGTCACCGGCGAGAGCCCGATCGTCGACGTGCAGAGCGCGAAGCGTCAGCGGACGATCGACAGCGAGCTGGTGCAGTCACTGCCGACGGCCAAGGGCTACGCCGCCATCATGGTGCTGATCCCATCGATGGTGCAGAGCGGCGGCGGTGTGCCGAACGTGCAGTTGAGCCCCGGCATGGTCGTGTTCGGCGGACGCGGCGGCCGCGGCAACGAAGGCCGCGCGCAGGTCGATGGCTTGAACACGGGCGCGTCACTCAACGGCGGCGGCGTGTCCGGCTACCGGCAGGACGTCGAGAACGCGCAGGAGATCGCCATGACCACGGCAGGCGGTCTTGGTGAAACCGAAGTCGGCGGACCGACGATCAACATCGTGCCGCGCACTGGAGGGAACAGCTTCAAATCGCACTTCTTCTTCACCGGCCTGCGGGGCGGCATGCAGGCGAGCAACTTCTCCGATGCGTTGCAGAAAGCGGGCCTGCGCACGCCGGCGAAGACGAACTACATCTACGACACCAGCTACTCGCTCGGCGGTCCGATCAAGCAGGACAAGATCTGGTTCTACTTCCTCGGCTACTATCGCGGCAGCGAGAACACGATCCCCGGCATGTTCTACAACAAGAACGAGTGGGATCCGACGAAGTGGGGCTACGTCGCCGACACCAGCCGGCCGGCGCTCTCGGGCGGCCGTGGTCCGCTGCAACCGGCGCTTCGCATGACGTTCCAGGTCTCGCGTCGCGACAAGTTGAACGTGTTCTGGGACGAGCAGATCAGCAACAACAGCCTTGGTGCGGGCTCGGCCACCAGCGCTCCTGAAACCGGCGGACGCAATCACGGATGGCAGCGCGTGCAGCAGGTGAATTGGACGTCGACGGCGACGAACAAGCTGCTGCTCGAAGCAGGTCTCGGCACGTATCTCTCGAACTGGAACACGCGCGAGCGATATGCGACCGACTCGCCGCTGTCGGTGGACGCGCGGCGCAATCTGATTCAGGTGAACGAGCAGTGCGCGGGGACGCTCGCGCTCGACGCATTCGGCCGCGGTGGTACGTGCGCGGACAACGGCGGCATCGCGGGCCTCAACTACCGCAACCAGGCGACATGGAACGCCGACTGGATCGGCGCACACACCTGGAATTCAGCAGCGACGTTCGTGAGCGGCGCCAACAGCTTCAAAGTCGGATATCAGGGCGCCTACCACGCCGACAACCGCACGCAGGAAGGCGGCACCAACGATCTGACCTATCGCTTCAACGAGGGCCAGCCGAACCAGCTGACGCAGCGCCTCGAGCCGTACAAGACCTTCTCGCGCGTGCGCTACAACGCGCTCTACGTGCAGGACCAGTTGACACGCGGCCGGCTGACGATGAGCGGTGCGCTCCGCTACGACCACTCATGGAGCTACTACCCCGAGCAGTCGATCGGCGGCGGCGGCGTGCGCTTCCTGCCGGACAAGTTCACATGGTCCCGGACGACCGGCGTCATCGGCTACAACGACCTCACACCCCGCATGGGCGTCGTCTACGATCTCTTCGGCACCGGCAAGACGGCGATCAAGTTCAACGCCGGCAAGTATCTCGAGGCCGCGGTCAACGGCAACGGCAACTACTCGGCGCTCCTTCCGAGCTCGCGCATCGATCTCACGCAGTCGCGCGCATGGACCGACGTGAACGGCAACTACGTTCCCGACTGCAATCTCCTCAGCGGTGCGGCCCAGAGCCCGACGACCACAGGGTCGATCGACATCTGCGGTCAGTGGGGGAATCCGAATTTCGGCAAGGCGGTGGATGCGAACGGCAACCCGATCTACAGCCTCAGTTATGCGGAAAAGATCCTCAAGGGCTGGGGCACGAGGCCGTCCGACTGGCAGATCGGCTTCACGCTGCAGCAGGAGATCCTGCCGCGCGTGTCGGTTGAAGTCGGCTACGCGAGGCGCTGGCTGCAGAACTTCACGGTTACTGACAATCTGGCCGTCTCGCCCGCCGACTTCGATCAGTTCAGTCTCGTCGCCCCCTCCGATCCGCGGCTGCCCGGAGGCGGCGGCTACACGATCAGCGGGTTGTACAACGTGAAGTCCGACAAGTTCGCGGTGGCACCCAACCAACTGCGCACCTACGCGCCTGACTACGGGAAGATCTCGCAGGTCTACAACGGCGTCGACATCAACATCAACGCGCGGATGCGGAACGGCGTGCAACTGCAGGCCGGCACCACCACGGGCCAACGCGTGACCGACTACTGCGACGTGCGCGGCAAGCTGCCGGAGCAGACCGGCGGGTTCTCTACCGGGAGTGAGGTGAACGCGTACAGTCCGGTGAATCCGTTCTGTCACGTTTCCCCGGGCATGACTACTCGGTTCACGAGCGCCGGTACATACACAGTGCCGAAGCTCGACGTGATGGTGTCGGGGACGCTTCAGAGCTCACCAGCCGAGCCACTGCAGGCGAACTGGACGGTCTCGAGTGCAATCGTCGCGCAGACGCTGGGACGTCCGCTCTCGGGCAGCGCCGCCAATGTGACGGTGAACCTGCTGGCTCCGGATCAGATGCGTGGCCCGCGCGTGAATCAGCTCGATCTGCGCGTCGGCAAAGTGCTGCGGCTCGGACGGCAGCGCGCCACGGTGTCGGTGGACATGTTCAACGCACTCAACGCCGACACGGTGTTGACCTACAACCAGAACTTCACACCCAACGGTGCGTGGCTCGTGCCGACGAGCGTGCTGACGGCGCGGACCGCGAAGATCACCGTGCAGTACGATTTCTAATCGAAAAGGCCCGTCCGAAAGGACGGGCCCCACGATGGCCGCTAAGAAGCTCTCGTAGGGCCGGTCCGCCTTCGCAAGGCTACGGCGTGATCGGCCTTTTCTTAGACCACGCGCTCCCCATGTCACCGACTCGTCGTCAGTTTCTGTCCCTCGGCGGCCACGCCGCACTTGGACTCCCGATGCTGTCCGTTACCGGCTGTTCGCGCCAAGAACGCGCACACCTTCGAGGAACCGCGCGCTGGCAATCGCTGATCGAGTATCTCGAGATGGAGATACCGTGGCTGCTGCAGCGGGCGCCAGCGACGCCGGGCGCCGCGATGGCGCTCGTCGCCGACGCGAAGCTGCTGTGGTCGCGTGGATTCGGCGTGACGGATCGGATGACGAACGCGGCCGTAGGCCCCGACACGGTGTTCGAGTTCGCCTCTGTCAGTAAGACCGTGTTTGCCTACGCGGTGATGAAGGCATGCGAGAAGGGCATCCTCAATCTCGATACGCCTCTCACCACATACACCGACGAGCGCATCGTCACCGATCCTCGCCTCGATCTGATTACGCCGCGGCTCGTGCTGTCGCATCGAACCGGCTTTCAGAACTGGCGCTCGAAAACCGATCCACTGAAGATCGCCTTCACGCCTGGCTCGGGATGGGGCTATTCCGGGGAGGGTTACTACTATCTGCAATCGGTGTTGACGCACCTGACCGGTCACGTCGCTCCTCACGACTGCAAGACGTTCGCCGATGGACTCCGCGTATGCGCCACCGATTTCGACGATTACATGAAGACCAACCTGCTTACGCCATTCGGCATGACGTCGAGCAGCTACATGTATCGAAAGGGCATGGCACGTCCGCACACGGACAAGGGCGAGATGATGGCCGACCGCATCTCGACGGCCGCCGATGCAGCTCGCTACGGGTCGGCGGGTCAGCTGCACTCGACGGCGAACGATTACGCGAAGTTCCTCATCGAGATCATCGAGCCGAAACCGGCTGACGCGTACCGGCTGAGCGCGGCATCACGACAAGAAATGCTTCGTCCGCAGATCAAGGTGTTCGGGTCCGTTTCGTGGGGACTCGGATGGGCGATCGAGCAGCATCCGGGCATGGGCGACATCCTTCAACACTCCGGCGACAACCCGGGATTCAAGACGATGACCGCGGCGTCGGTTCGTAGGCGCGCCGCCTTCATCATGGCGACCAACAGCGACCGTGGCTTCGACGACATCATCACTCCTGTGTTGCGGAGTGGCCCGATGCGCGAGTTCCTGCCGGTCACTGTTTAGCCACGAAGAATACGAAGGGTTGAGTCTCGAAGACACGAACACGACGAAAGTTAGACCTGTTCGTGATCTTCGTGTTCTTCGTGTCTGTGACATTCCTGCGACATCAACGTGAGTCGATGCGCTGACGTAAATACCGCATCCCGCCTATCTGGTATGCCTCTGGTAGGAAGGTCGGTATGCCCTCCATGGCTCGACGCTCGCGTTCGTCGCTCTTCATCTGTCTCGCCCTCATTATCGCTGCCGCTGGGTGCACGCAAACCTCCGCTCAACAAACCAACACCGCTCAAGGCGGTCGCCGCGGCGGTGGTCGCGGCGGGCGCGGCAATGGCGCGCAACCCGTCGTCGTCGCGCCCGCGAGGCGGCAGGATGTGCCGGTCGAGATCTCGGCGGTCGGCAACGTCGAAGCGTCGACGACGATCGCGGTTCGATCGCAGATCACTGGTGTGCTCGAGGAGGTCGGCTTTCATGAAGGCGACTTCGTAAAGAAAGGGGCGGTGCTCTTCACGATCGACCGGCGGCCCCTCGAGGATGCGCTCGAGCAAGCACAGGCCAACCTCGTGCGCGATCAGTCGCTCGTCAGTCAGGCCGAAGCGCAGCTGGCTCGCGACAATTCGACCGCTGAATACCAGGTTCTCAATGCTCAACGTCAGGCGGCGTTGGTTGAAAAGGGGATCGTGCCGCGCGACACCGGCGACCAGGCGCGCTCGCAGGCGGATGCAACCACCCTGGCAGTGAAAGCTGACCGTGCCGCCATTGACAGCGCGAAGGCCCAGCTCAATGTCCAGCAGGCCGCCGTGAACGCCGCCCGTGTACAGCTCGGATACACGGTGATTCGCTCGCCGATCGATGGCCGCACGGGAGATCTCACGGTGAAGCCGGGCAATCTCGTCGCCGCCAACACAACTCAGTTGATGACCATCGTGCAGGTCGAGCCGATCTTCGTCACGTTCTCGGTGCCGGCCGTGCACCTGGCGACGATCAAGAGCGCCGCCGGTGCGGGCCACGCGTTGAAGGTAGTCGCGGCGCCGCAGGACGGCGACCCGCATTCGGTGGAAGGCAATCTCACATTCTGGGACAACGTGGTCGATCCATCCACCGACACGATCAAGCTCAAGGCCACCGTGACCAACACGGATCACCGGCTGTGGCCAGGGCAGTTCGCGCGCGTGACGCTGGAGCTCCAGACGGTCCCCAATGCCACCGTGATTCCACAGCAGGCCCTTCAGATCGGCCAGGACGGCACGTTCGTGTTCGTACTCACGGACAAATCGACCGTCGACCAACGGCCGGTGACGTCGGGTCAGCAGGTCGGTGACGACGTGGTCATTCTGAAAGGGATCGAGCCCGGCGAACGCGTCGTGACCGAAGGCCAGCTGCGCCTCGAGCAGGGCACGCGCGTACAGGTTGGCGACACCAACGGCACACCGGCGGGCGGGCGCGGCGGCCGTGGTGGTCGCCGCGGTGGCGACGCGGCGGGCGGCAACCCGGCGCAATGAACATCTCAGCGATCTTCATTCGGCGGCCGATCGCGACCAGCCTGTTGATGGCGGCGATCGCGCTCTTCGGCGTGATCGCGTATCGCGGTCTTCCCGTCAGCGACCTGCCTGCCGTCGATTACCCAACAGTCAACGTCCAAGCCAGTCTCCCCGGCGCTGACCCGGCGACGATGGCGTCGACAGTGGCAAGCCCGCTCGAGCGACAGTTCACGACCATCGCCGGCATCGACGAGATGACGTCGAGCAGCGGCGCCGGCAGTACGCAGATCACCCTGTCGTTCGATCTCGATCGAAACATCGACAGCGCCATCGTCGACGTGCAGACCGCGATCGCGGCAGCCATGCCATTGCTGCCCTCGACACTTCTGGCCCCCCCGTCCTTCCGCAAGCAGAACCCCGCAGACCAGCCGATTCTGCAGCTCAATTTGACCTCCGAGTCGCTGTCGATGTCGGAGGTGGACGAGTTCGCGGAGAACGTCCTGGCGCCACGGATCTCGCAGGTTCCTGGTGTCTCGCAAGTGCAGGTGCAGGGCGCCCAGAAGTACGCCGTGCGCGTGCAGCTCGATCCCAACAAGATGCAGGCGCAGAAGGTCGGCATCAACGAGATCGACCAGGCGCTCGCCAACTGGAACGCCAACGAACCGACCGGACAGCTGTACGGCTCGGCATCGACGTACACCATCACCGCCAACGGGCTGCTGCAGCGCCCCGACGGCAACATCCTCGACACCGCCGAACGCTTCCGCCCAATCGTGATCTCGTATCAGAACGGGCGCCCCGTACGCCTCGAGCAGGTAGCGAACGTGATCGACAGCGTCGAAACGGTCACGCAGGCGGCGTGGCTCTATACGAAGACGGGCCGTCAGCGCTCGATTCAGCTGCAGGTGCAGAAGCAGCCCGGCACCAACGTCATCGAGGTGACCGATCGCGTTCGTGCGCTGCTTCCCGCTCTGGAAGCGCAGCTGCCCCCCTCGGTCCATTTGGGCATCCGGCAGGATCGCTCGAAGACGATCCGCGAAGCCTTCAAAGACATCCAGGTGACGATGGTGATCACGCTGGTGCTGGTGATCGCGGTCATCTTCCTCTTTCTCCACAACGGATCGGCCACGCTCATCCCAGCACTGGCCCTCCCCTTTTCCATCCTGGGCACGTTCGCCGTGATGGCGATGATGGGCTACAGCCTCGACAACCTGTCGATGATGGCGCTCATCCTCTCCATCGGCTTCGTCGTCGACGATGCGATCGTGATGCTCGAGAACATCGTGCGCCAC
>Ga0075423_10002318_pt1 | contig 17210 bp, 15 predicted proteins | sample SoiMethybrSBSTD2_FD_80114 | JGI IMG/M metagenome (GOLD analysis project Ga0075423, IMG submission 80114) | Bulk soil microbial communities from a Populus tree surrounding site in Tennessee, USA - Soil MetaG P. TD hybrid SBSTD2 | ecosystem: Environmental > Terrestrial > Soil > Tree plantation...
CAGCTCTTTTTCGTCGTCGAACAGCACGGCCTCGGCCGAGGCGAGGGGCTCGAGCACGATGTCCTGCACCGCGAGGCCGGCGCGATTCACCGAGCGCACGACGTTCTGTACCGAGGTGACCGTGCCGGTGACGATGTGCACCTCGACCTCGAGCCGTACGCCCGACATGCCGATCGGCTCGCGGACCCCGTCGCCGTCGTCGACGACGAAGCTCTGCGGCAGCACGTGGATGATCTCGCGATCCTGCGGCAGGTTCATCGCCCGCGCGGCCTCGATCACGCGCTCGACGTCGGCGTCGCTCACCTCGTGGTTCTTGCCGGTGATGCCGACGACGCCGCGGCTGTTCACGCCACGGATGTGGCCGCCGGCGATGCCGGCGTACGCGCCGGAGATCTCGACGCCGGCCATCTGCTCGGCCTCGGCCACCGCGGCCCGGATCGCCTCGACCGTCGAGTCGATGTTGACGACGATCCCGCGCCGAAGCCCGCGCGAGGGCGCGCTGCCCACGCCGATCACGTTGAGGCTGCCGCGGGGCGCGGGCTCGGTGATGATCGCGCAGACCTTCGTCGTGCCGACGTCAAGACCGACCACGAGGTCTGGCGCCTTCCCGCGCTTCATCGAGTGCCTCCACGCTGGAAGACGACCTGGTCGCGGAATCGGAGATCGACCGTCCGCACGTCCTGCGTCGCGATCTGACCCAGCACACCCTCGAGGCGCGCCAGACGCTCGTCCCAGTCCTCGGTGCCCAGGCGCACCTCGACACCGTCGACCGTGTAGAGTACCGGCCCTTCCCGGCGGCTCATGTCGATCTCGGAGATCTCCGCGGTGAGCCCGCTGCCGCTTCGCAACAACGCGCGGATCACGCCGATCGCGGCGCGGGCCTTGGGCCCCGGCGCCGTACGCATGGACGTGAGCTCGTCGGCCGACAACCCGCTGATCACGGGCATCGGCGGTGCCACCGCCTCGGGCGAGGCGCCGAGCAGACGCCCCTCCTCGTCCATCCAGTGCAGGCGCCCGCCGTGGACCAGCGTGAACGGGCGCCGTTCCTCGACGCTGATCACGACGCGGTTCGGCAGCTCGCGCACGACGTCGGCGCGCCGGACCTCGGGCAAGGCTTCGACGCGTCCGATCACGCCGATCGTGTCGAGCTTGAAGATGTTGATACCCCGCTGGATGGCGGCCGCCGCCAGGATCTGATCGGGGGCCACTCGCGAGACGCCGCGCACCTCGACGGTCGTCACCGCGAACCGCGGCGTCGTGAGTAGCCAGCGCACGCCGACGCCGCCGGCCGCGCCGACGATCAGCGTCAGCAGCACGCCGACGAGTAGCCGGCGCAGGCGCGCGCGCCGGGCCGGCCGCGGGCGCCGGGGCTTGCCGACGCGCTGACCGGCGACGAAGGCCGAGCGCTCGCCCATGTCGGCGAGCGCCGAGGCCCGGTTTCTCGGCGAGATGAGGCCGCTCGGCATCTACTCGCCGATGACCCGGATCTCGTTCTCGAGCGTGACCGAGAAGTGGTTCTGCACGCGCTCGCGCGTGAGGTCCATCAGCGCGAGGATGTCGGCGGCCGTCGCGCCGCCGCGGTTGACGATGAAGTTCGCGTGCTTGGAGGAGATCTCGGCGCCGCTGATGCGCTTGCCCTTCAAGCCGCACTTTTCGATCATCCGCGCGGCGACGTCGCCGGCCGGGTTCTTCCACACGCAGCCGGCCGAGGCCAGCGCCAGCGGCTGGGTCGACTTCTTGACCTTGAGCCGCTGCTTCATCTCCTTCTGGATCTCCGCCATCGGGCGGCGATGCAGCCGCAAGCGGCAGCCGATCAGCACCGAGCCAGGGGGCGCGTTGAAGTTGCGGTACGTGAAGGTTCCCGACGCCGGCTTGAACTCGCCGAGCGAGCCGTCCGGGTGCAGGAAGTACACGGCGCTGACGAAGTCGCCGATCCAGCCGTCGGCGGTGCCGGCGTTCATCGCCAGGGCGCCGCCGATCGTCGCCGGAATCCCCACGAGGCATTCGATGCCGCCCAGGTTCAGCGCGGCCGCCTCGCGGATCAGCGCCGAGAGCGAGACCCCGGCGCCAGCGATCGCCTCCTCACCGTGAAACTCCGCGCGTCCCAGGCAGCCCTCGAGCCGCAGCACGACGCCGCGCACCCCGCGGTCTTTGACCAGGAGGTTGTTGCCGCCGCCGATCACCGAGACCGGCAGCTGCTCGCGCTCGGCGAACATGAGCGCATGACGAATGTCGTCCACGTCTTGTGGCACGACGAAAATGTCGGCGGTGCCGCCGATGCGGAGCGAGGTGTGGAAGCTCAGGGGCTCCTTGAACCGCACTTCCCCCCGGATCTCTCCTAGCATGTGGCCCTCCCAGTCATCGAGTACCGTCCAGGCGCTTCAGCAGCTCCGGGCCGAGCTGGCTCACGTCGCCGGCGCCGAGCGTGATCACGAGATCGCCGCGACGCACGATCTCCGCGAGATGCTCGACGATGCGCGCGCGGTCGCTGCCGAGGTAAGTGACATCGCGATGGCCGTGCGCGCGGATCCCGTCGGCGAGGTCGCGCCCCGAAACGCCCGGGATCGCCGGCTCGCCGGCCGCGTACACATCCATCACGATCAAGACGTCAGCCAGATTGAACGCGGTGAGGAACTCTTGCCGCAGATGCAAGGTGCGGGTGTAGCGGTGGGGCTGAAACACCGTCACGATCCGACAATCGAACCCGGCCTTGGCGGCGGCCAGGGTTGCGCGGATTTCAGCCGGATGATGGCCGTAGTCGTCGACCACCGTCACGTCGCGGGCGCGTCCGAGGATCTGGAACCGGCGCTGGACTCCGGAGAACCCGGCCAACGCTTTCTGGATCGTCGCGAACGGGATCTCGAGATCGAGCCCGACGCCGACGGCGGCGAGCGCGTTGAGCACATTGTGGCGGCCCGGGATCTGCAGCGCGATCTCACCGAGCAGGCGCCCGCGCTGATGGACCTCGAAGCGGCTGGTCATGCCCGAGAGCGAGACCCGCCGCGCGACCAGGTCGGCGCCCGACTCGAGCCCGTACGAGATGATCCGCTTCTCGATGCGCGGGATCAGGAGCTGGATGTTGGGCTGGTCGAGGCAGAGCACGGCCGAGCCGTAGAACGGCACCTTGTTGACGAACGCGACGAAGGCGTCGCGAATCGCGTCGAGGCTTCCGTAGTGATCGAGATGCTCGGCGTCGACGCTCGTGACCACCGCGATGGTCGGCGCCAGCTTCAAGAACGAGCCGTCCGACTCGTCGGCTTCCGCGACGAGGAATTCGCCCTGGCCCAGCCGCGCGTTCGAGCCGAGACTCGACACGCGGCCGCCCACGACGATCGTCGGATCCAGTCGCCCTTCGGCCAGGATCGCGCCCACCATCGACGTGGTCGTGGTCTTGCCGTGCGTGCCGGCGACCGCGATGCCGTACTTCAGGCGCATCAGCTCGGCCAGCATCTCGGCCCGCGGGATCGTCGGGATCTGCTGTTGGCGCGCGGCCTGGACCTCGACGTTGTCGCGCGAGACGGCTGACGAGTAGACCACGACGTGCGCGCCCTCGACGTTCGAGGCCTGGTGACCGATGAACACTTTCGCGCCCAGCTCGGCGAGGCGCTCGACGGCCTCGCCCCGCTTCTGGTCCGAGCCCGTCACCCGGTAGCCGAGGTTCAGCAAGATCTCGGCGATGCCGGACATGCCGATCCCGCCGATCCCCACGAAGTGGATCTGCTGGTAGCGCCTAAACATGGGCCTGCTGGGAGATGTTCAGGAGCACTCCCGTCGAGAGCATCGTGATCAAGAGGGCCGAGCCGCCGAACGAGATGAACGGCAGCGGCAATCCCTTCGTCGGCAGAAGGCCGGTGACGACACCGAGGTTCACGATCGTCTGCGTGGCGATGAGCACGGTGATCCCGATCGCCAGGTAGCCGCCGAACGGATCGGGCGCGCGCAGCCCGATGCGGAGGCCGCGCCAGATCAGCACCACGAAGAGCGCCACGATGGCGAGCGCGCCCACCAGCCCGAGCTCCTCGCCGACGATCGCGAAGATGAAGTCCGTGTGCGACTCCGGCAGGTAGAACAGCTTCTGTCGCGAGGCGCCGATGCCCTGGCCGAAGACTCCACCGTTGCCGAACGCTAGCCACGACTGGATGATCTGGAACCCGCTGCCCCGCGGATCGGCCCACGGATCGATGAACGCGAAGATGCGGCGTAGCCGGTACGGCGCCATCCAGATCGCCACGATCAGCGGCGGCACCGCCGCCAGCAGGATGTAGCTCAGGTGACGGGCGTGGCCGCCGGCCAGGAACAGCAGGGTGAACGTCAAGGTGATCAGCGTGAGGCAGTTGCCGAGGTCCGGCTGCGCCAGGACCAGCAACGCCAGCACGCCCGCCACCGCGAGCGGCGGCAGGAGCGCGCGCTTGAAATCGGAGATCACCTCGCCCTTCTTGGCGAGGAACGCCGCGAGATAGATGACGAGAGCCAGCTTGGCCAGCTCGGCCGGCTGGAACGAGACGGGGCCGAGCCTGATCCAGCGCCGGGTCCCGTTGATCGCCTGGCCGAACGGCGACACGAGCACGAGCACCAGGAGCACGCCCGCGAAGATCAGGAGCGGCAGCACGAGGTGCTCGAGGCGGCGGTAGTCCAGGCGGATCGCCATCCACATGCAGGCCGCGCCCAGGAGCGCCCAGAATATCTGCTTCTTGAGGAAGAAGTACGGATCGTGGAAGCGATCGGCCGCCACGATGGCGCTGGCCGAGTAGACCATCACCACGCCCGCCGAGAGCAGGACGACGGCGGCGCCGAAGAGCCAGATGTCGGGCGCGACTTTTCGAGGCACTAGTCGAGCCGCTCCACGATTTTTTTGAAGACCTCACCGCGATGTTCAAAATTATCGAACATGTCGAACGAGGCGCAGGCCGGCGAGAGCAGCACGATGCCGCCCGGCGCGGCGGCGGCACGCGCGCGCTCGACGGCGTCCTGCAGGGAGCCCGCGTAGGTCACCGGGATGTGCGCGTCGCCGAGCGCGCCGCCGATCTTGCGCGCGTCCTCGCCGATCAGCACTGCGTGCGCGACCCGGCCGCGGGACGCGGACGCGAGTGGCTTGAAGTCCTGTCCCTTGCCCTTGCCGCCCGCGATCAGCACGATCGGCTCCGCAAAGCTCTCGAGCGCGCGCAAGGTCGAGTCGACGTTCGTGCCCTTCGAGTCGTTGTAGTACTTCACGCCGGCCAGGTCGCGCACCCATTCGATCCGGTGCGCGACGCCGCGGAAGCGGCCGATGGCGGTGCGGATCGCGGCGGGCGACACGCCGGTCCAGAGCGCGCAGGCGGTCGCGGCCAGGACGTTCTCGACGTTGTGCTGGCCGCGCAGGAAAATCTCCGACACCGGGCAGATGTCCTCGACGTGGCCGTTGAGCTTCGCGGCGATCCGACCGGCGCGCACGAACACGCCGTGCGCGAGCTCACGGCGCCGGCTGAACCACACGATCGGCGCGCTGGTGCGCGACGCCAGTGCGCGCGTCGGCTCGTCGTCGGCGTTCAGCACGGCGCAATCTGCCGGCGTCTGGTTCGCGAAGATCCGCGCCTTGGCGTCGGCGTAGGCTTCGAACGTCCCGTGACGGTCGAGATGGTCGGGCGTGAGGTTGAGCACCACGGCGACCCGCGGCTGGAAGAGCTCGGTGCTCTCCAGCTGAAAGCTCGAGACCTCGCAGACGACCAGACCGTCGGCCGGAAACGTGAGCGCGTGTGCGGCGAGGGGCGTGCCGATGTTGCCCGCGACCAGGACGGGACGCGGCTGCAGCGCCAGGATCGACCCGGTCAGCGCGGTCGTCGTCGTCTTGCCGTTGGTCCCGGTGATCGCGATCGTGTCGGCCTCGGTCGCGCGCCAGCCGAGCTCGAGCTCACCGATGATCGGCACCTGCCGGGCGCGTACCGAGGCGAGCGCCGGTGTATCGAGCGGCACGCCGGGGCTCACCACCACCAGGTCGGCGCCGGCGAACGCGCCGGCCGGCTCCCCGGGCCCGGTGGCCAGCCGCACACCCAGATCGGCGAGCGCGGCCACGTCACGCCCGAGCGAGGCGACGGGCTTGGCGTCGGTGCCCACGACCTCGGCGCCGACCGCGCGCAGTAGGCGCGCCGCGGCCACGCCGCTCTTGGCCAGACCGAATACCGTCACGCGACGGCCCGCGAGCGAGGAGAGGTACGCTCGACCGCGCGTGGACATGTCGACCTCGTCGAGCGCGTTCACGCCGCCCTCATCTGAGCTTCAACGTCGTGATGGCCAGCAAGGCCAGCGCGAACGAGACGATCCAGAACCGCACCACGATCTTCGGCTCGGGCCATCCGGACAGCTCGTAGTGATGGTGCAACGGCGCCATGCGAAAGACGCGGCGTCCGGTCATCTTGAAGCTGACGACCTGGATGATGACCGAAACCGCTTCCACGACGTAGAGGCCGCCGATCAGCGGCAGCAAGAGCTCGGCCTTCGTGAGCACCGCCAGGGTGCCGATCGCGCCGCCCAGGGCGAGCGAGCCCGCGTCGCCCATGAAGACCTCGGCCGGATGACAGTTGAACCAGAGAAATCCGATGGCCGCGCCGATCAGCGCGCCGCAGAACACCGTCAGCTCGCCGGCGCCGCGGACGTTGAGGATCTTCAGGTAGTCGGCGGCCCGGAAGTTGCCCGTGAGGTACGCGATCACCCCGAAGGCGGCGCCGGCCATGATGACCGGGCCGATCGCCAGCCCGTCGAGCCCGTCGGTCAGGTTCACCGCGTTCGACGCGCCGACGATCACCAGGATCGCGAACGGGATCCAGAGCCAGCCGAGATGGACGAGCCAGCCCTTGAAGAACGGGATCGCCAACGTCGGCGCCCAGACGCTCGGCGGCTGCCAGAAGATCAGCTGCAGCACCGCGAAGGCCACCACGAGCTGCGCGACGAACTTCACGCGGGTCGGCAATCCCTTGCGGCGGCGCAGCTTGCTGGTGTCGTCCCAGATCCCGATCAGGCCGAAGCCCGCGGTCGCCAGGATCACCACCCACACGTAGCGGTTGCCCAGATTGGCCCAGAGCAAGGTCGTCGCGAGAATCGCCGTGAGGATGACGATGCCGCCCATCGTCGGCGTGCCCTTCTTGGTGCGATGCCGCTCGGGCGTGTCCTCGCGGATCGTCTCCCCGCCGTGCTGCGCGATGCGAAGCTTCCGGATGATCCACGGACCCACGACCAGCGAGATGATGAACGCCGAGATCAGGGCCATGAACGACCGGAAGGTCAGGTAGCGAAAGACGTTGAAGACGATGTGGTCTTTCGCGAGCGGGACGAGGAGGTAGTAGAGCATCCGTCCCTTTCATCGGGCCAGGCGCGCCACCAGCGCGTCCACGACCCGCTCCATGCGCATGCCCCGCGAGCCCTTGACGAGCACGACGTCGCCGGGCGTCACGCCCTTGAGCAGATGGGCCACCGTGTCCTCGAACGTCGTTGCGTGATGCGCGCCGGCCAGGCCTCCCGCCCGCGCGGTGTCGACGGCGAGACGCGCGAGCCGTCCCACGCCGACGAACTCGTCGGCTCCGGCCGCCACGACCGCGCGCCCCATGTCCTGGTGCGCCTGCTCGGCGATCTCGCCGAGCTCCAGCATATCGCCCAGCACGACGATCAGCCGGCCGGACGACGCGCCGCGGCGCGCCGCGACCGTCTCGAGCGCGGCGCGCACCGAGACCGGGTTGGCGTTGTAGGTGTCGTCGAGAATGCTCACGCCGCCCGCGTCGCGCCACACGCAGCGCCCGGCGACCGGCCGCGCCTCCGACAGGCCGCGCGCGATCTCGTCGAGCGGCCAGCCGAGCGCCACGCCGACGGCGGCGGCCGCGAGGGCGTTGGTCGCGTTGTGCCGGCCCGCGAAGGCCAGGGTCACCGGCACGCGCGTGCCGCCGCTCTCGAGCGTGAACGCGAGCGACTGGCCCCGCTCGACGACGTCGCCGGTCGCCCGCACCTGGGCGCCGGCCGAGCGCCCGTACGTGATCACGGGCGCGCGCGACTCGCGGGCCATGCTGGCGACTCGCGGATCGTCGGCGTTCAGCACGGCGTGGCCGTCGGGCGCGAGCGCCCGGATGAGGTCGGCCTTCTCGGTCTGCACGGCGTCGAGCGAGCCGAGGAATTCGGTGTGGGCATGCGCCACCGTCGTCACGACCGAAACGGTCGGCCGGGCCAGCCCCGCCAGCGCGGCGATTTCACCCGGGTGCTGGGTGCCGATCTCGAGCACGAGCGCCTGGTGCTCGGCCGTCAACTTGAGCAAGGTCAGCGGAAGCCCCCACTGGTTGTTGAAGCTTCCGCTCGGCTCGAGCACCTGCCAGCGCATGCCGAGCACACCGGCGATCAGCTCCTTCGTAGTGGTCTTGCCGTTCGAGCCGGTCACCCCGACGACCGGGATCGAGAACCGGGCACGGTGGTAGGCGGCGAGCTGGCCGAGCGCACGCGTCGTGTCCTCGACCAGCACCAGCGGCACGTTCGCCGGCACGTCGTCGTGCAGCGCGTGCACCACCAGGCAGGCCGCGCCGCGGGATGCCGCGTCGGCCAGGAACGCGTGACCGTCCAGGCGATAGCCGCGGATCGCGAAGAACGCTTCGCCGACGCCGAGCGCGCGCGAATCGATCGACACGCCCGTGATGGGCACACCGAGATCGCCCGCGACGAGGGCGCCCCGCGTGGCTCGCACGATGTCCTGGACGGTGAATGGGGGCACGGTCTCTCCTAGGTCCTCTGGGCCGACAGGATCTGCCGCGCGACCTCGCGGTCGTCGAACGGCAAGGTGTCGGCCCCGACGATCTGATAGGTCTCGTGACCTTTTCCGGCGATCACCACCGTGTCGCCCGCCTCGGCCCACGCGAGCGCCGCGGCGATCGCGCGCGCGCGGTCGGGCTCGGTCGCGAAGCGGCCGGGCGCGGCGCTGGCCCGCCGCACGCCCACCACGATCTCGTCGATGATCGCCTCCGGCCGCTCCGAGCGCGGGTTGTCGGAGGTCACCCACACCTGATCCGCGAGACGGGCCGCGATCTCGCCCATGATCGGCCGCTTGCCGCGATCGCGATCGCCGCCGCAGCCGAAGACCGCCGCGAGGCGCCGGCGCGTCAGCTTGCGGGCCGTCGTCAGCACGCGCTCGAGCGCGTCAGGCGTGTGGGCGTAGTCGACCACGACGAGAAACGGCTGACCCGCGCGCACCTGCTCGAAGCGGCCGGGCACCGTGCCGACCGCGGCGAGCGCCTGCGCGATCGCCGGCGGCTCGAGACCCAGGCCGAGCCCCGTGGCCACGGCCCCGAGGAGGTTCATCACGTTGTGGTCGCCGATGAGCGGCGAGGTCAGGATGATGCGGCCGCGCGGCGTGTCGACGGTCATCCGGATGCCGTCGATCGACGACTGATGCTCGACCGCCCGCACGCGCGCGCCCGCGCCGAGTCCGAACGTGAGCACGTCCACGCCGAGGCCCTCTACCATCGAGGCACCGGCCGGATCGTCGGCGTTGATCACCGCGGTGCGCCGCGGCTTGGGCGATTCGGCGAGCAACTCGAAGAGCCGCCGCTTGGCGAGCCGATAGCGCTCGAGCGTGCCGTGGAAGTCCAGATGGTCCTGCGTCAGGTTCGTGAACACCGCCACGTCGAACGCGAGCCCCTCGGCGCGGGCCAGCGCCAGCGCGTGCGACGAGACCTCCATCGCCACGCCCCGCACGCCCCGGTCGCGCATGTGCGCGAGCATCGCCTGCAGATCGAGCGCCTCCGGCGTGGTCTGATTGGCCGGGCGCGTCTCGTCGCCGAGCACGTAGCCGATCGTGCCGATCACGCCGGTCGCCAGACCGCGGGCGCGCAGGAGCGCTTCGATCAGGTACGAGGTCGTCGTCTTGCCGTTCGTCCCGGTGATGCCGACCAGCGCGAGCTGCCGCGAGGGATGGCGGTAGAACGCGCCGGCGAGCTGCGCGAGGGACACCCGCACCGAGGGCACGAGCACCTGGGCGACCGGCAGATCGGCGACGGGCTCGCCCTCGGTCACGACGATGGCGGCACCGCGCCGGATCGCATCCGGGATGAAGTGACGGCCGTCCTGCTTGAAGCCGGGCACCGCGACGAAGCAGCCGCCCGGCTCGACCCGGCGCGAGTCGCCGGCAATCGACGACACCGAGCGCGGCGGATCGCCGATCACGCGCTTGTCCGGGAGCGCCGCGAGCAGCTCGCTCATGGCCGCACCCGCCATGTCACCTGGTACCTCCCGACGCGGTCAGCGTGAGGCGCGCGACGGCGCCGGGCTCGAGCGGGTCGCCGGCGGCGGGCACCTGGCGGAACACCCGGCCCTGCCCCGCCAGGCGCACCTCGATCCGCAGCGGCTCCAGCGCCTCGAGGGCCTGTCGCAAGGTCTTGCCGCCGAGGTCGGGCATCCGCCGCGCTCCGTCGGGCTGAGCAGCCTCCGCCGTGCTCACGAGCCGCACGCGGGCCGGGCTCGGCGGCAGCTCGGCAGGTGGGCCCGTCACGATCTGCACCGGCTGGACGTCGCGCGGAGGCACCTCGAGGTAGCGAAGGACCTCGCGGCCGATCGCGCCGAAGATCGGCGCCGCCGCCTCGCTGCCCCACTTCTCGTTCCTGGGCTCGTCGAGCATCACGAGCATGGCGAAGCGCGGCTCGTCCGCCGGGGCGAAGCCGACGAACGAGAGCACTCCGGGCGCGTGCGAATAGCGGCGCGTGTTCGGGTCGAGCTTCTGCGCCGTCCCCGTCTTGCCCGCGACCGCGTACCCGGGAATCGCGGCGAAGCGTCCGGTGCCGCTCTCGACGACGCTCGACAGCAGATTCGTGACCGTCCGGGCGGTGGTCGGCGAGATGACCTGGCGCACGGGCTTGACGTCGAAACGGCGTGTCTCGTGGCCGTCGGCGTCGAACGTCGCCTTGACCAGGCGCGGCTGCATCAGGGTGCCGCCGTTGGCGATGGCGCCGAAGGCAGTGACCATCTGCAGCGCGGTCACCGAGATCTCCTGACCGATCGACATCGTCGGCAGCGACAGGAGCGACCAGCGCTGCGGATCGCGCAGCTGGCCGCGGCTCTCCCCCGCGAGACCTACGCCGGTCGGCGCGCCGAAACCGAAGGCCTTCATGTACCGGTAATAGCGGTCGCGCCCGAGCGCCAGGCCCACCTTGATCGAGCCGACGTTCGAGGAGTTCTGCAGCACCTCGGCAAAGGTCAGCCAGCCGTACTTCTTCCAGTCGCGAATCGTCGTGCCGGCCAGCGTGATCGAGCCGTTCTCGGCGTAGATCCGGTCGTCGGGCCTCACGACGCCTTCCTCGAGCGCCGAGGCGGCCAGGATCGCCTTGAAGGTCGAGCCCGGCTCGAACGGATCGGTCACCGCGCGGTTGCGCCACGCGTCCGAGGCGTGAACGTCGAGGAACGTGTTCGGATTGAACGTCGGGCGCACCACCATCGCGAGGATGTCGCCGGTCTTCGGCTCGATCACCACCGCGATCGCGGCCTTGGCGTGAGTCCGGCGGTACGCCGCGTCGACCTCGCGCTCGGCGATGTACTGGATCGTGCGATCGATCGTCAGCATCACGCCGCGACCTTGCTGCGGCTCCTGGAGCACGTGCTGGGCCGCTACCTCGCGGCCGAGGGCGTCCCGTCCCGCGATCGCCTTGCCCGGCACGCCGGCCAGATCCGCGTTGAACGCGCGCTCGACGCCCTCGAGGCCGCCCTCGGCGCCCTCGAAGCCGAGGACGTGGGCCGCCAGCTCGCGGTTGGGATAGAGACGCAGCGGCTCGGGGAGGAAACCGAGCCCCGGCTCCCGCAGCGCCTTCACCTGCTCGGCCACGGTCGGCGGGAGCTTGCGGCGCAGCCACACGAACGAGCGGGTGCCCGTCAGCGCGGCGTGCAGCTCGGACTCCGGCAGGCCGAGGATCGGCGCCAGGCGTGCGGCGACGCGGACCGGGTCCCCCACGCTTCGCGGCTGCACGAACAGCGACTCGGTCGCCGTAGACGTTGCGAGCGCCCCGCCGTGGCGGTCGACGATCGGACCCCGCGGGGCCCAGAGGACCACCGTCCGGGAGTACTGGCGCGCGGCGATCTGGGCGAGCTCCCCGTGCTTGACCACCATCAACCAGCCGAGACGACCGGCGAGGCCGCCGAATGCGATGGCGAGGAGCGCCGCCAGCATCAGGACCCGCGTCCGGACGGCCGGATCTTTCACGGCGCCGGCGGCCTCGTGGAGCGCAGCGACGCCGCCTGGCTGCGATTGGCCGCCAGGCCGGTCCCGCCGGTCAGGTATTCCTTCGCCAGGCGGATCTGGTCACGTCCCGCCGCGACCAGGCCGAGGGCCCGCGCTCGCGCCTCGATGCGGCCCGGCGAGCGCAGGGTCGCTACCTCGATCTCCAGCTGCCGGATCCGATCCTCGGTGCGCGCGCGCTCGCCGCGCACGCCGTCGAGCCGGTAGGCCAGGTGGATCTGCTCGACCCTGACGCCCACGACCGTGAGGGCGCCGGTGACGAGCAACGCCGAGGTAGCCAGCGCCACCACGAGCGAGCGCCGCACACGGGGGTCCGGTTCGCGATGAAGCCGCTGGTCCTTCTTCATGAAAGCCGCTCCAGCACGCGCAGCTTCGCGCTCCTGGCGCGGGGGTTGGCCCGCACCTCGTCGTCGCTGGGCTGACGCGGCGACGGCTCGAGCTCGGCGAATCCCGCCGGCTCCAGAGCCCGGAACGTCTGCTTCACGATGCGATCTTCGCCCGAATGAAACGAGATGACGCCCAGACGGCCGCCGGCCGTCAAGAGAGCGGGCGCCTGCGCCAGCGCGTTTCGGAGCGCGCCGGGCTCGTCGTTGACCGCCATGCGGATCGCCTGGAAGGTCCGCGTGGCGACGTGCAAGCGGCGCGGCCACGCCGCGCGAGGTACCGCGCCGCGGACCGCCGCCACGAGGTCGCCCGTTCGCGCCAGGGGGCGGCGGCGGACGATGGCCCGCGCGATCCGCCGCGCGTGCGGCTCCTCGCCGTACTCGAAGATGATTCGCGCCAGCTCCGCCTCAGGGAGGTGGTTCAGGAGCTTGCCCGCCGGCTCGCCGCTCGAGGGATCCAGCCGCATGTCGAGCGGCTCGTCCCCCTGGAACGAGAACCCGCGCCCCGACTGCTCGAGCTGCCACGACGACACTCCCAGATCCATGAGAATCGAGCGCGCGCGGTCGACGCCGCGCTCGGCGGCCGCCTCGTCGAGACGGCCGAAGCTCGAGTGAGCGAGGGCGACGCGGTCGCCGAACGGCGTCAGGCGCTCGCGCGCCTGCGCGAGTGCCGCGGCGTCCGTGTCGAGGCCGAGCAAGCGCACAGCGCTGGCGCTGGCGCTCAAGATCGCCTCGGCGTGACCACCCATACCCACCGTCGCATCGATCACCCACCCCTCGTCGCGCGGTCGCAAGAAGAACACGACCTCGTCGACGAGCACCGGAACGTGAACCGCTACACTCCCAGGCCCGATAGCCTTTCGAACAACGTCGGCAGCCGCTCGGCGCGTGTGCGCTCGTACTCGTCGAACCGGCTGCGATCCCACACCTCGAACTGGGGAAGCCCCCCGCCCACGAGCGTGACTTCCTTCTTCGAGAGTCCCGCCTGCTCGCGCACGTCCGGCGGGATGAGCACGCGCCCTGCCGCGTCGAGCGTCGCGTCCTTCGCGCGCGAGATGTAGAGCCGGCCCAGCTCACGCACCTCGGGATTGAAGATCGACTGCTCGCGCAACTTCGTCTCGATGCGCTGCCACTCCTCCAACGGATGTACCTCGAGGCAGTAATCATTCGGGACGACGACCAGCGCGCCGTCGTACTGCGCGAGCGTGTCCCGGAATTTCGCCGGCACGCTCAGGCGCCCTTTCGGATCGATCGTGTGCTGGTACCGTCCCCTAAACATATCCGGATTTCGCCGATCTCTGTTTAAGCCTTCATCCCACTTTGCCCCACTTGAAATGCGAGATTAGCTGCTAGGGCAAACACCTGTCAAGGGTAAAAGAGACGATTTTGAGCGCAATTAGCCTCCGGTGACCTCCTGACGACCGGTGGTGTCAGCCGACCCACTTTTACCCTGGGAATGGTGGGTGGGCCGGGATTGGGTCTTGGGCGAGCCCCCGGTGGCCCGGAAACTGGAGGAGTTCAGCTAGCAGCGGGCCCTGGACGGGGCCCGGTGGATGGGCCGGGAACCCATAGGATCTGACACGGAAGCGCCGAATCTCGCGAGGCGCGCTCGCGGAGCAACCGCTGAATCAGCGATTGCGCAATCGCACCCGCGTGGAGAACGTCGTCGCGACCGAGCGATCGGCAAGATCCCACGCGGCCTCGGTCACGAGTGTGATCACCACGGTCCGCACGTCGTCGGCAACCGCAGCGGTGTTGCCCGCTGCGTCGAGGTACTCGAGCGTGAATCGCCTGACGCCGTCGATCACCGGCTGCGCGCCGCCGCCGGCGTCACGACGTAAGGTCGCCCCGACCAATCGCCAGGCGATCGTCTCGCCGGAGCCGGCGATGACGCCGTTTCCGTCGAGGTCGTGATGCAGCACGATGTGCGCAGGCTCGGCCACGGCGATCGCAGCAAATGCCGCGGGGCTCGGCCCGAGCCCCGCCGTCCGGATCTCCCCTGCAAGACGCTCGACCGCCACGCGCGCGCTTTGCTGGGATTCGGCGCGAGCGGCACCGACCATGTAGACCCGGAGTCCTTCCTGGAGCACGGTGAACATGCTCGCCGAGACGACTCCGAAGACGGCCACGGCGACGAGAAGATCGGCGAGGTGCACGAAGACAAGGTCGCCGTGGCCGAGCGTCCGGTCAATGCCCGAAATCGCAGACGGCTGCGGGCGTTACAAACCTTGCCGGCCAGGTGCTTCGTTCTCAGCCACCAATTCCGGAACACGTCCGGTAACTCGTTGAACTAGCAAGAGGCATCGGGGGCACGTCCGTTGCTTCACTATAGGTGCCAATGGCCAGGCCGCCGAGGACGACTGATCCGGCCGCACGGAAAGGAGGACCGACGTGGAGCGCAGGGCGATGGGATCCGTCAGCCGGGGGCTCGTGATCCTGGGCGCAGCACTCGTCGTGTGCCTCGCGCCGAGGTCCGTGCGTGCCGAAGAGATCCAGAACATGATTCGCTACTTCGACGCGAACGGCGCCGCGCACTACGTCGGGAGCCTCGAGCAGGTACCGCCGGAATATCGGGCGAGCGCCAAGGCCCCGGACACCTCGGATGCTCGCATGCCGCCGGTGACGTCGATCGGCAACGATTGGCACGGCCGACAAGCGCGCGAGCTGTATTACAAGCACCGCCGCGAAGAGCTCGAGAAGCAGATGGAGAAGCTCGAGCGAGAGTACCGCAGCCTGCAGCAACAGGAGGCGGGGCCGCGAGCCGAATCCGCCGCGCGCAAGACCGTCAACGACGCCCTCGAGCGTGAGCGGCGCCTGCAGGAACGGAAGACTCTCCACGACGCGCGCACCGCGGAGCACGCGAAGTGGCTCAAGAGCTGCGAGCGCCAGGAGCGCATCGTCGAGAAGGAGCGGGCCCGGCACTGGCTCGCCTACGGTCAGCGCTGGAGCGACGAGGAGGCCGCCGCGCGCAAGCGGAGGGCCATCGCCGACTCCGGCTGTCAGCCGCTGAAGTAAGCGCCTACGGCAGCCGAACCACCGTCCAGCCGCGCGTGAGCATCTCGGAATCCTCGAGCGGTCGAGCGCGGCGCCCATACCGCCGGCGCTCGGTCGCCGGCGGAACCTCGTGGCGGCGACGCTTCACGACGCGGCGGTCGAGGATCACCTCGACGTCTCGTTCCTGCCCCAGCACCACGCGAAGCGATTCGTAGAGCTCTCGCCGGCTCTGCGACACGATGAAGAGGAGCCGCTCCATCGCCCTACTCCAGCACCGGACGGTGCTGGGCCCACGGACGCGCGCGCTCGAACGCCGCCGAGGCGCGCAGCACGGTCGAGTCGTCGAAGCGACGGCCGACGATCTGCAGCCCGATCGGCAGACCGTCCTTCGTGAATCCGCACGGCACCGACGCGGCCGGCTGGCCCGTCACGTTGAACGGATACGTGAACGGGATCCACGCGTAGGCCTCGACCGGCTTTCCCGCGATCTCGGTTGGGTTGTCGAGCCCGACCTTGAACGGCGGACACGCGATCGTGGGCGTGAGCAGCAGATCGTACTTCTCGAAGAACGCGCGCGGGTGCTGCCACCAGGCGAGCCGGTCGAACCACGCCTGCACGTATTTCGACGGCGGATTCTTGAGCGTCGTCTCGATGATCCGCAGGAGCCCGGGCTCGATGTCGCTCGGCCGATCGACGTACGACGCCATGCGCGTCGCGATGCCGCCGCAGAAGATCTCGCCCCACGCCTCGCGCGGCGAGGGCCAGCCCGGCTTGACCTCGTCGACCTTGCAGCCGAGCTCGCGAAACGCGCGCGCCGCCTTGGCGCAGGAGGCACGCACCTCCGGGTCGACCGCCTCCACGAAGCCGAGGTCGTCCGTGTACGCGACGCGCAGCCCCTTCACGCCGCCGCGCATCGATTTCAGATAGTCCTCGCCCGCGGCCGGCAACGAATACTGATCACGCTCGTCGGGGCCGGCGCACACGGTGAGCATCAGCGCGGCATCGGCGACGGTGCGGGTCAGCGGACCGATGTGCGAGAGGCTCCACGCGGCGCTGGCCGGATGCGTCGGGATGCGGCCGTACGACGGCTTGTGGCCGAAGATCCCGGCGCACGACGCGGGGATGCGGATCGAGCCGCCGCCGTCGGTGCCGATGTGAAGCGGGCCGAGACCGGCCGCCGCGGCCGCCGAGGCGCCGCCGCTCGAGCCGCCCGGCGTCCGCTCGAGATTCCAGGGATTGCGCGTGATCCCGAAGACGAGGTTGTGCGTGGCGCCGATCCAGCCGAAGGTCGGCGTGTTCGTCTTGCCGAGCATGATCCCGCCGGCGGCCTTCATGCGCTCGACCATCGGCGCGTCCTCGGCCGGGACGTTGTCGCGATAGAACGGTGTGCCGAACGTCGTCCGCACGCCCTTCGTGTTCACGAGGTCCTTGACCGAGAACGGCACGCCGTGTAGCGGCCCCAGCCGTGCGCTCCGCTTGCCGACCGCGCGCTCGGCGGCCTTCGCCTCGCGGCGCGCGGCGTCGTCGGTCAGGGTCACGAACGCGTTGAGTCGAGGATTGATCTTCTCGATGCGGTCCAGCACCGCGTCGACCACCTCGACCGGTGA
>Ga0075423_10002319_pt1 | contig 17209 bp, 11 predicted proteins | sample SoiMethybrSBSTD2_FD_80114 | JGI IMG/M metagenome (GOLD analysis project Ga0075423, IMG submission 80114) | Bulk soil microbial communities from a Populus tree surrounding site in Tennessee, USA - Soil MetaG P. TD hybrid SBSTD2 | ecosystem: Environmental > Terrestrial > Soil > Tree plantation...
CAGCGGCTTCCCGGACTGCGGACAACGGACCGCGGACTACGAACTACTCTGACTCCTCTGGCGAATCTCGCGCCCGACCCGCGCCAGCGCGAGCATGATGCGCTCGAACTCCCGGGCGTATTCGTCGTTCGACATGAACGCCTTCTTCACCTGCAGCTCTTCGACCTCCGCGACGAGCGACGCGCGGCGGTGCAGCAGCTCGACGAGCACGTCGTCGGTCGGCGCCGCGCCCGCCGGCGCCGGGGCGAGATACGTGCGGCTCGCGACCGAGCCGTCCTGGCCCTGCGAGGCGGCTTCACGGCCGACGCCATCGCCGTTGTCGTCGAGCAGCGGACGCTCGGTTGCGAGCTGGCCGCGCTCCTGGTAGTGCCGGCGCACTGCTCCCGCCGCCCAGGCAAAGGCCTCCCAGATCGAGGTGCGGCCGTTCTTGTCGATGTCGGCGCCCTCCTCGCGGAACGCCGCGATGAAGTACTCCGGGAAGACGGTGTCGAACCGCTGGACCACCGAGTCGGTCGCCGAGATCACGATTCGCCTCGGGCCCGCGAGCCGTTCGACGAACGGCGAGCTGGCGGCGGCACCGTTGACGATCACGAGCCGGCCCGGGAGGTTGCGCAGGAGCGACGCCCACTCCGCCGCTTCGAGATCGGGCCCGACGAGATTGAACTTGGCATCGACCCCGTCGTACGTGCCATGGCCGATCAGGAAAAGCAGCAGCACATCGTCCGGCTTCAGCTGCGACCGGCGCTCGGCGATGATCCGCCGGAGGTTCGCGGCAGTTGCCGCGGACGTCGTATCGGATGTGTCGCTGAGCGTGGTGATGCGGGCGTGGTCGAATCCAAGACGTTCGACGAGCACCTGATCGAGCGCGGCCGTCCACGTCCTGTACTGCTGCGCGTAGGCCGGGCCCCCGGAGGCGCCGGCCACGATGATCGCGTAGCGATCCTGGGCCTGGGCGACGACCGGCACCACCAGCAGCAGGCCCGCCGCCAGCGTGTTGACCGAGTGAGCGAAGCGAACGAGCCACGCGCCGGTCTTCACCGCAGTCCCCACTTGCGCCGCAGCGTCCATTCCAGCGCGAGCAGCGACACAATCAGCGCGAACGACCAGCCGGTGTGCCAGAGATCCCTGCGCGCGGCAGCGATCGCCGCCGGGACGGCCGCGCGAAGCTGGCCGGCCAGTCCGCCGACGTCAGCCGGCTGGATGAGCCGGCCGCCCGATGCCGAGGCCACGCGCTGCAACACCCGCAGATTGAGCCGGGGATCGGTCATCTCGCTGTCCGCTCCGCCGACCAGGAGCGAAACGGCCGGTGTGGTGATCGGTCTGCCGCCGGCGCGCACGTCAGCCGAAGCGCGATAGACGCCGGGTCCGTCCGGCCGCTGCTTCGCGACGAACACGCCGTCGCTCCCCCCCGACGATTCCGCAGCCGCGGGGACGGTCTCGACCCGCCCGTCCGGCGCGGTGATGCGCACGTCGACGGTCGCGCCGCGCAGCGGCTCGAACCCCGCGTCGCGCGCGGCCACGCGCCAGATTACGGTCTCGCCCGCCGTCGCCGATGCGGGGGCGGTCAGGCTGACGGGATCCGTTGCCGGCAGCGCCAGCCACCGGATCCCCTGGCGCCAGAACGTGTCGTAGGAGCGATCGGCCGCCGGCAGCATCATGCGCCAGCGCCACGACGCCTCGCCAGTGAACATCATCGACCGCCCGGTGCCGTAGCGCTGTACCGCCACCAGCGCGCGAGCGGCGCCGCCCGGTCCCGTGCTGATCGCGAGGACGCTCGCGCCCGGTCGGGGCCCGCCGACCGGCGACAGCGACGCCAGCGCAGGCACCGCTTCCCAGCGCTTCCGGGTCTCGTCCAGGTCGCCGGTCAGCTGCATGATCGGGTGCGCCTCGCCGGCCGCGGTCAGCTCGACACGATGGGCGCCCCGCGGCGATCCAGAGGAGGCGGCGACGACGCCGCGGCCGCGGTCGGAAAGGTCGAGTGGCAGCACGTCCTCGAGCGGCGTGTCGGCGAGTCCGTTGCGGACGAACGATTGGGCGCCCAGCACGAGCAGGCCGCCGCCGCGGGCGCCCACGAAGTCGCGCGTCGCTTCGAGCTCGCGGCCACCGAGATTCGACCCGTCCATGTTCGCGAGAACGATCGCGTCGTAGCCGAAGAGGTCTTCCCGGCTCGCGGGGTACCCGGTCGCGAGCTTCGCGCTTCGCTGGGCGGCCGCCTGGATGTAGAACGTGTCGCCTCCCTGCTCGTTCTGTCCTTTCCGGACGACGGAATCGATTTCGAGGCCGCGATCGCCGTTGAGCGCGCGCTGGAGGAAGCTGTGCTCGAAGCCGGGCGCGCCCTGGACGAGCAGCACGCGGCGCGGTCGCGACGGTGGCTGGACGAGCACGCTCCGGGAATTGTTCTCGGGCACCAGCTCGCCCGCGGCCGCCGGGATCTCGATGGTGTAGACCGTCGGCGCGTTTCGCGTCGACGTGACGTGGAAGACCTCGCGCACCGGCGTCCCGTCCCCGGCCGGCGTTGCCCGCCGCACCTCGATCGGACGGCCGTTCTCGAGCAGGCGGAGCTCGATCGGCGCGGCGCCGTGGCCGTGACTGACCGCGGAGACGGCCAGGTCGACCCGCGAATCGTCCAGCACGGCCTCGGCGGCCGTGACGCTGAGCACCTCGCGATCGCGGCCGACGGTCAGGGTCCCGATGCCGATGGGAAAGACGGGAATGCCGGCGGCGCCGCTCTTGTCGATGCTGGTGTCGCCGCCGTCGGAGAGCAGCACGATGCCGGCGACCGCGCGGCCGCGATAGCGCTCGGCAGTGTCCTGCAGCGCACCGGCCAGATCGCTCCGCGGCGCCGCGGCGGTGAGCGACTGTGGCGTCACGGGCGACAGGCCGGCGCCGAACGACAGCACCTCGACGCGAAAGCGGTCGCCGAGCGCCGGCAGGATCTCGGACTCGAGGATCTGCCGCGCGCGATCGATCCGGCGGAGCCCGCCTGCATCTTCGATCGACATGCTGCGCGACACATCGATCAGGATCGGCACGACCGCGTGGCTCGCGTCCGTGTCGCTCGTCCTCGCGACCGGACGCATCAACAGGACCACGATCGCGACCAGCGTGACGAAGCGGACGCCGCTCAGGAGCAGCCGGCGCGCCGGCGCGACGCGCGCGCGCCAGTACGCCAGCCACGACAGCGCGGCGGCACCGGACAGCACGAGCGTGAGGCCCCACCACGGGAGCGGGTTCGCGAAGGTCACGTCATTTCTTCGCTTTCGCGATCGCCTCGAAATACCGCGACACCATCGGACGATAGGCTTCGGGAATCCGTTCGCTGCCACCGCCGCTCAGGCGCTCCCTCGCCTCCTTGCGCGCCAGGCGTTCGGAGATCGCCGCCTCGTACTGCTCGAGCGCGAGGTCGACATCCTTGCGGAGCGACTCCCAGCCGCCGAAGTCCTGCTTGAACGCTTCGTTCCCCGGCGCGGATCGGCTGTATTCGTGCTGTTCCGGCGTCGAGCCGCCGAGATCGCCGCGCTGCTGGTCGGCGCGCATCCGGCCGAGCGACTCCCGCGAGCGTTGCAGTTGGCGCATGTAGTCGTCGCGAGCGCGCTGCACCCCGTTGGACGCGCCGCCGCCGCGCGCGTCGCCGGGCTGGCGGCCGGCGTTCGCGGCGGCCCGCGCTTCCTCCTCCCGGACCCGACGCTCGGCCTCGTTCAAGCGGTCCCGCATCTCGCGCGTGCGATCGAGCTGCTCGGCCAGCCTGCGGCCCTCGTCTGCGCCGCCGGCAAGCGTGTTGGCCACCGTTTCGAGCGAGCGCGTCAGCTGCTGCTCGCGCTGCGCCGGATCCGGCGCCGGTGCCGGCGTGGCGGACTTTGGCGTCCCGCCTTGACGCGCCCCGCTGCCGGCCGACGCGCGGTCCCGGAGTTGCTGCGCCGACTCGCGCATGCGCGCACCGACCTGCTGCTCCTGGAGCTGCCGTCCGGCCTCGCGAAGGGGCGCGCCCTCGGCTCCGGGGCTATCGCGCTCGGCCTCGCGCGCGGCCTGCTGTAACTGTCCGATCCGCTCCGCGAGCTTGTCTTTCTCTGCCGCGAGCCGCCGGAGCGCGTCCGCCGTGGCGCGATCGCCGGTGCGCTCCTTCTCGAGACGGGCCGCTTCGGCCGCGGCGCGGCGTTGCGCGTCCGCGATCTGCTGGGCCTCGAGCCGCAGCTCCCCGGCCGTACGTTGTCGCGCGTCGGCGCTGGACCCGCGCACCTGACGCTCGAGCCTGCGCAACGCTTCCGCCGCCGCCTCGGCGCTCGCCGCCGCCCCACCCGCGTTCTGCCGCTGCAGTTCCGTTGCGGCGTTGCGCATCTGCTCCGCGGCACGCTGCATCTCGCCGCCCGACGCCGGCGATCCGCCGCGGCCTCGCCCGCCGGCGGCGCCGGCCTGGCTCTGCGCCTGTTTGCGCAGTTCCTCGGCGCGCTGCCGCAGCTCCTCCTGTTCCCGGCTGAGACGTTCGAGCTGCCGCTTGCGTTCTTCGTCGCTCATTCCGGCCGCGGCGAGCTCACGCTGCCGGCGGGCGAGCTCGTCCTGCCTGCGGGCGAGATCGCGAATGCGCTCGAGCAGATCGTTCTCGTTCTCCCGCGGCGCGTCCGCTGACTGTGGCGGCGTCTCGTAGTTGGTGCGCTGCTGCCGCTGGAGCTCCTGATCGAAGAGCGCCGACAGATCGCGGTCGGTGCGGCTGGTCCCGCCCTGCCCGGCCGCGCTCGCCGATTGCTGCATCACCTGGCGGCGGCGCACTTCGGCCTGCGCCTGGAGCAGCCCCTGCAGCGCGCTCATCTGATGCGGAATCGCGTCGGCGGTCTTCGACTCCTGCAGCTGTTCGAGCGCTTTGGCCATCGCCGCGACCGCGGCCGCCACGGGATCGCCGGAGGCGGCCCGGCCGCCCGGGCGAGGCTGGGCGATCTGCTGTGGAAAGAATCCGCGGTTTCCGCGGCGTGCGCCGCCGGCCATCTGTTCGGTGCGCGACTTGAGCTCCGCCTGCGCGCCGGCGACCGCCTTCAGATCGTCAGCCGATCGCCCGGCCGTCGACCGCCGCTCCAGGTTCCACGTCGCGTTGATGATTTCCTTCTGCGCCGCGATCAGCGCGTCGATCTGGGTCGCGGACGATCCGCCGCCGCCCATCGCCTGGCTCTGCGCCGCCACGAATTCCTCGCTGAACGGCTTGACCTCGAGGAAGAACATATCGCTGCGCGTCTCGGTCGATCGTTTGCCGCGCGCGACGTCCCGCGCGCGGGCGTAGTAGGTGATCACGTCGCCAGGCTGCACGCCGAGATTCTCGACGGCGAGGAGATGGCTGCCGATTCGAGCGACGTCCGTTCCCGACAGCCGCGTGAACGGGACCGTCTTCGCCGCCCTCCCGGCGACGGCAAAGACGAGATCGAGCTGGGCGATCCCGTAATCGTCGTCCGCGCGCGCTTCGATCGCCACTTCCTGGAGCGGCGTGACGCCCTGATCCTGCGTCGGCCGGACGATCTGCACCGTCGGCGGCCGGTCGTCCATGACGCGGATGAAGTACTCGACCTCGCCGACCGAGCCGAGACCGTCCCGATCCGAGAGGCGGACGCGATAGCCGCCGTCCTCCGCCAGCACGAGCTCGGCGGAGGCCGAGTTGCCGGCCGCGCGCATCGGCACCGCCGGTCCGCCCGACATCGCCAGCTCGCCGCCAGCCAGCGCCTTGTCGGCGTGAACGAGCAGCTGGATGCGGGTGCCCTCCGGCGCGTAGATGTCGCCGCCGTTCTTCTCGTCGCGTGGCTTCAGCCCGGTGAACGTCGGGTAGTCGTACGAGACATCGATCGATGTGACCTTGGGCGGGAACAGCGCGGTCACCGCAAAAGCCGGCGAAGACGAGGCGCCCGCGACGACCCGGTACTCGAAGCTGCGATCGACGGATTGAATCGTGTAGCTGAACCCGTCAGGCGATCCCGTCATTGGCACCGCGCGCTGCTGTCCGTTCGCGCTCACGACCAGCGACGGCGACAGCGACAGGAGGTGTGCACCCCGGCCGTGGATCGTCGCCGCGATCCGCAGCGGGCGGCCGGCTGGCACTCTTGCGCTCCCGGTCGACACGTCGATCCGGATGGTCTGAGGAAACCACGCGATCCACACCGTCGCGCCGGCGCGGAGCATTGGCGGGAAGCCCACGACAAGGCTTGCGATCAGGATCGCCGCGCCGCCGCACGCCTGAATCGCCGCGCGGCGGATCGACTCGGGCGGGATGAGCACCGCCGGATCGAGGCCTCTCAGGACGCCGACCGCACGCGCGACCAGCAGGGCCGCGAGCCCGCCGGCCTGCCGATCCGGCGCCTCGATCACGTGAACCGCGCTGACCAGCTGATCGCAGAGCGCGGGAGCGACATCGCCGGCGCCGGTGCGCTCCTCGACGAACCGCGCGACCTGGCAATCATCCGGCCGGCGCGGCATGCGCGAGACGACGAGCGCGACCGCCGCCAGCGATGCGCCGATCCCGAGCGCCATCACCGCGACGAGCCGCCAGCCTGCGGGCGCCACGGTCCACGCCACGACTGCCGCCGCGAGCAACGGCACCGCCGCCGCCGCAGCGGCACGTGCGACCGTGGTCAGCGCCGCGAGCGCGAACCACCGCCGCCTGATCCGGCCGAGCAGCGTCCGCAGTTCGTCGTGCGTGGCGTCCATGCTTCCCCGCCTCATTTCAGCTACTCCGCCCGGCGAGCGACTCGCCCACCAGCGCGGCCAGCATCAGCAGCAACCCGTAACGCCACAGATTCTGGGTCGCTTCGGTCTGCCGCGCCTGACGGTCTGCCGGCACCGGCGCTGGCGCCGGACCCGCGCCGATCATGGCCGTGAATTCCGCCGGGGTCAGGGCGGCGGTCGCGCCCTCTCGCGGATCGACGTTGACCGTAATCCGCCGCCCATCGGCAAGGGCATGGACGCCAGGCTCCGGACGAGCGCCCGAAGGCACGTCCGCCACGGCATATTCACGCGGCGCATCGGTCAACGACGCCGCATGCCGGATTGCCTCGATCACGAACGGGACGAACGCCGCGTTGAGCGGGAAATCGTTCCAGCGCCGATCGAGATCGGATGCGAACAGCACGACGCGGCCGCTGCCCTCCCGCCGCTCGAGCAGCGCCGGCGAGCCATCGGTCAGCCGCGCCGCGACGTCCCAGCCGTCCGCGCGAACCTTCCACGTCCGCGTGAACCGTACCTGCCCCAGATTCGCCGCCAGCGAACCGAATGGACGGAAGATCGGATGACGCAGATCGGTCGCGGCCAGCACCGCGCCGCCGCCCGCCTGTTCGCTCGCCGAGAAATCGCGCCAGCCCATCGTCGTGGCGATGGCGGCCGGATCGACATCCGGGGATGCGGCAATCAGCAGCCCGCCGCCTTGCCTCACGAACGTCAGCAGGTTCTCGCGGCCGCGACGATCGAGGTTCCGCGTGGAGGCCAGGACGACCGCCGACTGTTGTCCCAGTTCCGCGGGCGGCACCGCGCCGAACGCGGCGGCAGGCCGGGTCTGCACCTCGAAGCCGGCTTCGACATCGGACTGGAGCGCCCGCGTCAGATAGAAGCCCGACTGGCTCGCGGCGTCCGAAATGATCAGCACGTGCGGGCGTCCGGTCGCGTCGAGCAGAACGAAGCGCCGGTTGTCGAGGGCGAACCCCGCGGGGTCGTCGATGTCGGCCGACAGGACGCCGCGCGCGGGCGGCCGATAGGGAACCGCGACATCGGCGACCGCTCCCGGGCCGACCGCGAACGGGCCGGACGCGACCTGACGGCCATCGACCGCGAGGCGGATCGTACCTGTCGCGGCGGCCTGCCCGCTGTTGCGGATCGCCGCACGAACGGCGTCGCCATCGCGGCGCAGCCCGACCAGCGCGAGGTTGCCTGGCTCCCCGGCAATCTTGCGCAATTCGAGTTGTAAGGACGATGGGATCGACACCGGCGTCTCGTTCTCCCATCCGGCGCGCTGGAGATCGCTGACGATGACCAGCCGCGCGTCGTCGCGATCGCCGAGCTCGAGGGCCCGTTCGAACACCGGCCCGAATCGCGTGGCGCCATACGTCGGACGCAAGCCGTCCACGGCCGCGCGCGCTTCGCCAGGTCCGCCTGGCGGCGCCACGATCGTCGCCCGATCGTCGAAGGCGATCACCGCCACGCGCTGGCCGCGGCCGACGGCGTCGATCGCACGCCGCGCCTCGGCCTGCGCGCGATCGAATATCGCCGGCGCGCTCATGCTGTACGAGCGATCGATCGCGATGATCTGGAGTGACGGGCCATCGGACGACGCGCTCAGGTAGGGCCTGGCAAAGGCCCCCGCGAGGAGCACCAGCGCGGCGACCCGGGCGGCCAGCAGCAGCAGATCGCGCAGGCGTCGGCGCCGGGTCTGTTCGAACGGCGATCGCCTCAGCAGGTGCACCGCGGTGAACGGCACCTCGGGCGCGACGTCGCGCCGGAGCAGGTGCAGAACGATTGGAATGGCGGCGGCGAGCGCTCCGATCAGGAACGCGGGATAGAGGAAAGACACGCGTTCCTCTTATTTCCGCCGCTGCCGTGCCGCCAGGTAGGCAAGCAGCGCGAAATCCAGCGGCTGCGATGTGTCGAGCTGGACGTAGTCGATGCCGACCCCGCGCAGACCGCGATCGTACTGAAGCGTCAGCCCCGCGAGCTTGCGCAGGTACGCCTTCCGAACCGCGGCAGGATCGGCGAGCAGCTCTTCTTCGCTCTCGACGTCGCGGAACCTCGCCGGCTCCTTGAACGGGAACGTGAGCTCGTAGGGATCGAGGAGCTGGAAGACGATCACCTCCGATCCCCTGGACTGGAGGTGGCGCAGGCCCTTGATCACCGGCTCGGAGTCCTCGAGCAGATCGGAGATCACGACGACCAGACTCCGTTTGAACAGGGCTTCGGCGAGCTGACGGAGCGGCCGCGCGGCGCTCGACCGGCGGCCCGGCTCCAGACGTTCGAGGGCCAGCAGCAGCGCGTGCAGATGCCCGGCGCGCGCCCCGGCCGGCAGCCGGAACCTGATCCGATCGTCGAACGCGATCAGACCGGTCGCGTCGCGCTGCCGGTGCATCAGGAACGCCAGCGACGCCGCGAGCACGGAGCCATATTCGAGCTTGCTCATCGGCGCCGAGCCCCGATACGCCATCGACGCGCTGACGTCGAGCAGCACGTGGCACTCGAGATTGGTCTCTTCCTCGAACTTCTTGACGTAGTGCCGGTCGCTGCGCGCGTAGATCTTCCAGTCGAGGGTCGAGAGATCGTCGCCGGGCAGATACTGCCGGTACTCGGCGAACTCGACGCTGAACCCCTTGTAGGGACTGCGGTGCAGGCCGGCCAGGAATCCTTCCACCACCGTCCGCGCCTTCAGCTCCATCGTCCCGAGCCGCGAGATGATCGCGGGGTCGAGGAAGCGGAGGTCGCGCGAAGGGGCGGGGGCGGCCACGGCTACATTCCGCTGCGGGGGACCGGCACCGCCTCGAGCAGGCGGTCGATCAGCGTGTCCGAGGTGACCCGCTCGGACTCCGCGTAGAAGTTGGGAATGATGCGATGCCGGAGCACCGGCCGCGCCAGCGCGCGGATGTCGGGCACCGAGACGTGGTACCGGCCGTTCAGCAACGCGCGAGCCTTGCCGGCGAGGATCAGCGACTGCGACGCGCGCAGGCCGGCACCCCATTTGACCCATTCGCGCACGAAATCGTGATCGCTCTGACGGCCCGGGCGCGACGCGTCGACGAGCCGGACCGCGTAGCGGGCGACGTCGTCCGCGACGACGACCTGCCGGACCAGTTGCTGAATCTCGAGAATCTCCGCGCCGCTGAGGACCTGCGACGGCTGCTGCGTCACCGCGCCGGTCGTCTGCGTCACGACCCGGACCTCTTCGTCCTCCGGGAGGTAGGTCATGACGATGTTGAACATGAAGCGATCGAGCTGGGCCTCGGGTAGCGGATAGGTGCCTTCGAGCTCGATCGGGTTCTGTGTGGCGAGCACGAAGAACGGCCGGTCCAGCGGATAGGTCCGCCCGGCCGCGGTGACGTGGTACTCCTGCATCGCCTCGAGCAGGGCCGCCTGCGTTTTCGGCGGCGTCCGGTTGATCTCGTCGGCGAGGATGATCTGCGCGAAGATCGGCCCCTGCACGAAGCGCAGTGAGCGATGTCCGCCGGCCTCGTCCAGCACCTCGGTGCCGGTGATGTCGGCGGGCATGAGGTCCGGTGTGAACTGAATCCGTTTGAACGACAGGTCGAGGATCTGCGCGACGGTCTTGATCAGCAGCGTCTTGGCCAACCCCGGCACGCCGGTGATGAGACAGTGGCCACCCGTGAACAGCGCCATCAGCACTTCGTCGATGACGGGGTCCTGGCCGACGATCACCTTGTGGATCTCGGCGAGGATGCGCTCCCGCCCGGCCGCCACTCGTTCGGCGACCGCCGCGAGGTCGGACGAAGGCGAGGGCATGTGCATCAGTGCGTCAGCGAATAGACGATTTCGTTGATTTCCATGCGGTAGGCCTGCGCGGTGTACTTCACGTAGCCCGGGTAGTCCGCCGCGTTCGACCACTCCCACCCGTCGCCCATGTCGGTGTTCCAGTTGATGAGGACCATCGCCCGGCCGCTATCGTCCTCGATGGCGCGCAGCTTCGCCTCGAAGCCGCCCTTCTCCCAGGTCCGTCCCTGGAGGAATGACCCGAGGCCAGGCGTCTGGGGAAAGCCGTCGATCTGGTAGAAGCAGCGGAAGATCGGATGGCTCGCCGGCAGGTCGACGATCTTGCGGTTGGGGAAGACCCGCTTCAGTTCCTTCTCGAGGTTGTCCCACTCGATCGGGCCGTGGAAATCGTCGAAGGTCAGCGTGCCGCCGCGGAGCAGATATTCCCGGAGGTTGGCGACCTCGGCGTCCTTCATCCGCAGGTTCCCCGGCTCGACGATGTAGATCCACGGATAGTTCCAGAGCCCCGGATCTTCGAGCGTCAGGACCACGGGCTCGTTGACCTGGATCGAGGTGACGGTGCGGACCCGGCGCGACAGATTCTGCTCCGCGGCCGGGAAGTCGATCGTCCACGGCTCGTCGTAGATGTCGTAGCGCCGGCCCGGCGGCAGCGTCCAGGCGTCGTACCTGATACGGGCGAAGGTCCACTGCAGGCCGGCGAACCTCGCATCCGGCCCGACGGCCGGCTGGGCGTCCAGCAGCGTCAGCGCTCCCAGCGCCACCAGGCCAACGCCCGCCGTCAGCAGCTTCACTACTTGCCCTCGACCGCCCGCAGAAGCAAGTCCTGCGCCCGTTCGAACGTCGGCGCGATTTCGAGGGCTGACAGCGCCTCTTTCTTGGCGTCAGCGGGGCGGCCGGCCAGCAGGTAGGCCTCCGCGAGGTCGCAGTGCGCGGCGGCTTTGTCGGGGACGTTGGTGAGGAGCGCTGCCTTGAACTCGCGGGCCGCCACCACCGCGTTCTTGCCCTTGAGCGCCAGGCGCCCGGCGCCCACGTGCGCGCTCGCGTCGAACGGATCGAGCGCGACGACGCGATCCCACGCGAATCGGAGCATGGCCTCGTCACCGGTCTTCTCCGCGAGTTGTGCCAGCCGGCGCGCGGCCTCGACGGCCGCATGATCGTGCTCGAGGAGATCGCGGTAGGCCTTGACGGCGCGGGGGACGTCTCCGAGCTTCTCTGCCAGCTGGCCCATGATGGCGTTGGGACTGCCCTCGCCCGTGGCGACGGGGATGAGCGCGGCGGCGCGGCCGAGCGGCTCGAATGCGGCGGCGTCACCCGCCTCGGCGAGCGCGCGGCCGAGCGCGAGCTGCGCGGCGAAACTGGTCGGATCGGCAGCGGCCGCGGCCTTGAGCTCGCCGAGATTCTGGGGAGGCTTCGGACCGGCCTGCCCCTCGGCCGGCCGCGGCCGCAGCGCCGACAGCAGCCCTGCGAAGCGCGAGTCGACGGCCGTGTCGAAGCTCGCCTGCAGCTTCTCGGTCGACGCGCCCAGGCCCTTGGCGAGGGCGGCTTCCCCCTCGAGCCCTTCGCCGTACGCCACGAGCAGCCGGCGCAGCGCATCCTGCCCGTACGTCGTCACGATGTGATCGACAAGGAGCGACGCCTGGTAGTACGCAAGCGCGATGGTCTCGGGCCGCGTGAAGCCGGCGTTCAGATCCTTGAGCCGCAGCGTCTCCTTGCGCAGCAGCGCCATGGCGAACGGCACTTCCATCTCGCGGCCCCACTCCTGGCGCGCCTTGAACTCTTCATAGACGGAGATGCCTTCGGTCAGCCACCGCGGGACCCGCTGTTTGGAGAGCTGCAGCGTGATGACGTGCGCCAGCTCGTGCCAGAGCGTCGCCTGCCACGAGAACGTTCCCGGGTCCCGGGCTTTCGGCGAATCCATCGTCACGACCCGTCCGAAGCAGGCGCCGAGCGCGCCGATCATGCCGGGGAGCCCGAGCGTCCGCACCGCGAAGTCGTCGTGGCTGGGGAACACCTCGATGAGGATGGGCCCCTTCGGCGTGATCTGGTACTTCGACGACAGCGCTTTCACCGCGTCGTGCGCGAGGGGGATGGCGTATTCGCGCATCACCGCCGCCTCGTCGGCGTGGAACTTGAAGATCAGATCGCCGCTCTGTTCGACCACGAACTTGTCGAGCGTGTCGAGCAGCGCCAGCAGGTTGTAGGTGACGCGGTCGAACGGATCCGCGTTGAAGGAGCGCTCGAGCGCGCGCCGCGCCTCGACCTCGTCGCCGGTGCGCATCAACTGCATGCCGAGATCGCCGTAGGCGCGGGTGTTGGCGGGATCGAGCGCCACCGCCCGCCGCGAGAGCGCGACGGCCTCCTCGAAGCGGTAGTTTCTCGCGGCCAGATCGCCGGCGACGCGGTAGACGTCGCCGTAAGCCGGGTTCACCGCCAGTACACGTTTGACCTCGGCATCGAATGCCGCCTGGTCGTCGCGAACGTAGCCGATCGCGGCCAGCCACGATCGCGCTTCGAGGTGCGAGGGATTGACATCGAGCACCGACTGAATCCTCGCGCGCGCCTCGTCGTACTTCCCGTTGTTGAGATCGAGCTCCGCGAGCAGGAGATGCGCGTCCGCGAGCTGCTTGTCGATTTCGAGCGCGCGACGCGCGGAGGCCGCGGCCGCGGGCGGGTTTTCATCGGCGAGCACGCGGCCCAGACTGGAATGAGCGGGCGCCCACTCGGGATCGGTCTTGATGGCGTCCTGGAGCGACCGGAGTGCTTCCGGCTTGTTGTACTTCTCGAGGAAGAGCAACCCCCAGGCCGCGTCGATGGCCGGGTCGGCCGAGGCGCCGTCAGCCGCGCGATAGAGCGCGTTCGCGTCCCGCGGACGGCCGAGCGCGTGCGCGGCGCGCGCGGCGCGGAACACGCCCTCGACGTCGGTGCCCTGCGACCCTCGATCGAGCACCTGCGTGAGCAGGCGGGTCGCAGCCTGCGCGCGCCCGAGCTGCTGGTTCAGCAGACCCAGCTGCAGCGCCGCCTCCCCGCCCGGATCGCGCGCCGCCGCGGGCTCGAGGATCGCCGCCGCCTCCGTGTACTGGCCGCGCGTCATGGCCAGCTGACCCAGGACAGCCGCGGCTGCCGGGTCCCCGGCGGGCCGCTGCTTCGCAAGGGCTTCGGCCTCCCCCGCCCGGCCGCGGGCAATGGCCCGCCGCGTCGTGGCGGCGAAGCTCTGACTGTCCGCCGAGGCCCCCTGCCGCGCGTAGGCCGGCGGAAACGTCGCCCACGCACACATATATAGAAGGAAGGCAGTGCTGAGACGCAGGGACCCCGTGAACCGACGCGAGCTGGACATGTTCTTCCTGGGCGAGTGGCCTGGCCGCGATTATAGAACGCGGGCCGTCAATGGATTGTCTACCTTGCAGTTAGACGCCAGGGGCTCGCCTCGGGTCGCTCAGAAGAGTTCGCGCCAGGTGAAGAAGAGAGCGGCCACAAGCCCTTGCAGGACGGCGAACCCCGCCGCCCAGGCCGGGACCGCTGCCTGGGGAAGCCGGGCGGCGAGCGCGATGAAGATCGGGAAGAGCGTGGAGGAGATCCGTCCCATTGACAGGGCGCCACCCGCGAAGATCGGCGGAACGAGGTTGAGGAGGACGAAGAGACCGTAAGCCGTCCCGAGTCGCCTGAAAACCGGGACGAGGAGCAGGACGACGAACACGACGGCCAGGGTATTGAGCACGTCGAAGGGCACGCCCTGCGACACCATCATGAAGCCTTCGGTCGTGAGCCATTCCCATCCCTGTGCGATCGGACGGGTGCCCCACTCGCGGCCCCAGGCGCCCTGGATTCGCGCCCAGGCAAACCAGAAGCCCGTCAGGTTGCGAAGATACGCGGTGAAGATGAGCATCGCCACACCGGGCATCGCCGCGACGAGCAGCCTGGTGGCCAGCGATGTGGCGACCGCCCGTCGCTCCTTTCCGGCTCGCCATTCCGGCCACGTCGCCTGCAGCGCCAGCACCGCGAGCGGGATCGCCACCAGGCAGCCGTTCGGACGGCTGAACCCGACGAGCAGTCCAAACACCGAGGCGCCCAGCCACCGCTCCTGGTGGAAGTAATAGAACACGCCGACCGATCCCAGCAGGAACAGCCCCTCGGTGTAGGGGGCGTTGAAGAACACCGCAAACGGATAGGACGCGAGCAGGAGCGCCGCGCTCTTCGCGGCTTCGCCGTCCGCGAACAAACGGGTCAACCGCGCCAGGTACACCAGGGCGAGGAGGAACGCGGCGAGCGAGATGATGACGCCGCCCCAGAGCACCCGCAGCATCCGCTTCTCGCGCGGCAGGCCGGGGACTTGCGAGCCGAGCAGGGCGCCGGCCGGCCGCATCAGCATGGGCATCGCCGGGAAGAACGCGAAGTTGCGCTGACGCTCGAAACGCCGATCCCATTCGTACCCGTCGAGCGCGATCGATCCATACCAGCCGGCATCGAAGCGCGCCGGCAGGTTGCCGAATGGATCGGTCGACAGTGTGAAGCTCGCCTTCGGCGCGAGCCCGATGGTGACGACCGCGAAGTGCGCGACGAGGAACACGGCCGGACGCGTCGCCGCGAAGGCGCGGACCGCCGCCGCCAGGTTCGGGTGCGCCTCGAGCCGGGCCCGCCAGCCGGCGAACGTGACGAGGATGCCCGCGCGCCGGAAGAGGACGTGGCGCAGCAGGACGGTCAAGGCCGTGACGGCGAGGAGGAACGGAATGGAGGGCAGCGTGATCGACTTCGTGCCGATGAAGACCTGCCGGCCGGCGACGACGACGAGGACGATCAGGGCGGCGAGAAAGACCGTGAACCCATCGAGGCGTCTGGCGACTCGAGGGGGAGAGGACGGCGGCTGCGGAACGCGCTCGTCGCCGATCACGGACGTCCGAGCGCGCGCTCTTCGACGCGGATGCGGGCGAGCATCAGGCCTCCGAACAGCGCGAGCGAGACGGCGCCGGCAATCATCGCGTCGGCCATGAGCGCGGCGCCGGCGAGCTCGCCCGCGACGCCAAGGTAGTTGGGATGCCGCATCATGCGGTACGGACCGGCGACGATCAGCGGCTGCCGCGGCTGCACGAGCACGCGGAACGTCCATCGTGGTCCGAGCGTCGCGATCGCCCAGTACTTCAGTCCCTTGGCCAGCGCGAACGTCACGGCACCGGCCGCGAACGAGGGGCCGAGCGGCGCGTCCCGCAGCCAGGCCTCGGCGGCCATCGCGGCGAAGCAGACCGGATACGCGATCCGCATCACGGGGTACACGTCGTCGGGCGGCTCGACGGCCCCCACCGCGAGCAGCGCACGCTCGTTCCGGAGCGAACGCCGCGCTTCGACCAGCATCGGCGGGAACGCCGCGAGCGCCACGATGACCGCTCGAGTCATCCGGCCGCGACGTCTCCCACGTAACAGATCACGCGCTGCAGGGGCCACGCCCAGACGCGCGTCGCACGGGCCGCCCCCCGGATCGCTCCCGGCGATCCGGTGAGGGCGCGCAGCACGCGATTGAACCGCAGCTTGCACCCCAGCTCACGGCGCCTGCGCATCGCCAGTCGCCAGTGCGCGGTCGAGTCGCCGCGCGCCAGCGCGGCGAGGCACTCGTCGGCCGCGAGCTCGGCGCCGCGGATGGCGATTCGCAGTCCGTCCCCGGTCATCGGATCGACGAACCCTGCCGCATCGCCGGCCAGCAGCAGCCCTGGCATCCCGGGCGTGCGGCACTCGACCGCGAGCGGCCCGAGACACACGGGACGCCCTTCCAGCCGCGCGCTCCTGAATCGATCGACGAGCTCAGGTTCCTCAACCAGAGCTCTCGCGAGCAGCGAAGCCGGGTCGCGCAGCGCCGCGCGATCCGCGGTGACCACGCAGACATTCGTGAGACCGCCGGGCAGCGGCGCGACACCGATGTAGCGGCCTTGCCGCACGTGCATCTCACCCCGGTGGGACAGACCGTCGACACCAGTGAAGTATCCGCCGATCGCCCAACGGCGCGGGGCGCGGGGGTACCGCGCCAGCGCCAAGGCTCTCGCGATCCGCGATGCACGCCCATCGGCGGCGATGACGAACCGCGCGGCCATCGTCTGACGTCGATCCGCCTTCCGCAGCGCAACGCCGGCGACCCGGCCTCCGGCGTCGGCTACGACCCCGTCGACACGCACGCGCTCCTCCACCGCGACGCCGGCGTCGGCCGCGGCCTGCAGCAGCCGCTGATCCAGAACCGAACGGCGGATGGCGCGCCCGATCACGCCCGCAGGATACCAGCCCTCGACACGGACGGCGCCGGGTCCGGTGACCAGCATGCCGTGAATGGGGAGTCCGTCGCCGGCAGGATGCGCGCCGAGGCGGGCGAGCGCGTGAATCGCCCCCGGATTCAGCGTGTCGCCACAGAGTTTTTCGCGGGGAAAGGTCTCCCGCTCGAAGAGGCGCACGCGCAATCCGGCGCGCGCCAGCACGAGACCCGCGACGCACCCGGCAGGACCTCCACCCACGACGATGACATCGTCGACGTCAGTGCCGCCGGTCATCACCGCGCCCGATCACCATGGCGCTGTTCTTCGAACCGAACCCGAGGCAGTTGCAGAGCGCGGCTGCCGGCGACGCGTCACGGCCGACGCGGGGCAGCAGATCCAGTTCGCAATCGCAGTCGGGATCGATGTCGTCGAGGTTGATCGTGGGAGGCAGGAACCCGTTGGAGAGCGCGAGGGCCGCAGTGACGATCCCGGATGCGCCACTGGCCCCTTGCGGATGACCGATCATCGACTTC
>Ga0075423_10002320_pt1 | contig 17207 bp, 16 predicted proteins | sample SoiMethybrSBSTD2_FD_80114 | JGI IMG/M metagenome (GOLD analysis project Ga0075423, IMG submission 80114) | Bulk soil microbial communities from a Populus tree surrounding site in Tennessee, USA - Soil MetaG P. TD hybrid SBSTD2 | ecosystem: Environmental > Terrestrial > Soil > Tree plantation...
ACCGCAGCGGCAATCGAAACGAAGAGGAACGCCAGCGCCAGACCGAGAATCGAGCGAGTGACCAGTCGACTTTTCACGGGACCTCCTGAACATCGAAAGTTTAGAAGGACAGCAAGATGGGTGCCCGTCAGCCCGGCGAGCCCAGCCGTCGTGTTTTAGCGGGCGGGCCCCGTGTCGAACACGAGCTCGTCGAAGGACGCCTGACCCGGGCCCGTGGTCGCGAGCCCCACGCGGCCCGCGCCGGGATGGGGATCGGTCCCCGCCAGGAGGCTCTTTCCGTTCCACTGCGCCGTGAGGGACGGGCCCGACGCGGTGACCGTCAGCGTGCCCCAGTCGCGGTCGAGAGTCGCCTTCCCGTGACCGAGCTCGGTTTCCTTTCCGTTACGCCAGGAGGAGAGACGCGTCTCTCCACTTGCGAGGTCGATCAGGAGAAGGAGGAAGTTCTTATCGTCGGATGCGCGCAGAACGATCCCTCCGTGGCCGGTCCCCCGGCGAATGCCGACGGAGACGTCCCCGTCCTGGAACGAGTAGGTGCGGCGCAGCGCGACCGCGATCGATCCCGCGGGCCGCGTGTCGATCGTCTGGATCAACTTGTTCGGTGTGGACGGCGGGTTCGGATCGGCCACCACCAGCCAATCCGCGATTCCCGGCGCACCCCACACGACGAGGTCGAAAAAGCCGGGCGGCCGGCCCGCGGAATCCGCGTCGAAGTGCATGCGGATCTTCTCGGCGCCCGCCGGAGCGGCCGCCAGAAGGAGCGCGGAGAACGCCATGCCCCGCAGAATTCGAACGGAGAACATCGAGTGAGGGAAAGCGGCTCTCTGCCGCTAAAATTCCCACCGATGGGGAACGCGGAGGCGCGCAGTTACCGAGTCGATCTCGAGGGATACGTCTTCCGGCTCGACCCCGAAGCCGTGCGCGCCGTCAAGGCGCTGCCCGATTTCGAGGGTAAGGAAGAGCCGGCCGTCGCCGAAGAGTTCCTGAAGACGCGCGCAGAAGGGTGGGCAGACGCGCTCGCCTCCGCGGGCGCCGAGCCCGGGGAGTACGCGGTCCGCGTCGACGAGCATCAGGCCAAGGCCCACCTGAGCCGGGGCGGGGTGCTCGTCTTCAGCGCGGATCTCTAGGCCCTCTTTCGTCCGTCATCCCGAGCGAAGCGAGGGATCTGGCCGCTCGATCGCCACTCGGTTCCTCGTCGCTGCGCTCCTCGGAATGACAGGCGGGACTAGAACGAAACGATTCCTCTGATCCGATCCTCGTGTGCGAGGAACACCTGCCGGGAATACGGATCGACGAGCACCCGGACTGCGGCCGGCGCCGGCAGATCTCCCGCGAGCGCCGCCACGAGCCGATCGCGCTGCGTCTCCAGGAACTCGGCGCCGAGCTCCTCGTCGGTCTTTCCGCGCGCTCCCGGAAGCTCCCGGAGGTTGGCGAGATCGGACGGCTCGAGACGGAACGCATAGCCCGCGTGGTCCCGCGAGACCGCGATCTTCTCGGCCAACAGGTTCGGCCGGGAGGGCCGGCGCCCGGATGGCGAAGCCGCCTCGGAGCGGGCTCCGGAAGGAGCCGGCTCCGCGGGCGCCGCTGCGGCGGCGGGCGGCTCCGGCGTCTCGGGTCTCTCGTCGTCGTCGCGATCGGTCATCTTCCCGCGAGTATGTTCTTCGAGATCACGATCCGCTGGATCTCGCTCGTCCCTTCGTAGATCGTCGTCACGCGCGCGTCTCGGTAGTATCGCTCGACCGGGTACTCGCGCGAGTAGCCGTATCCCCCGAAGATCTGAACCGCGCGGGCCGCGACCGTGTTCGCCATCTCGGTCGCGAAGACCTTCGCCATCGAGGACTCCTTCGAGAAGCGCACCCCCGGAGCGTCCGAACGGACGGCCGCTCGATACGTGAGCCAGGAGGCCGCCTCGATCTGCACCTTCATATCGGCGATTTGAAACGCGATCGCCTCGTGCTCGGCGATCTTGCGGCCGAACGTCTGCCGGGTCTGTGCGTACTCGACCGACGCCTCGTAGCACGCGCGGGCGATCCCGATCCCCTGCGCCGCGATTCCAATCCGCGAGTGGTCGAGCGTCGCCATCGCGATGGGAAAGCCCTGGCCCTCCTCGCCGAGTCGCCGCCACTCGGGCAGACGCACCCCTTCCAGGTAGACCGCGGCGGTCTTCGACGCCCGGAGACCCATCTTGGTCTCGGGCGCGCCGACGCGCACCCCCGGATCGTCGGCCGAGACGAGAAATCCCGTGATTCCGTGGGTTCCCTTCGTCGGATCGGTCATCGCCATCACGAGGTACCAGCCGGCCTCCCCCGCGTTCGTGATCCACGACTTCGCGCCCTCGAGGACGTACCCGTCGCCGTCGCGCGTCGCGCGCGTTCTCTGGTTCGCGGCGTCGGAGCCGGATTGCGGTTCCGTCAACGCGTACGCGCCGAGCTTCTGGCCGGACGCGACCTCCGAGAGCACCTCGCTCTTCTGACGGTCCGAACCGAATTTCCAGACCGGATAGCAGAACACCGAGTTGTTGACGGACATGATGACGGCCACCGAGGCGCAGACTCGCGCGAGCTCTTCGACCGCCAGGATGTACGACAGCGCGTCGAGCCCCGCGCCGCCGTGCTGCTCCGGAACCATCATGCCGAGGATGCCCATTTCGCCGAGCCTCGCAACGATCTCGCGCGGAAAGACCTCGTCCCGCTCGCGCTCGGCGACGCCGGGGGCGATCTCCTTCTCGGCAAACTCGCGGACCGTGTCCCGGATTCGCGCCTGGTCCTCGGAGAGGTCGAAGTTCATGCGGACGGGGAGGGACCCGCTCCGCCGCCCGAGCCACGGCCCCGGCGGCGGCGTCGTCGAAACCGCCGGCGCCCGTCGGGACGCGCGCCGGCTTCCGCCGGACGCGGCTCGCCCGGACGGGGCGCGGGAAGAGCCGGCGCCGGCGCGGGAGAGGGAGCCGGCGGCCCCGGACGGCCGGGTCGGGCCGGACGTTCCCGTCCGGGCGCAGGGCCTCCGCGCGGCCGCGCCGCCGTTTTGTCGGGCGTCGCGCCGCGATCGCCACCGCGGCCGCGACGGCGACGGCGCCGATCCCGACGAGGCTCGGGGGTATCGACCCACCCCTCTTCGAGGTGTCGAAACGTGACGACGATTTCGGGATGGCCCGCGTTCGAGCGCAGGTATTCGACGATCCGGGCCTTGAGCTCCCCTCCGGGCTGCCCGGAAAGAAACGGGATCCTCTCCGCGTCGAAGAGAACCATTCGGGTCCAGCCGACGCGCTTGCGGCGACCGTCGCGCGCCGCGAGATCCATCACGAACGTGTCGCGTTCGTGATCGAGAGAGTGCCCCACGTAGTCGAAATCGGGCAGCGCCTCCCGGCAGAGGGACTTCAGGAGCTCGAGATGTTTCTCTCCCCCCTCGAAGGTCTGCTCCATCGAGACGACGCGGTCGCGAAACATGCGTGTCTGTGGCATTTCAGTCTGCGTCCTCGGTGCCGGGCCGGAAGTGCGACGTCATCCGATCGCCAATCCGGCGTCCCGGAAGATCTCCCTCGCGATTATGAGCCGGTGGATCTCGCTCGTCCCCTCGTAGATCTCGGTGATCCGGGCGTCGCGGAAATTGCGTTCCACCGGGTATTCCTTCGTGTAGCCGTAACCCCCGTGAATCTGCAGAGCCTTCGTCGTGACCCGCTGCGCCATCTCGGCGGCGAAGAGCTTCGCGATCGCGGCATCGAGCGAAAAGCGGCCGCCCGGATCCCGGGCCGCGTCCTTCGCGGCGGCCGCGCGTCGGGTGAGCAGCCGCGCGGCGTCCAGCTCCGTCGCCATGTCGGCGAGGTAGAAGCGGATCACCTGGAAGTCCGCGATCGGCCGGCCGAATGCCCGCCGCTGCCGGGCGTACGACACCGCGGCCTCGAAGGCCTCGGTCGCGATACCGACCGCCTGGGCGGCGATGCCGATTCTTCCGCCGTCGAGCGTCGTCATCGCGATGCGGAAGCCGTCTCCTTCGGCGCCGAGCCGATCCGCGACCGGGACATAAACGTCGGTCAGGAAGATCTCGACGGTTCCGGACGCGTTGACGCCGAGCTTGATCTGATGGCGCGATCGGTCGAATCCGGGGCTGTTCGCATCCACGAGAAACGCCGAAATCCCGCGAGCCCCTTTCTCGGGCCGGGTCATCGCGAAGAGAAGGCACACGTCGGCGTTCTGCCCGCACGTGATGAAGACCTTCTGACCCGAAATACGGTAACCGTCTCCGTCGCGGACGGCGCGCGTCTTCTGGTTCGCGGCGTCGGAGCCCGCATCGGGCTCGGTCAGCGCGAAACAGCCGAGCTTTTCCCCCTTCGCGAGCGGCGTCAGGAAACGGCTCTTCTGGTCCTCGTTGCCGTACTTCTCGATCGGGTCGCAGACCAGGGAGTTGTTCACCGAGAGGATGACCCCGGTGTTGGCGCAGGCGCGCGAGATCTCTTCGATCACGATCGCGTAGGAGACCGTGTCCATGCCCGAACCCCCGTACTCGATCGGAACCGCGACCCCCGCGAGCCCGAGCTTGCCGGCCTCCGCGAAGGTGTCCCTCGGAAACTCGCCGGTCTGATCGATCCGCGCGGCGCGGGGCCGAACGACCTCTTCGGCGAATTCCCTGACCGCGGAGCGCAGGAGAGACTGGTCCGCCGTGAGCTCGAAGTCCATTCCGCCCGGCAGTGTACCGAAGTCGCCGCCCTCAGAGTCCGGCTCGCACGGAGGCCGCGAACGAAAGCAGCCCGTCGACGTAACGCGGCCACGAGGCCTCTCTCGCGGCGCGCGCGAGACCGGGCTCCCAGTCTTCGAGGGGCTTCGCGAGCACGCGCGCGACCGCGGTCGCGAGCGCATCCGGATCCGCCGGTTCGAAGAGCTCGCCGGTCGCGCCGGGTCGTACGGTCTCGACGAGGCCGCCGACTTCCGCCGCCGCCATCGGCCTGCGCGCGGCAATCGCCCGCGCGGCGATGCCGCTTCCGGAGACGTAACGGTAGGGCAGCACGACGACGTCGGAAGCCGCGAGCCAGCGCGACAACTCCTCCTCCGCGACGTAGTCGTCCCGCCAGAGGATCGAATCGCGGACCGGGCTGTGCTCCCACCGGCGCTCGAGATAGCGCGCCTCCGGGAACACCTCGCCGACGACGGCGATCTTCGCGCCCGTCTCGCGAACGATGCGCGGTGCCGCGTCCAGCAGGACGTCCACCCCCTTGTATCGCCGCACGAGGCCGAGAAAGAGGACGAGCGGCGTCGTGATCCCGAGGGCGCGGCGCGCGGCGTCGCGGGCCGGTCGCGGCGCGTCGACGACCGGGTGCGGGAGGACGGCGACGGGCCGCCGGGGGATCCGGCGCGCGAGCCGGACTCGATCGGCCTCGGCGTGGACGACGAAGGCGTCAGCCTCGAGGAAGGCGCCGAGCGTCAGGAAGCGCTCGAAGACTCGCGCCTCGTGGTCGGACACGTTGTGGCAGAGAAGGAGGCGCGGCATTTCCGGCGAGAGCGTTCGCACCCCGGAAAAAACGCGCCGGAACGCCACGCCCCAAAAGGAGGTCCACCACGGGACGATCAGCGCGTCCGCGTGCGAGGCGGCGATCTCGCGCGCGGTCCGTTTCCAGGATCGCGGCGAGCGCCAGTCGAGCGACGGCCGCGTCCCCGGGACGGCGGCGCTTCCGGGACTGCGGTCGAAGCGCCGCGGGTCGAGCCAGCGGGGATAGGGGCGCGAGAAGGTGAACCACGCCAGCGCAACCCGCGTTTCGAGCTCCCGCGCGAGAAGTGCGGTCTCCCGCGCGATCCCGCCCCGATCGGGCGGCGACGGGCCGAGAAGGGCGACGCGCTCGATCGGGGGCATGGTCAGCTCGCGCGGCGCAGCCAGAGACCTTTCAGGTACTCCCCTTCCGGGCAGTCGAGGGAGATCGGGTGGTCGGGCCCGGCGCCCTGGCGGAAGACGAGCTCGAACGTCCGGCCCGCGTCGAGGCTCGCGGAAAAGACGATCTTCTGGAAGAGCTCGGGATCGAGGAGCCCGGAGCACGAGCACGTCAGGAGCCATCCGCCCGGCGCGACGAGCGACATGGCCAGCCGGTTGACGTCCTGATATCCGCGGGCGGCGCGCGGCAGGTCGCCGCGTTTCTTCGCGAACGCCGGAGGGTCGCAGACGACGACGTCCCAGCTCTCACCGGCCGCCGCGCGGCGGCGGACGTCCTCGAACACGTCCGCGCGTACGAAGTCGGCGTCGGGGGCGGCGAAGCCATTCGCCCGACGCTGCTCGCGCGCCAGGAGAAGCGCCGACTCGGACGAATCGACGTCGAGAGCGCGTGCCGCTCCGCCGGCGAGCGCGGCGACTGAGAACGCTCCGGAGTACGAAAAGAGATCGAGGACCGTCTTGTCTCGCGCGAGCGCACGGAGCCGCGAACGGTTCTCGCGCTGATCGAGAAAGAAACCCGTCTTCTGTCCGGATGAGACGTGCGCAAAGAACGTCAAACCGTTCTCGAGAAACGACACGCGGTCCGAGCCCTCGCCCCGGTCCCTCTCCGATGGGGAGAGGGGCCTCTCGCCCCGATCTCGCTCGCTCCCGCTCTCGCGCACGACGATTCGGCCCGGCGAAAAAACCTCGAGCGCGGCGTGCTCGAGCTCTTCGCGCCAGCGCATCGTTCCCTCCGTCGTCAGGTCCATCACGCCGACCTCGCCGAAAACGTCGAGGAGCACGCCCGGACAGAGGTCTCCCTCGGAGTTGACGGCGCGGTAGCCGGTCGAGTCCGGAGAGCGGACTTCCCGGCGGAGGCGCCCGGCCGCCGCGAACCGGTCTCGAAACAGCTCGGGGCCCGGGCGCCGGCCGTCGAAGCTCCAGAGGCGGGCGACGATCTGCGAGCGCGGAGAGAAGGCGCCGATTCCGAGCGGCTCCCCGTGCGGTCCGACGACTTCGGCGACCCCGTCCGAACCGTCACCCGAGGACCGGGCGACCGCGCCGGAAAAGACCCACGGATGCCGGCGGCGCAGGGACTCCTCCCGGCCCGGCTTCACGACGAGGCGGATCACGCCCGAAAAATACACGCGCCAGCGCGCATTCGACCCAAAAAGAAGAGGGCCCCGCGGACCGGGGCCGGAGGAAAAATTGAGGAGATCGATTCTGAAGCTTCTACGGAGCCGCGGCGCCCCGCGTTTATCGCTGATTGAGCGACCAGTCGTACTCGAGATACCGCGGGGAGAGACCGGCCGAGGTGAGCCAGGACGCCGTTTCCCGGTCGGCGACGTATCGCGCGACGAACCGCGGAATGCTGCCGGCGTCCCGCTCGAACTCACGGCGGTTCCAGTCGAAGATCTTCGAGAGCGCGAGCCGGCCCCGCGCCCGGTCGATCTCGTTCTTCCGGGGATCGTTGATGAACGCCCGCGCCTGGCGGTCGAGATCGGTGGAGATCGTCTCCGCCCGGTAAGCCGTCGGCCGGAGCGGCGGACACGATTCGGAGACGCAGACGATCGCGAAGTGGATTCGTGCGTCCTTGAACTCTCGCAGACGGTTCTCGACGTCGTCGAGCGAGAGCTCCTCGCCCCCGATCCTCCGGCGGATCTTGGGGAACGCTCCGTCGATGTCCCGGATGCTCTTGACCGGGTACCGATCGAGGACGATCGCGATCGCCGCCGCGTTGTAGGCGTTGACGTAGAACGCCTTCTTCTCGTCGGCGGACATCTCCGCCGGCCGGGCGTCCGCGAGGTTGGCGAGGTAAGCCGCGAGCCTCTTCCGGTCCTGGCCGGTCGCGCCTCTGTAGTCGAAACCGCCGCTGCGCGCGCGGGCCGCGAGCACCGAGTCGAACGGCGCCGGGTCGGGGAGTCCTCCGACGCCGCCGACTACCGCGAGCAGACTGGAGAACGCCATCGCGATCGCCTTGCACATTTCAGTGTGCATTCTCTGCCATACGGAGATGAGACTCGGCGAGCGACCCGGAGAAGCCGGATCCCCGCGCAAGCAACAACACTGCGAAAAAATGCCCCGAAGGCTCGGGGCTCAAAAGAGGGGTGACCGGTGGATCGTTTGGCGAGAATCTCTCGTCCTCTCTTGAAGTTGGTTTCGACGCAGCATCAAATCGGCGCGAAAATCCACCGCGCAGTGGAATTCCCGAGTACGCGGTCGAAAGCGAGCTTCTCAGCGATTTAACACGCCAGAGTCTCCGAGGAGTGCTAGCTTCGGCTCCACCCGGCCGATGAGCGAGCGACGATTTCTCCAGGACAGCTCTTCCCAGACCGACGAGCTGCTGAAGGACCACGCCCTCTACTTCAACCGGGAGATCTCGTGGCTCGCCTTCAACCGCCGCGTGCTCGAAGAGGCGAGCGACCCGGCATGGCCGCTTCTCGAACGTTTCAAGTTCCTGGGGATCTTCTACTCGAACCTGGACGAGTTCTTCATGATCCGAGTGTCGGGTCTTCACGAGCAGCTCGAGGCCTCGGTCACGGAACGAAGTCCCGATGGTCTCTCGCCGCAGGAGCAGCTCGCGAGAATCTCCGAGATCGTCCGCCGCGATGTCGCCCTCGCATCCGAGACCCTCACCCGCGACCTGCTGCCGAAGCTCCGGGAGTGCGGGATTCGGCTGATGCGGTGGGAGGAGATCGATCCCGAGCATCGGAAGCGACTCACCCGCTATTTCGAGAGCGTGGTTTTCCCCGTTCTGACTCCTCTCGCGTTCGATCCGGCGCACCCTTTCCCCTTCCTTTCGAACCTTTCGCTGTCGCTCGCGATCCGTCTCTCGGACGAGGGCGGCGGGAGACCGCGTTTCGCCCGGGTGAAGGTGCCTCCCTCGCTTCCCCGGTTCGTCCCGCTGGTGGAGGGCCCTCTGCGGCACTCGAAGGAATTCCTTCTCCTCGAGGACCTGATCGAAGCCCACCTCGACGACCTCTTCCCGGGCATGACGGTCGTCGGTGCGTCGTCGTTCCGGGTGACCCGCGACGCCGACCTCGAGATCCGGGAAGAGGAAGCGAACGACCTCTTGCGCTCGGTGGCGGAAAACATCAGCCGCCGCCGGTTCGGCGCGGCGGTGCGACTCGAGGTTCAGAGCGACTGCGGAAAGGAGGTCGGCCTCCTCCTCCGCTCGCAGCTCGAACTGGACGAGGACGACGTTTACGAGCTCGACGGGCCGCTCTGCGGCACCGACCTGCTCGCGATCCCGCGACTGGACAAGCCCGAGTTGAAGGACGTTCCTCTCGTCCCCGCGAGCCGGACTCTCTTCTCCCGGAAGGGCGAAGCGTTCGAGCGGATCCGCGAGGGCGACGTCCTGCTCCACCATCCCTATGACTCTTTCGATCCGGTCCTCCGGTTCCTGGAGGACGCCGCGTCCGACCCCGAGGTCCTCGCAATCAAGATGACGCTCTATCGAACCGGGGCGGACTCCCCGGTCGTCGCCGCTCTCGCGCGCGCCGCCGAAAACGGCAAGCAGGTCGCGGTCTTGGTCGAACTCCAGGCGCGATTCGACGAGGAAAAGAACATCCACTGGGCGCGCGCGCTCGAGCGGGCGGGCGTCCACGTCGCGTACGGCGTGGAGGGCTTGAAGACGCACGCGAAGCTGGCGCTCGTCGTGCGGCGCGAGGGCGCGAACATCCGCCGTTACGTCCACTTCGGCACCGGCAACTACAACTCGGTGACGGCGAGCATCTATACCGACATTTCGCTTTTCACCGCCCGTTCGGAGTTCGGGCACGACGCGTCGGAGCTCTTCAACTTCCTGACCGGCTTTTCCAAGAAGACCCGTTACCGCCTCGTCTCCGTCGCGCCCTTTTCGCTCCACGACAAGGTCGTTTCGCTGATCCGCGCCCAGGCCGAGAGGGCCCGCGCCGGAAAACCGGCGCGCATCGTGGGAAAGATGAACGCGCTCGTGGATAGCCAGGTCATCCGGGAGCTGTACCGGGCTTCGGCGGCCGGAGTCCCGATCGAGCTCGGCGTCCGCGGCATCTGCTGCCTCCGCCCCGGCGTCCCGGGCGTCTCGGAAAACATTCGGGTCTCGAGCGTCGTCGGACGCTTTCTCGAGCACAGCCGGGCATTCGGGTTCGGCGCGGGCGAGGAAGAGGAGATCTTCATTTCGAGCGCCGACTGGATGCCGCGCAACTTCTTCCGTCGGGTGGAGATCCTGCTCCCGGTTCTCGAGGAAGGCGCGCGGGAGAAGATCCGCCAGGAGGTCTTCGAGCCGTTCCTGACGGACAACTCGCGGGCGAGAGACCTCCAGTCGGACGGCTCCTACCTGCGGCGATCCCCGGCGCCCGGCGACCCGGTCCGGGACGCTCAGCAGGGCCTCGTCGAGAAGCTCGCGCGGCGCGGGCTCCACGCGGTCCCGCCCGCCGGCTAGCTACCGGGCCGCGATCGGGCGAAGCGAGTCGGCGCCCGACACGGGCTCGGTGACGATGAGCGAGCGCGGCCCGATGATCACGCTGCGTCCTCGCCAGCTCGTCCGGCGCCCGAGAAGGCCGCTCCAGAAGAGGGCCACACACAAGAGGTCGCGGACCGGCAGCAGAGGAACGTCCTTCAAACGCAACCGGTGACCCCCGTCCCCCTCCGAAAGGATCTCGGCGAGATAGCGCAGGCCGAGAAGCGCGCCCGCCACGATCGCCAGCCCGGGTCGCCCTCCGGAGCACGCGAGAACGCCGGCAAACCACGGCAGAGGGTTCGAGAGGAGCTCCGCGGCGTAGGCGGGTCCGGCGAGACGGCTGCGCATCATGCTCCAGCGGCGGTGCCGGGCCCAGGCGGCGCTCGCGGACTTCGCGATCTCGGCGGTCTCCAGCGTGTCTGCCGAGAGCACGACTCGAAAACCCGCCTTTCGAACGACGACACCGAGGAGGAAGTCCTCGGCGAGGTAGTTCCCGACTTCTTCGAGGCCACCGATCGTGTCGAGAGCGACGCGTGACATGAGGATCGACTTCCCGACGACGCACGGCTGGCTGAGCAGCCGGGCGAGAACGGCGGTGCCGGGAAGGAGCGCTCCGTTCAAGTAGAGACACTCGAGTCGCGACGCGAGTGTCTGCGGCCAGCTTCCGCGGAACAGGTTCGAAACGAGACCGACCGACGGGTCGCGGAAGGGCGCGATCGCACGCCGGAGGAAGTCGGGCCGCACGCGGACGTTTCCGTCCGAGAAAAGGACGTAGCCATGCCTCGCCCGGCGAACTCCCGCCGCCAGCCGATTGACCTTGGGGTTGGGAGAAGGGTCTCGGCGGTCGACGACGAAGACGGATCGCACGTGGGGGTGTCGGTCTGCCACCGCAAGAGCGACGCCGAACGCGGGGTCGTCCCGCCGCGCGAAGGAAAAGACGACCTCGTACGCTGGATAGTCCAGCCGGAAGAAAGACTCGAGGTTCGCCTCGAGCCCGTCGTCCCCTCCCGCGAGCGGTTTCACGATCGAGATCGGAGGAGCGAAGTCGAGCGGCGGGAGCGCGCAGTCCGCCCGCCGGCACCACGCGAGGACGATCGCCGCCGCGAGATAGACGGCGGTGGCGACGAAGAGGAGCGCCAGAAAGACGAGCGGCGCCGTCATGCCGATGCCGCCGCCTTTTCCGGAGCCAGCCGCATCAGGCCGATCCCCGTCCCGGCGCGGAGGGCATCGAGGACGGCGCCCGGGGTGCGCTCGGCGCGCACGAGCGTCTTCCACGCGTAGAGGTGCTCCGGCCGGTGGAAGTCGCTGTTGGCGCAGTGCGGGAGGATCTCGCGGGTCACCACGGGGTAGAGCTCCCAGCGGTTCGCGACCTCCCAGAGGTCGACGAGATCGCGGACAGCCGACCGCCGGTTCCAGAGATACCAGGTGTTCGCGAACCGCTCGCTCATTTCGTGTGGGTGGCAGGCAACGGAGATCGCGCCGCGGGACCGGATCGCGCGCAGCATCTGGACCGGGTCGCCGTCCGCGGGCAGGAATTCCTCGAGTCCGAGCGCGAGGACGTGGACCGACGTGTCGCGGTGGATCGTGTTCCGCGTCAGCTCCGCCCCGGGAATGACCAGCATCCCCCAGGTCCGCCACGCCCGCTCGGCTTCCCGGCGGATCTCGTCGCGGTACCGGTTCCAGGACTCGCGGGTCAGCGTGCGGCCCGTCGCGTGCGCGATCCTTCCCAGCGGGTTGTCCCGGTTCACGATGTGGTCGGTGATCGCAATGACGTCGTGGCCGGACCTGCCGAACAGGTCCACCACTTTCGCAAGAGGCAGCGATCCGTCCGAGTACGTCGTGTGGACGTGGAAGTCGCAGAGCAGCATTTCGGTCATCACCCGGGATTGTGCGGATCCAGGACAAAGCATTCGCGTGGCCCGCGAAAAAACCGTGAAAACGGCGTGTGAAGACGGCGCGAAGAGCGCGGCCGGTAACATCGAACCGTGCGGGGACTGACTGATTACCACGTTCACACGTTCCGCTGCGGCCACGCCGCGGGTGCGTCCCGGGACTTCGTTCTCCGGGCGGTCCAGCTCGAGCTGTCGGAGATCGGCTTTACCGACCACGTCCCTCTCTATTTCCTGCCTCCGGCGGAACGCGACCCTCGGCTGGCGATGGCGGAGGACGAGTTCACCGGCTACGTCGAAGAAGTGAGAAACCTCCGGAAGGAGTTCGAGGGGCGGATCCTCGTGCGTCTGGGACTCGAGGCGGACTATGCCGAAGGCTTCGAGCGGGAGCTGGAGGGCTGGCTCGACCGGGCCGACTGGGACTTCGTCCTCGGCTCGGTGCACTGGGTGGCCGGAGACTGGATCGATGCGCCCCGCTCCGCGGACCGATTCGAGAAAGAGGGCGTCGAGGCCCTCTACCGTGAGTACTACCGGCTGCTGGCCGGAGCGGCCCGGACCGGGCTCTTCGACGTGCTTTCCCACTTCGATCTTCCGAAAAAGCACGGGCACCGCCCCGGCGCGCCGCTCAGCGAATCCGAAGACGCCGCGATCGCCGCCGCGGCGGAGTCGGGTTGCGCGGTCGAGATCTCATCGGCGGGGCTGCGAAAGCCGGTCAAGGAGGTCTATCCGGAGCCGCGGCTCATCGCGAAGATGGTCGCGGCGGGGGTGCCGTTCACCTTCTCGTCGGACGCTCACGCCCCGGCCGAGGTCGGTTGGGGCTACGAGAGAACCGTCCCCCTGGCGCGATCGCTGGGCGTCGCCGAATTCGTGACGTTCGAGAGACGGCGAAGGATCCCTCGTCCGCTGCCGGCGGCGCGCTCGCTCACCGGGTGAGCGTCAGCCCTCCGCGATGCGCTCCATCTCGACCGTGTCGGTTTCGAGGCTTCGTCCCAGCGCCGCGAAGAGATCCGCCGACGGCCGGCGGCGCCGATCGAGCGTCGTGTAGTCCACTTCGAAGAGTCCGAACCTCGGAGCGAATCCCTCCAGCCATTCGAAGTTGTCGAGCAGGGACCAGTGCAGATAGCCCTCGATCGGCGAGCCCGAGCGCCGCCGGTGAGCGAGAACCAGATAGTGTTCCCGCAGAAAGTCCCGCCGCCGGCCGTCGTCGCGGGCCGCGATTCCGTTCTCGGTGACGAGCACCGGCAGGCCGACCGCCTCGGCGCGCCGGAGCGCCCGATCGAATCCCTCGGGATGGATCTCCCATCCCACGTCGGTCAACCCGCGTCCCCCGACGTCGCGATAGAGGAAATCCCCCACGGGGCCGGGAAGCCCGCGGAAGCGAAGGTGGACGCGGCTGTAGTAGTTGACCCCGACGAAATCGTTCGACGCCGGGAGATCGGGGAGCGAAAACTCCGCTTTCCCTTCACCGGGAAACGCCCACGACATCCGGCCCGAGCCCATCGCGTCCAGGAGCGCCAGGTTGTACAGGCGGTCGCCCGCCGCCGCCAGCCGGCAATCCAGGCTGTTCCCGGGCCGGTCCGGCGCGAACGCGAGGAGGTTGTGCGCGATTCCCACGCGAGCCGAAGGGTTGATCTCGCGAAGGACGGCCGCCGCCTCGCTGTGGGCCCGCAGCAGGTTCTCCAGCGCCGCGGCGGCGGCCGCGAAGCTGCGCTGGCCCGGCGGGATCAAACCGGCGAGGAAGCCGCCGAGGAGGAACACGATCGGTTCGTTCAGCGTCACCCACCAGCGGACCCGCTTTCCAAGAGCGTCTGCCACGATCCGCGTGAAGTCCCGGAAGCGCCCGACGCTGGTGCGCTTCTCCCAACCCCCGTCCTCCTGGAACCAGACAGGGTGGGTGTAGTGGAGGAGCGTCACGACGGGCTCGATTCCGAGGCGTTCGAGGAGGTCGAGCCGTTCGACCTCGAGGGCGAGCGCCGCGTCGTCCACGCGGCCGGGTCGGGGCTCGATCCGACTCCACTCGATCGAATAGCGGTAGGCGTTGGCGCCGATCGTCGGAATGAGCGCAAGGTCCGAGCGCCACCGGCGGCGGTGGCCCGTGGCCTCGCCGCATCGTTCGGCCTTGACCTTGAGCCGTCCCGCGGCCTCCCAGAGACACCAGTCGTTCTCGACGGCACCTTCGATCTGATAGGCGGAGGTGGAAACCCCCCAGAGGAAGGGACGGCTCACGGTGGATCAGGATCTCGAGCGTTGACGCCGTCGGATCGGGCCCGGGTCCGCGACCGGATCGAATCGGATCAGCTCCACAGCGCATCCGCCGATACCATCTCGAGGTTCCGCTGGTGGAGCGGCTCCCGCCGCTCGGCGAGGACCGCGCGGAAGACCGTGCGCCGGTCGAACACCTTCTCGAAGAGGTTTGCCTTCTTCCGGGCCGCGGCGAGCTCGGCCTCGCAGTCTCCCCGCGCCGCCGCTTCGAACTCGACCCGCCGGGGCCGCACGTTGCACGCGACGTCGACGACGAGCTGGCCGTGGCTCCGGTCGAGGGCGTCGGCGATCCGCAGAATGGCCGAGAGCTTCTCGACGACCGGGCGGACGATCGGGTCGAGCGCCCTCCAGTTCTCGTGAGAATCCTTCGGGCCCTTGCCCCGGTGGTACCGGGCAATCGAGGCGATCGCCTCGATTTCCTCGGCCGCGAACCCGGTGAGGCTTCCGTGCGTGATGAGGTAGTACGAGTGCCGGTTGTGCTTCGAGCGCCCGACGGCGTATCCGACGTCGTGCAGGAGCGCGGCGTACTGGAGCCACTCGCGCTCGGCGGCGGCGAGCTGATGGACGGAGTGGGTCTGGTCGAAGAGCTCGAGCGCCAGGCGGGCCACCTGGGCGGCATGGAAGACCTCGGTGTTCGAGCGCCGCAGAAGCCGGTCGACGCTCCGCGACCGAACGTCCCGGCCGGCTGCGCCGAACCGCGCCTTCCCGTGTTGCGCGACGTGGTCGAGGAGGAGTCCCTCCCGCAGTCCCCGCTCCCCCACGACGACCGCGTCGGCCCCGACGCGTTTCAGGATCCACGCGAGCAGGATCCCGCCGGGGACGGCCAGGTCGCGGCGGCGGGGATCGAGACCGGGCACCCGCAACTTTTCCCGCATCGTGGTGCGGCGGAGGATCCGGTTGACTTTCTTCAGACCGTCGAGGGTCAGGGTGCGCTGCCCGCCGGTCAGGGGCTCCCTTCCGCGGATCGCGGCCTCGTACACCGAGGACAGGGACTGAATCGTCCCCGACGACCCGACGCACGTGCGGACACCGGTGCGCCGGACGGCTTCGACGGCGCGGCGGGCCGCCGAGCGGATCGCCTTCTTGATCGCGCGGCGATCCTCCTTGTCCGGCGGGTCGTTTCGCGAGTACCGGCTCGCCAGCCGGACGACGCCGAGGGTGATCGACTCGTTCAGGATGACCCGGCCGGCGCGGGAGACGACGAGCTCGGTCGAGCCGCCGCCGATGTCCAGGACCAGGAGGGGGTCGAGCCGGGAGGGGAACTCGCTGCGGGCGGCGAGGTGAATCAGCCGCGCCTCCTCCTCCCCGGAGATCACCTCGAGAGAGACTCCCGTCCGGCGAAGGACCGCCGCCTGGAACTCTTCGGCGTTCGCGGCCTCGCGAAGAGCGCAGGTCGCCACGGCGCGAATCTCCTCCGCCCCCGTGGCCCGGGCCTCGCGGACCAGCTTCTCGACCGCCGAAACTCCCGCCTCGATCGCATCCTCGGAAAGTCGGCCCGTGAACAGGGTGTCCTTGCCGAGCCGAACCATCTCCTTCTCCCGGGCGAGGACTTCCAGCGCGCCGTCCTCCTCGACCGAGGCGACGAGGAGCTTGATCGTATTCGTGCCGACGTCGATGGCTCCGAGGGTTTTTGCCACGCCCGACAGGTTGCCTGCGCCGGCGATGCGCGGCGTGAAAGACGTGTGAAGACGGCGTGAAACCGGCAGTGATTCTCCTTACCTATAATAGCGCGCCCGTGCCCGATCCGCATCCCCTGTGGACGCTGCGAAAGCGAAAACTCGTTCGCGCGCGAAAGCGTCTCCGCGCCGGCGAGTCCGACGGACTTCACGACGTTCGCGTCGCGCTCCGCCGAGTCGCCGCGACCGCGAGCGCTCTCGGCCGACGCAAGCTCGAGCGCCGCGCGAAGAAGATCGTCCGCTCTCTTTCGCCCGATCGCCAGCTCGAAGTCGACCTCGTGCTGCTCGCGCGGGTCGGAAAGCTCGGGCTTCTCTCGGCGGACGGCGTCACCGCGCTCGAGGCCCGTTGGAGGTCGCCGGCGGGCTCCGCGGATTCTCCGGCCGGACGCCGGGCCCGGGACGACCGGCTGGGACGTCTCCTGCGAAAGCTGCGCGAGCTCGCGGCGCATCCGCAGGCGGATGCATTGGAACGGCTCCTCGAGGAGCGCTCGCAGGCCGAGGCGGCGCTGGCGCACGCTCCGGAGAAGGGCGACGACGAGACCCTTCACCGCTTCCGGTTGCGGGTGAAGCGCGCGCGATATCTTGCGGAAGACCTCGCGGCCTGCGGAACCACGGGTCTCGACCTTCCCGCGGCGCGCGAGAAGGGCGCCCAGGACGTGCTCGGCCGCTGGAACGACCTGCGCCTCTTTCTCGAACGGATCGACCGGGAGCGCAAGGCGGGAGAGCTGCGCGGGGCCGTCCGCCTCGCGGCCGAGCTCGAGGAGCTCGCGGGCGCGCTCGAGGTCCCTCTCGCCGCCCTGCGTCGCGACGCGTTGGAGGTCGCGAGACGGCTTTCGACCTCGCTCTCCGTCGCCGCCCGCTCCGCCTGACCGGAAAGGGAGGGCGGCGGCTCGGCCGGGTCGGCGGCGCGGCGGTCCTTCGATCCCGAGGCCGCCCGTGATCGCAGGAGGAGAAGAAGAGCCGCGACGAGAAACGATCCCGCCAGCAGGAGGCCGAGGCGAAAAGAGGCCGGCCGATAGAGGACCGCGATGCGATGCCGCCCCGGAGGTACGC
>Ga0075423_10002321_pt1 | contig 17204 bp, 16 predicted proteins | sample SoiMethybrSBSTD2_FD_80114 | JGI IMG/M metagenome (GOLD analysis project Ga0075423, IMG submission 80114) | Bulk soil microbial communities from a Populus tree surrounding site in Tennessee, USA - Soil MetaG P. TD hybrid SBSTD2 | ecosystem: Environmental > Terrestrial > Soil > Tree plantation...
GCATGCCGCGCTCAAAGCTGTCCGAGACGTAGATGTGAAATTTTCCAAGCACTTCGCGCCGCACAAAATCATGTCCGGCGCGCGCCAACTCGTCGCGATACATCTTTACAAGATCAAGCAAAGCGTCCGTCGTCGGATGGACGAAGGGGACCGTCATCAAATCGAATCCCTGCTTGCCGGCCCAGCGAAATGTTTCTTCGGTCCGCGTCGCGCCGACCCAAATCGGCGGGTGCGGGCGCTGCACCGGCTTGGGCAGGATATTGACGTTCTCGCAATTGTAAAACTCGCCGCGGAAGTTGACCGGCTGATCGGACCAGGCTTGGCGAATGATATTGGCGCTTTCCATAAATCGCTGCGTCGCTTCATCACGGCTGGCGCCAAACTTTCGGTATTCGACCGGCTCGCTGCCTTTGCCGATGCCGAAGTCGAGACGGCCATTGGACATGACGTCCGCCATGGCGTAGGACTCCGCAAGATCCAACGGGTTGTGCAACGGCAGTACCGCGACGGCAACGCCGAGCCGGATGCGCGAAGTCATCTGCGCCACCGCGGCAAGAAAGGTCGGCGGGTGTGGCAAATTACCGCCGTAACCGCCGAAGTGGTGTTCGGTCACCCAAGCTTGATCGAAGCCGAGTTTTTCCACCTCGATGATTTGCTCATACATGCATCGATAGAAATGCGGCAACGACCCATCAAGCTCCGGCATATATGTGGGCAAGATATGCGTGGCGAATTTCATCGTGCTTCCCGGCGACGTATTTGAATTCGACGAGTCAACATCTCGGTCAGAAAAGAATCGCCTTGAGCTTCGCCAGTAAGCCGGGATCCAGCTTGAAAATTCCTTCGACCGTTTTTCTCATTTCATCCGCGCTGACCGGCGCGAGTCCGATCTTCGCTTTGTCCGCTTCGGCGATGAACTCGCTATCTTTGACGGTTTCTTGTAAGGCTTTCTGCAAAATCTGCGCGCGATCGTTCGGCGTGCCAGGCGGAAGCGCAAGAGTTTTGGTGATCTTGCTCGGATAATGAATGCCGAATTCGATCAATTGTTTGGCCTCGGCCGTCTTCGCGAAATCGATCGCTAACGGAACGCGGGGTAGATCTGGAAATGGTTTCGGTACCGTCTGCAGCACGACAACCACGGTGCCCGACTCGATCGCCTTTTGCCAGGTCCCTCGCATGGAGTCCCAGCCCCACGTAGAACCGTCGATCTCACCGCTCTCCGCGGCGAGGCGCATGTCGGCGGTGCCCTTGTACCCCGAAATAATTTGAATCGGCAGATTGAGCGCCGCTTTGACGACTTTGATAACATTGTCTGTGCCAAACGCGCCCGGCCCCGTGGTGCCCAATTTCACCGGCGTCTTCGCCGCGAACCATTTTTCCATGCTGGTAATACCGCTCGCTTTCGTCAATGCAATCGCGCTCTCGTCCCTCGCCACCGCGCCGACGAAGACAAACTTCTGCACATCGAATTCGATTCCCGGCTGGCCCATCACTTGACTGTACGCAAAACCGCCGCTGAAGTGACCCATTGTGAGACCGTCCGGTTTGGCCACTTTGAAAATATGATTTGCCGCGAGCAAACTGCCCGCGCCGGTCATGTTCTCGACCAGAATCGTCGGATGGCCGGGAATATACTTCGGCATATGCCGCGAAAGCATGCGCGCCAACGCGTCGTAACCGCCGCCGGGAGAAAAGCCGACAATGATGCGGATGGTTTTGCCATCGTAGAAATTGCTCTGACCGACGGAATTCCGTGCGGTGAAGTGAGTCAACGCAAAAATCACTGTTAAAATAAAAACAATTCTAATCATCGCCATGTCTCCTGTTGCATCATGGTTAAAAATACGCAAAAGAGCCGTGTCCTCTCCTTGCTATCGACGGGTCCAAAGCTAGTTGAACTGACAGCAGAGCGTCAAGCACAAACAAACAGGCCTGAGCTCTTTCGAGATCAGGCCTTGCCGATCCTATCGCTTATCATATCAGGCTTGCCGTCATCCCAGAGTTTACCGAGTCGGGTCTCGAATGAGTGTGTCGACATTAGCCGAGCTTCACCTGACCCTCCGTGAGATAGTCCTGCCAAAGATGCTGCGGTTTAAATCCGAGCACGCGCCGCGCCTTCGCCGTGTCGACGCAACTCCAGTGTGTACCGGACACTTTTCTTATCTTCGCGCCATGCGGTAGATATTTCTTGATGAGTTCCATGGTCGGCTGAATCATGCAGTTTTTCGCCGCCGACGCTATGAAGACTTCATGTCCTGTAAATTTCGCCTCCAGCGCCAGCCGGCAGGTCATGGCCGCATCGCGCGCGTCGATATAGGTCCAGAACCCGCTCGTGCGCGACCGCGGGTTGCGCCAGCGCTCTTTGAAACTTTCGTATGACAGATCGAAGTTGACGCCGGGGAAGCGCAGGCTGCTGACCGTCATGTCCTTATGCACCACCACGATGGAATCGGCGATGTGTTCGCCGAGCACTTTGGAAAGTCCGTAAGAGTCCTGCGGCTTCGACGGATGATTCTCATCGAGCGGCAGATACAGTGGCGCCCAGAGATTTTTTGCGTAGATGAATCCAAACGCCGCGGTGCTCGATGCCATGACGACTTTTTTTACGCCCAGATCGGCCGCAGCGCGCACAACGTTATAGGTCGAAGTCACGTTGTTTCCAAGAGTTTCTGCGTCGGGCGCGAGATTAGGCGCCTGATAGGCTGCAAGATGGATGACGCCGTAGGCGTCCCTCATAGCCTCGAAGAGATCGCCGGAATGACGCAAGTCGGCAACCCAGCTCGGACAAAGCTTTTCCCGCGCCGGCACTCTATCCAGGCTGAGAACCGTGTAATCATGCGCCAGGAGATCGCGAATCACGAACTGTCCCAACCTCCCGCTGCCGCCGGTAACGACAATCTTTTTCATTCCACCGATGTTCTCCTGTCGCCCTCGCCGTGGTGGCTTTTCCCCTAGCGCCTTAGTGCGCAGACAACCTTACAGGCCGACTTATTTCTTTGGAACCAAGATCTCCTTTAACCTTGCGATGAGAGTGGGACTCAGTTCATATAAATTCGCGAACGTCTTCGCCGTCGTCGGTCCGTCGATCGGTTCGACCTCCAGGTCGGCCTTCCTCGCTTCGAGGACGAGCTCGCGGTCGCGTAGCGTCTTTACGAAAGCCTGCTGAAGAGCTTGCAGGCGATCAGGCGGCGTACCCGGCGCGATGGAATAAGGGAATTGGTAGACGTGAACATTATCGGCAACACGCAACAGGGTCTTTGCCTCGTCAGTCTTGGCGTAGTTGATCGCCAGGGGAACCTTCTTTAGATCAGGATGGGACTTCATCGTGGCCTGGAGCACGACCTGAATTTTTCCCGATTCCAACTGACTCCGCCAGGAAACTTTCGTGGCCTGCCAAGAGGCACAAAGACCGTCCACCTCGCCGCTTTCCACGGCGAGCCGGGCTTCGGCGCCGCCCTTATATCCTTCGACCATTTCCAACGGCAGATTGAGAGCCGCCTTGAGCAGCTTGGGAACGTCTGAAAGACTCGTGCCCGGTCCGATCGAGGCAATCTTCATCGGTCGTTTGGCTGCGAGCCAATCGTCCATCGTCTTGATGCCACTCTCGCGATTGAAGTGACAGGCAGTATCATAAGGACCCGGGATGCCGACCCAACCGACTTTGCGGCCGTCGAATTTCGTCGCTTCGTTTCCCATAATCTGCTGCAGGATCAGCGGCGACGCCCAAGCCGCTATGGTGAGCCCATCCGGCTTCACGCGGTTGTAAAGATGATTTGCCGCGATAATCCCGCCGGCGCCAGGCATGTTTTCGACGATTCGGGTCGGGTTCCCCGAAACATGCTTGTTGATGTGCCGGGCGATCAGACGGGTGTATTGATCGTAGGTGCCGCCCGGCGAATAACCAACGATAAACGTGAGCGCCTTGTCTTTGAAGAAATCCTGGGCGTGCCCTGGCGGCGCGGTAACCGCGATCAATGCGGCGAATCCGATGCATATCAGTTTAGCTTTTCCAATCATGACGATCTCCCGGTTATATTGACTATGGGTGAGTTTATCGTAGTGCCATTTTGTCTTCGCCCGCAGAACGTACTATATATGGTAACCGTCTTCCACAGCGCCGCCGGTTGTCGAGTCTCCACACTTGTTTCGACTTTGTAACCGGGGCTTCACCTGTCCTTAACACATTCTTAACGAAACCAGGTTAATTAGTTCTGTCCAATCGAAAGAATAAGAATAGGGAGAAGCAGATCGATGCTCACATATAAATCGTGCATCAGAGATTGCGCATCTGTCGGAATTTGGCTTTCGCTTTTTTTAATTGCAGTTGTGCAACCGGTCTTCGCCCAAAATAGAGTCATTGCCACATACACGTTCCCTGATATCCCGATCAAGGAGTTTCAGAACAAGCTATTTCCCGAAAGTATCGCCAACGATCGTAAAGTTCTTTTGGGCTCCGTCGGCAGCGATTTATGGCATGGTCCTAAAGACACGCGCGATGAGTTCTGGATGCTGACCGATCGAGGACCCAATGGGCAGATCAGGGTCGATGGGTCTAACCGTCGCACTTTTTGGGTTCCGGAATTCAACCCGACGATCCTTAGGGTTAAAACGGAAGAAAAGGCGATGCGGATTCTAGAAACGATCCCCATCGTCGGCCAGTCGGGCAAGCCGGTAACCGGTCTTCCCAATCTCAAGGGCATAGACGAGACCCCCTACAACTACTCGGCAAAGGAAATTTTGCCTTTTAATCCCAATGGCCTCGACACCGAGGGACTTGTCCGTGCCAGCGCTGGAGACTTCTGGATCGCGGAGGAATACAGTCCCTCTCTGCTCCATCTCGATCGAAACGGGAGAGTGCTCAAGCGCTATATTCCCGAGGGTCTCAACCTCGAAGGCACGGACTATCCAGTTGCGCAGGCCTTGCCGGCGATCTACGGTAAAAGAAAAATCAACCGCGGCTTCGAGGGGATTGCGCTCAGCGCAGACGAGAAAACGCTCTATCTCGTTTTACAAAGCCCACTCTTGAATCCGGATCGAAAAACCGGCGACGTCTCGCGCAACACCAGACTGCTCGTCTTTGACATTGCCAGCGAGAGAGTGACCGCCGAGTATGTATACCGATTCGACGTGTCAAAGGAATTCGATCCCAATCCCAAAAACACTCCAGATGAGATGAAGCTTTCCGGCGTGGTCGCGCTGAGCCCAACGACACTGCTCGTTCTCGAGCGCACGGACTTGGTTGCTAAACTTTACAGCGTGGATATAAGCCAGGCGACAAACATTTTGAATACCAAGTGGGGCGATCCGAAAGCCGCTCCGACCCTTGAAGCGCTTGCCGATCCCGCGGCGGCGGAAGTGAGTGCGCTGGCAAAAACTCTGGTGCTCGATTTGAGTTCCCTGGATGGAATGCCGGAGAAGATCGAAGGAGTCGCCTTGCTCGACCGCAATACCATCGCGGTCGCCAATGACAACGATTTCGACAGCGAAGAGAGCCAATACGATGACGCCGGCAACAACATCGGCAAGGGGAAGAAAAGCCAGATTCTCATCATCTCTCTAGCCAAACCGCTGGCTCTATCTGTGGAACGAGTCTCGGCCCGCTAAGATTTTGTCAACGACTGACCGCCAAGCCACAGAGGGCCCGGCTTTTTGGGCACTTGGAATTCGAAATTGGCAATTCCGCGAGCCTTGCGCTGCTTAGCGTGAAGACTCTCGGACGGCCGGATCACACCGCTAGCTCTTTAACCAGCGCTCTTAACGCACACTCTCGCCAGCCTTGCGCACAAAGCTAGAGTCGAAGACGCGCTTCGACGTCACGACCGGCGGCGGTTTAATGCGCTGAGCCGCAAGCGCGATCATCTCGCGTTGCAACTTTTCATCGACCACGCCGGAGGAACGTACCCCTTCAGCAAACTACGGGCCCTGCACGCCTACCACCCACTAGTTAGCTAGCATCGCTATCTCTGCACGCGCTGGCTTCGTTTGGTGCCGAGCTCTCTTCAAGAATCGACAAGTCGATAACCCTGCACGCCGCTGGGGATCACTTGCGAACACGCGCCCGCCGACGTTTCTTGACGCCCTTCATCGTGACTCGGCACCGATGTCGGCGCGCGAGCGTATTGCCGGCGTTATTTCTTGGCAAGGGAAATCGGACGGCGACAGGCGTGGGAAAGCGTTCACGGGAGCTGCGGATTTTGGTGGGATACTCTGGTTTTCCGTTAACCACCTTGAAGATGCTGGTCTCGCGGCCGCCACATATACCAGGTCGATGTGCCGATGAGTACTTCTTCGCGCTGCACGACGAACCCAAACTTTTTGTAAAATTCGACGTTCTCCGGGCGGTCGGTTTCGAGGTAGCCGGCAGATTTTTCCTGCTTGAGATACTCGAGGTAACGATTCATCAACGCTGTGCCAACCCCTTGTCCCTGCATCGCGGGGGTAACACCGATCGGTCCGAGATGGACGTGGGGCGCTTCGGGATCGAGATGACACCATCTGGTAAACCACCGAATCACTTGTGGAAGCGCTTCTCCCAAAGGTTTCAACAATGTCGCCACTGCTTTGGGAAGCTCCTCTGGCGCCGGCAGACAATGCGGCGACGCATTAAAATGGACGTAGCCGGACACGGCGTCATCAACCAGCGCAACGAAGGCCGCGCCGACAAACATGTGCCGCAGGCCAATACGAAAAAACAAGCGATTCTGATCGATCCGTCCACGACCGAACGCGGACCGGTGCAGAGGATTATCGACGAACGCGCTGGCTAGAACCGATACGCACTCGTCCAATCGATCCGCAGAAAACTTTTCGACGACGATTGCCATGTTCGTGTGCCGCGTGCTTCTAAGAAGTCTTGCGCTCACCTATATTGTCTCGTAGCGACTTCAGCAAGACCGCGGATCGCTCTGGCGCGATCTCGGTCACCGTACTTTGCATATCTTTGCTGCCTTCAATGAAGGGCTATTGCCGCTCGTAGGATCGCCGCTTTTATCCAGTTGTCAATACTGTCCGGGGGTTTTTGATCCCAGGGTAGAGATGGACAATGATTGCGGGCTGGAGTAGAGAAGTTTTTTTGACAGACTGGTAAGCTCGACCGTCAAACAACATAAAGTTATGACCGCCACCGAGACTCCATCGCCCCTCGACCACGCGCGAAAGCTGGCCCCCATGATCGGATCCTGCGCCGATCAGATCGAGACCGACCGGGAGTTGCCACGCTCGCTGTTCGAAGCGTTGGCCGACGCCGGCTTGTTCCGGTTAGCGCTTCCGCGCGCCCTGGGTGGCGCAGAGATTGATTTGCCGACCTATGTTCAGGTGCTCGAGGAAATCGGCAAAGCCGACGCCAGCACCGGTTGGATCGTCAATCAGTGCGCGATCTTCGCGACTTATGCTGCGCGAATGCCGCGTGACATCGCTCGCCTGATTTGGATCGACACGCCACGCAGCATCGTCGCCAACACGCCCCTTCCGACGGCAGAGGCGATCGTCGTTCCGGGCGGATACCGTGTCACCGGCCGTCAGGGGTTCAGCACGGGATGCCGGCATGCCGCATGGTTGGCAGCGCGCGCCCAGGTCCTCGAGAACGGCCAGCTCAGACTCCAGCACGGTCAACCCGAGCAGCGCTACTTGTTCGTGCCGGCGGCCGAGGCGGAGTTGCTGGACACTTGGCATGTCCGGGGCATGCGCGGCACAGGGACTTACCACTTCGCTGTGAGCGATGTCTTCGTGCCTGCGGAGCGCACAGTTCTCCAGGCCGACGCTCCGCTGCTGGAGACCGGACCGCTCTTCCAAATCCCCCGGACCTTACTGTTCGGCTCAGGCGATGCCGCAGTGTCGCTGGGCGTGGCTCGCTCCTGTCTCGTCACGTTCTTCGAGTTAGCTAACACCAAGACACCGCGGGCGATGCAGGCGATGCTCCGCGATCAGCCGGTGGTTCAAGCCGCCATCGGGCGCGCCGAAGCCGACCTTCGATCCGGGCGGGCTTTTCTGATGGAGGCGGTCGGCGAACTCTGGACCGAGGCAACGTCCACCGGCGCGACCTCTCAGGAGCAGCGCGCGATCTTGCGCCTCGCTGCCACACACGCGATTCGGCTGGCGGTCCAGGTCGTCGACGCGGTTTATAATGCCACTGGCGTGAGTGCGATCTACGAAGGAAACGTCCTGCAGCGACATTTCCAGGACATTCATGTGATCAGCCAGCACCTACAAGCGCGCCAGTCCCACTACGAGCTGGTAGGACAGCACTGGCTGGGACTGAAAACCGACCTGACGAGGCCCTAGCCTAGACCGAGGGATAAACGACGATGCCTTGGGTTCAAGACGTTCAAACCGTTCAAGCCGTTCAATACGTTTGGAACCATTGGAACTTTGCAACGACTGGAACCAATGGAGCCTGAATAATCCGGTCTGGTAAACGATGGGCGGAAGTAACGGAAGTGGATTTACTAACGAACCAACCATTGTGATTCACCGATGCGTCTAGAAGGAAAAACTGCCATCGTCATCGGCGCCGGGCAGGGCCCGGGCGAAGGCATGGGCAATGGCCGAGCCACGGCGCTGCGATTTGCGCAGGAAGGCGCCAAGGTCATGGCTGTCGACCGCGATCTCCGATCGGCCGAAGAAACCGCGTCGATGGTCAAACAAGAAGGTGGCGAATGCGTCGCCTGCGAGGCTGACGTCACCAAGGAAGCGACGCTTGCCGCCGCCATAGCGACGGCGCAGCAGCGCTGGGGCCGCATCGACATTCTGCATTACAATGTCGGCGTTAGCATCGCCGGCGGCGATGCGCCGCTCCTCGATTTCACCGAAGAGGCCTTCGACCGCATCAGCGCTATCAATCTGCGCGGCGCCATCATGGCCTGCAAGCACGTCGTCCCGATTATGCGCGAGCAACGCGCGGGCGCCATCACGATGATCTCATCGCTTGCCGCATTGGAGAAGTACCCCTTTGTCGCCTACAAAGCGACGAAGGCGGCGATGATCGCCTTCACCCAGCAGGTGGCGATCCAGAACGCCGAGTATGGCATTCGCGCCAACGTGATCCTGCCCGGCCTGATGAATACACCGATGGCGGTCGACACGCGCGCTCGCGTGAGCGGCAAGAGCCGCGCCGAGGTCGCCGCGGAGCGCGATGCCCGCGTGCCGCTGCGCCGCAAGATGGGCACCGCTTGGGATGTGGCCAATGCGGCGCTGTTCCTCGCCTCCGACGAGGCCAATTTTATCACCGGCGTGGCGTTCCTCGTTGACGGCGGCGCCGCGCTCAATATCGGTTGAGCGCACCGGGCGTAGTTGAGATCCTAATCACCCGAGTGTTTTCTTCAGCCGGTTTTTTTCGCGGAGATCTTATTAACCTATGCGGAGGCGATTATGAAAGGAATGGCTGCTTGCAAAGTTACTGCTCTTGGCTTTGTCCTGCTTTTTGGTCTTCCTGCTCTCTCTCAGGCGCAGAAGCTTGTAGTGGGCTACTCCGGGATCACCGCGATTCAGGCCCCCTTCTGGATCATCAAGGACGCCGGCTACTTCAAGCAGGAAGGGTTGGATGCCAATCTCATCTATATCGCCGCGTCATCGACTATGGCGCAAGCGATGATGGCGGGAGAAGTCGCGATCTCCACCGCTAACAGCCAAGCGGTCGTAGACACCGGGCTGCAGGGAGGCGATCTCGTCGCGATGGGCGCGATCGTCAATTTCGTTGCTCTTTACGTTATAGCGGCGCCGGAAATCAAGAGCGTTCAAGACCTCAGAGGGAAGCCGGTAGGGGTAACTCGCTTCGGTGCCACGACGGACTTCGCGATGCAAATGTTTCTCAAAAAATACGGTCTCGAGCCGATCCGCGACGTGCCGATCATCCAGATCGGCGGACTGCCGGAGTTGGCCGCAGGCCTGTCGAACAAATCCATCTATGCCGCGGCGATGTCCTATCCCATGGGACTGGTGGCCCAACAGGCCGGAATGAAGATGCTGGCTAATTTAGCCAAGGAGCAGATCCCTTTCTTGCATCAGGGACTCACGACGACCGGTAAATTCCTGCGCGAACGCAGGGCTCAGATGAAGGCCTTCGTGCGCGCTTACGGGCGAGCCGTTCATTTCATGCATACTCGTAAAGAGGAATCGAAAGCGATTGTTTCGCGCTACACCAAGGTCACGGACCCGGGCATGCTCGAGGGCACCATGCAATACGCCTACGACTTCGTTGAGAAGATTCCTCTGGTCAAGCGGGAGGCTTTTCAGGTGACTTTGGACGAGATCGCCAAGAAAAATCCCAAGGCCAAGCAAGCGCGGGTAGAACAGTTTTACGACAACAGCTTGGTCCAGGAGTTGATCAACGAGGGCTTTTTCGCCTCCCTATGGGGAAAATAAACCGGCTCTGAGTCGCGCGCAAGCTGAGTCTCGAAAATCTGAAACTCGATCATTAGTGGTTCAAGATGAAATCTAAGAGTTACATGGTGCAGTGCGAAGTAGCGAAAAGGACTTCGAAACTTTACAGTTGGGTGTTTGTTCCGCCTGAATCGACGATCGTCGCAAGCACGGAAGAGATTGCTCGACAGGTAATAAAAGAAAAAATCCCCCATGTCGGTCCAATATAGAGACAGTAAAAAGGGGGTTCCTGGCTTCCTACAGCTCCAATTATTTTTCGTTAGGACAACAAGGCGCCGTCTTGGTCGATAAAATCCTCAAAGGAGCTAGACCAACGGATCTGCCGATTGAGCAGCCCTTTAAGCTGAATTTGCTTGTCAACCTAAAAACCGCGCGCGCCATCGGCCTGAAGATCCCCAGCGATATTCTTCTTCAGGCAGACGAAGTGATTAAATAGACGACGACCATGTGGGATGGAAAGAAATAAGCATGATTTCTTTCCGCAGGGGAAGCATCCGACGTCGCCTCCTGATCTGGAACCTTTCCGTTTTTGGCTTGGTCCTTCTTGGTATCGTCCTCGCTAGTTATCTCTATCTTCAGCGGAAGCTAAAAGAAAATTCATTCGAGCTACAGGCGGAGATTGCGTCATTGGTCGCCTCTCGAATCGACGCGTTTGTGCATCAGAAGATTGAACGCTTGAGCAACGCGGCGGTTTCTATGAGCCTTCATCCGGTCGGCAGCAAGGAGCAGGAACTCCTTGCGGTCTTGCTGCTCAAAAATGATACCGCCTTTACCGATGCGTCGATCTTGGACTCCAAAGGAATGGAGGTCGTCAAGGTATCCGAGAGAAAGGTTCACACGCCTGGCGAACGGTTCGATCAAAGCGGATCCGAGAAATTCAAAAAAGCCATTGAAGGCAAGATCTATATAAGCCCCGTCTACACTTCCGATAGAGCCGAGCCTTACGTGATTCTTGCGCTGCCACTAAAGGCCACGCATCGAGACATCATCGGCGTGCTATCGGCGGAAGCCAATCTAAAGTTTCTTTGGGAAATTATCGGGAATATTAAATTCGGTGCTGCGGGTTATGCTTATTTAGTCGATGGCCATGGAAATCTCATTGCCCATAAAGACCCGTCTCTAGTTTTAAGAAGGACCAATCTCAGTCATATCCATGAAGTTCAGGAATTTCTCCAAAACCCCGCCGGCTCGGATCCTACTCCGAATGATGTAGGGAATGGAATCATGGGGAAGCCCGTACTCAGTGCCTATGCGCCTCTCCGCGGTTTGGGCAGGGCAGTCATCCTAGAGGAACCGCTAGATATGGCTTTGGCCGATGTGAAGATGGTGCGGCACTTCGCATTGTTGCTGATGGCGATCGGCCTGTCGGTGGGAGCCATCGTGATCGTTTGATGGGTAACAGAATCACGTGGCCGATTCGGGAACTCCACGGCGGGGTCAAGACCATCAGGAGCGGTAATCGAGATTATCAAGTAGAGATCAAGACCGGAGACGAGATCCAGTCATTGGCGGACGAGTTCAATAGCATGGCCCGGGAGCTCAAAGCTTCTCATTCCACTTTGGAAGAAAAGGTCGAACTGTGAATGTCAAAAAGAAAAACCTGGTCGGCTTCGAGCAAACCGCTCTGCTCGATTCGTCAGTGCCGTGTTCATCTGCCCTTGCCAGCGCTTGCCAAAGCTTTTTTGATGATATCGCGGATCGGTTCGAGCTCGTCGATCCATGCGGGGTTCAACCAGAGGAATTTGGCTCCCTTAACGCGACGTGCGGCCTCGCTAACTTTTTCTTTGGAAATATCTTCCCTCAGAGAATCGTAAAGTCCACCGGTCTTTTGATTGGAGTCGAGCCATGCCGTTTGTCCTTCGCGAGATAAAAGCCAATTGACGGCGACTTTCGCGGCATTGGGATGAGGCGCACGGTTGAAGAAACTCAACGTCCCGTTGTAGGCGGTCACGGAGGATCCCTCTTTTAGCGATCCAGGGAGAAATTGATTAAGCGGCAGTCCCTGCATCATCGCGGTGTCGACGCCCCGTGCGCCGATGCCGAATGCGTACTTTCCGGCGCTGAGCCAGTCCATCAATTGTTCGTTGGAGCGCAAGATGGAAATATCCGTATCGGCGTGAAGCCGCCGGAGAAATTCGGGCCCAAGATCGGGATGCTTATAGAAAAAAATATGCGCGGCACTAATCGGACCGGAGACCAGCGGATCGACGGAGACAATTTTTCCCTTCCACTTTGGACTCAACAAATCCCAATAGGACTTGATCTCCGACGGATTCACCAGTTTGGTATTGTAGGTGATCTCACCGCTACGCGGCGTGCCTTCGAAGACGAAGATAAATCGGTTTTCCGGATCGTCGTAATGATGTTTGGCTTCATACCAACCCGACGTATCCACGACTTCAGGCAGGAGCAACAGGGGTTTGATCGGTTCCAAAATCTTGGCGCGGTGAAATACCGTCAACGGAGATATATTCCCCGAGACATAGAGATCGACTGCAAACTTTTCCGCTCGGCGTTCGCTCATGACACGCTGACTCAGCTCTGGACCTCGGCCTGTGACCATGGTCACTTTGATCTTCGGATATTTTCTCTGAAAGGTCTCGCGAAACACTGGTTCGAAGGCCTGAGTCATATAAATGACCAGCGCTCCTTCTTCCTCCGCCGCTTTAACCGTCTTGTTCCACTCCGCTTGCCACGCCAGCCGCGACTCGGCGGCAAAGGAAAGACTTGAGGCCGACACTGCGATGCCGAAAAGCAATGTGTAAATCGATGCGATGACGAGCCGCATTGTTTTCAACATGGGACTCCTTCGTTCCACGTAGTCGTTTCAATTTAACTCACTATTATTTCGTGTGTGGAACAGGGTCAAGATGAGCCAGTAGCCGACCGGTGGAAGTCATTCGGGTCGATATCTTCAGCACCGCGCTATCGAACCGTCATATTACGACCGCGTGTAACAGAAAAACAAAGCCCCGATCTCTTTCGAGATCGGGGCTTTTGATTTCAATCCTAGTAGAATTGAATCAGATCAGATCGGGTCATCGTAACGTTATGTTTGTCGCCGAACCTCGTAAACTAGAGAAAAGGCCTGGAGCACCGTTTCGCATCATTAGGCACCGTGCAATTCATCGGCACATAGACGTGGTAATCGCGGACGCGGAACCATATCACCGCACTCCGGACACAGTTGGCCGTTTGAGATGCGGATCACGATCACGCGACCTTCGCCCGGACGAAGTTACATCTGCTTCAGAAGGGCATCCATTTCGGTCTGATAGAAACAATCGTGGGTATGTTTCACAATCAGAGACTCGTCCGCAGCGGGCTTCAAATCGTCAATGAGCTCTGCCCGACCCGCCCTCCCGCTTGCCGTACTTGATCCCGCAGCTGGGCAATCCTGGAGATGATTTTCCTGACCAGTTCGCCGATGTAAAGCGCTCCGGCCGACGCGCGTCGTTCTCCATGTCTCTCACCAGGACTAATGTCTTCGCTGCCTCTAACTCGACCGTTAGCAGGAATGGGATGATCGAGTTCAATGAGCATGGAATTTCTTTTTCGAAGCTGAGGCAGGCTTATGGCTTCGCGTCCAATTCCTTAATCACCTGGCGCACAGGATTAAAGTCTCTCACTTCGTCTAACGGTCGCTTTTTTTCGGCCAATCTATCGATGAGACTTTCCATCTCGGCGTCGGTCATTTGACCGTCTTTGGTCAGGGTTTTCAGTTCCACATCGTACGAGCGACCCGCGATCTCTTGCGACTGCGGCAGCCATTTTAACATCACGGAAATGGTCTCGTGCCGGTTTTCCGCAATAAAGCGATTGGCCTTAATCAGCGCGCGCAGCGTCCGCTTCACCGCTTGCGGATTTTCTTTCAGAAGACGATCCGAAGTGAATAACCCCGAAGCCGGCAAGCCTACCTCGGGCGGGCCGGCTAGAATATTGTACCCCATATTTTTGAGAAGCAGATCGTGCGGGGGTGATAACGACACAACCTGAACGACTCCGGCTACAAGCGCCTGCGCTCTTAGCGGCGTCTCGCCAATAACGAGATGCTGCAATAGGGCCGGATCGAACCCTTTCGAGCGGAGCAGTTCCTCGGCGACTAGCTGATCGGTTCCGCGTATTGTCGCCACTCCGAGTTTTTTTCCTTTCAGGTCTTGGACGTCTTTGATTTCGGGGCGAACCACTAAGAAATAAATTCCTTTTTTAAGCGCGACCAAAACGAGTTTTAGCGGAAGCCCCTGGAGAATGCCACGAAATGTGCTGGTAAATGACGTGGTAAAGGAGACATCGCCATTCATCACTGCCATTGCCCCGAGGCGCGGACTGACCTGAATGAGCTCTACCTCGAGCCCTTCCTCGCGAAAGAACCCCTTGCTGGCAGCGATATAAAAAGGCGTAACCGTGTTGCTCCGACTCGAATAAGCGATCCTGATTTTTTGTGTTTGCGCGTTAACTAGCGCTCTGGGCAAAACACTCACGGTCAAAACCGTGGCAAGAATTATCCATGTCAGAAGGTGGGATTGGGCTCGCATTGCGACTTCTTCTTAATTCGTCCGCGCTTCCTTCGTTTTCTCCATCGCTTGCGCCATGCCGCCGAAATAGGCGCGGTGGATGTCCATCGATTCCTTCGCGGTCGTGAGGACATCCTGTTCCCGTCCCGGCGCCACGTATTTTTCCAGAACGTCGAGGAACATGTCGGAATGTTTCACGTCGGCCTTACTATGCGCCGTGAAGTTCGGCATCTGCGCGGCGCTGAAATTTAGATCCCGCGACCAAATCTTGTAGAGCCGGCTGCAATTGCCTCCGTCTATGTCGCCCAACAGCCGATCGTCATTGGTCCACTCCGCGATGGTCGACGCGGCGATGGCTTCCTGCCACGGACGGGTGCGCGCGATCCAGAACCACGCGTACATTGCCGCCTTGGTGGTGGGTAACGGCTCGGCGTTCATGACATCATCGACGCTCAACCCAACTTCTTTTCCTTGACGAACAATTAGATCCATATGGCCGGTCTTGGAGTGCTCGTCTTCGACCAGCTCCTCATACTCGTGCGATAAAATTCGCTGCTTGACGTCGAACTCCGGACAATTGGCCGCCACCTGCGGCCAATTGTTGCGTCGCTGGCGAGCATAGAGGCCCAGCTGCAAAAGATAAATTCGCGCCCGCTCCGGGGTCAGTTTGATCGAGTAAAAATGTTCCATCTCTGGCGTGCGGAAGAAGTCCCTTACACACTCACCGAGCGCCTGCCGCCATTGTTGTGCTTTCATCAAAATGCCTCCGATGAAACAAAATCCGAAATCCGAATGCCGAAACCCGAAACAAACTTAGAAACAAATAAATCTCAAATCGGGAAAAATCGAAAACATCGAATCCGAAAGAAGCTGGCTTGGAATTCTAATATTTTGGGTTTGGTCATTTGCATTGTTTCGAATTTCAGGTTTCGTGCTTCGAAATTTTGTTCTTTGCGTACTTTGCGTTCTTTGCGATTAATTTCTTCTTCTCATTGCTTGCATCAAGGCTGCCACCGAGAAGCGCTTGGATATTCATCCCGCTTGAAGGGATATAAATGAGCTGCACGTCGAGACCGTATTTCTTGAACGTGCTGGTCTCATGGGCCATCCAGATACCTGCGACGGTGGGTCCGACGACAGAATAGGACAAGCGCAGAGGAGCCGCCAACACCGCGGCCGCGAAACAAAGCCAGAGCATCACAACTCGCGAAAGTAGTTTTTTCATACCGGCTAAGGGAGCCACAAAACTCGACTCGACAGAGGAAGGGGACAACCAAGTTCAATGAGCATGGAATTTCTCTTTCGGCTCTCTGATAAGGAAATCTCATTTTAACGATATTAAACTACGGCTGATGTAGTGAGACCGTCAAGAGACAAAAAAACAAGCCCCAACTTTTTCGAAAGTTGGGGCAGCGTCCGATGCCGTCCACCGAGACTGTGCTGGCCGGGCTAGAGGCCCTTAGCGGCATCCCGCACCACTGATGTGTCGATCAGCGCGCTTGGAAGGATGTTTCTAGCCTCGGGACTGCTCCTCGCCAGATCTTCGAGAATAGTCTTGATGCCATCCTCCAACGGGTAAGGGATATCGGGAAGGATTTTTGCTTGGTGTTCGAGGGCCGTTCTTATGCTTTCCATATCTAACGTGCGCACGTATTTGGCGAGCACTTTTTCAGCGAATGGCTGGTCGTTTTTGATTCGTTTGATTGCGCATCCAACGCTTGACAGAGTTCGCCGAACGCGTGCTATAGGTCGACCTGATCATTGCAACTGCGAGAGCGGACACGAGGCATGCCTTATGATTATTGACAAAGCCGGACGCAATCACTTCGTCATCGACCAACACGTGCATGTCGGGATGCGACCGGCGCGCTCGACGACGGCATCCAGTTCCTACTTACCGGACGAGTTGCTCGCCAACATGGACGCGTGCGGCGTCGATATGGTGGTGGGATTTCCGAAAGCCAATCCGCATACGGACTACCGCGTTGAAAACGAGCGGATTATCGCCGCGATGAAGCAGCATCCGACGCGGATCGTTGCCTTTGCGCGCATCAACCCTTACTTCGGCGTCAAGGCAGTCGCCGATGTTCACGACTACGCGTCGAAAGGCGCGCTGGGACTAAAAATCCATCCATTGCGCGATTTCTCCGGGAACCGCGTCAACGACCCTGAATTGATGTTTCCCATCGCCGAAGCGGCGCAAGCAAAGAATCTTTTGCTCCTGGTGCACAGCGGCAATTCATGGAATTGCGCGCCGACCTTGATCGCCGATCTCGCGCACAATTTTCCCAAGGCGAATTTCGTGATCGCCCA
>Ga0075423_10002323_pt1 | contig 17197 bp, 16 predicted proteins | sample SoiMethybrSBSTD2_FD_80114 | JGI IMG/M metagenome (GOLD analysis project Ga0075423, IMG submission 80114) | Bulk soil microbial communities from a Populus tree surrounding site in Tennessee, USA - Soil MetaG P. TD hybrid SBSTD2 | ecosystem: Environmental > Terrestrial > Soil > Tree plantation...
ACGGCTGGGCTCGCCGGGCTGACGGGCACCCATCTTGCTGTCCTTCTAAACTTTCGATGTTCAGGAGGTCCCGTGAAAAGTCGACTGCTCACTCGCTCGATTCTCGGTCTGGCGCTGGCGTTCCTCTTCGTTTCGATCGCCGCTGCGGTCGTCCACCCGCCGGACGTCAACCCGGCCAACTTCTCGTACCCGATCGTCAACCCCAACCCCCGCTTCCCGCTCGTCCCCGGAACGACCTTCTTCTACGAGGGGGAGAAGGACGGGGTCGCGGGCAGCAACGCCTTTGAAGTCACGTGCGACACGCGCTCGATTCTGGGCGTCGTCACGACCGTCGTTCACGATCGGGTCTACGAAGGCAATCCCGCGGTGCTCATCGAAGACACCTTCGACTTCTTCGCTCAGGACAATGACGGGAACGTCTGGTACTTCGGGGAAGACTCGACGTCGTTTCCGAGCGGCAGCACGGAAGGCTCGTGGGAGGCCGGCGTCAACGACGCGGACGCGGGGATCATCATGCTGACGGATCCCAACGTGGGCGATCGCTACTTTCAGGAGTTCGCTCCCAAGGTGGCGGTGGACCTCGCGAAGGTCCTGACCCTCTCGGGCTCCGCGTTCTCGCCGTTCACGGGGAACGCAAGCAACCTGCTCGTGACGAAGGAGACGTCCCAGCTGGACCCGGCCGCGGTCGAAAACAAGTTCTACAAGTCGGGCGTCGGCTTCATCCGGGGAGAGGACGTCAAAGGCGGAAACGAGTTCACCCAGCTCGTGAACATCACCACGGGCAACTGCACCCCCTAGCCGGGCGGCGCGATCGACGTCACGAACTGGAAGCGTCCGCGCTCGACCTTGAGCACGACCGCCGGCTTGATCGGGTTTCGGTCGGCGTCCATCGTGATTCTCCCGCTCACGCCGGCGAAGTCCCGGGTGTCGGCGAGCGCGTCGCGCACGCGCTTGCCCTCGGTCGAGCCCGCGCGCCGGATGGCGTCGGCGAGCAGTTTCGCGGCATCGTAGGACAGGGCCGCGATCGAGTCCGGGTTGGCGCCGTACTTCTTCCGGTAGGCGGCGACGAACTGCCGCACGGCAGGCGAGGGATCGTCCACGGAGTAGTGATTCGAGAAGTGTGCTCCCTCGATCGCCTCGCCGCCGATCTCGGTCAACTTGGGTGAGTCCCACCCGTCGCCGCCGAGGAGAACGGCGCGGAGGCCGAGCGATTTCGCCTGCCGCGCGATCAGGCCCGCGTCGGTGTAGTAACCGGGGACGACGAGAACGTCGGGGTCGAGCGGCCGGATCGCGGTGAGCTGGGCGGAAAAGTCACTGTCGCCCTCGGAATACTTCTGCTCCGCGACGATCCGGCCTCCGGCCTTCTCGAACGAGTCGCGGAACGCCTGCGAGAGCCCGACGCTGTAGTCGTTACGTACGTCGACGAGCAGCGCCGCGGTGTTGGCCCCGAGGTTCTTCCGCGCGAAGATCGAAAGGACCGCCCCCTGGTACGGGTCGGTGAAGCACGCGCGGAAGATGTAGTCGCCCTTCTTGGTCACCTCCACGTTCGTCGAGGTCGGCGAGATCATCGGCACTCCGTAGCTCTGCGCGATCGGCGCAGCGGCGATGCTTCGCGAAGACGCCTGCTCGCCGATCAGGGCGACGACGTGGTCGCGCGTGATGAGCTTGGAAACCGAGGACGCCGCCTCCGTGGCCTCCCCCCGGTCGTCCTCGACGAGCAGCTCGATGTGCTTGCCGCCGAGGACTCCACCGGCCGCGTTCAGCTCCTCGATCGCGAGCGTAACGCCGTTCTTGCCCGATTGCGCGAACGTCGCCGTGGGGCCGCTCAGCGCGCCGAAGAAACCGACCTGGATTCCCTCGGCGCCCGGAGTTTTTTCGCCGCCGCAACCGGACGAGAGGAAAATCGCGGTCACCCCCGCCAGCAAACCAAGCGAGCGGCGCGCGAGCACGCGCGGATTATACGGAGACGACTGATAGGCTACCGTGCCGCATGGAAGCATCGAAAACGTACGACGTTGCGATCATCGGCTCCGGCCCGGGCGGATACGTCTCCGCGATCCGCGCGGCGCAGCTCGGGATGTCGATCCTCTTGGTCGAGCGCGACCCGAAGCTCGGAGGCGTCTGCACGCTGCGCGGATGCATTCCGACGAAGGCGCTCCTGCACACGGCCGACGTACTCGAGGAGGCCCGGCACGGCGCCGAGGTCGGCGTGGCCTCGCGGGAGGTCCGGCTCGACTTTCCCGCCGCGATGAAGCACAAGGAGAAGGTCGTCCGCCAGTCCACGAACGGCGTCTCGTACCTCATGAAGAAGAACAAGGTCGAGGTCGCGGCCGGGTTCGGCCGGATCGCGGGCCCCGGCCGGGTTTCCGTCGCCGGGGCCGGCGGCGCCGAAACCACGTACGCGGCGAAAAACATCCTGATCGCCACAGGGTCGACGCCGCGGTCGCTTCCCGGCATCGAGATCGATCATCAGTTGATCCTCTCTTCCGACTCGATCCTCGAGCTCGCGGAGGTACCGAAGTCGCTGATCGTGATCGGCTCGGGCGCCGTCGGGGTCGAGTTCGCGTCGATGTTTGCGCGCTTCGGGTCGAAGACCACCGTCGTCGAGATCCTGCCGCGCATCGTTCCTCTCGAGGACGAAGAGGTTTCTCGCGAGCTCGCGGCGTCCTTCAAGCGCCAGGGAATCGCCGTCTACGTGGACACGCGTGTCGAGCGCGTCACGAAGGACGGGGGAGGCGTCGAAGTCATCGCGCGCACGTCCGGCGGGAAGACCGAGACGTTCCGCGCCGAGAAGATCCTCCTTGCGGTCGGCCGCAAGCCGCTCTCGGACGGGATCGGTCTGGAAGGGCTCGGTGTCGAGACCGACCGGGGATACGTGAAGGTCGATCCCCACATGCGGACGAACGTGCCGAACGTCTACGCGATCGGCGACGTGGTGCCGACGCCGTGGCTCGCGCACGTCGCCATGGCGGAGGGCGTCGTCGCCGTGGAGCACATGGCTCGCGGCGAGACACGACCCTTGAATTACGACCAGATCCCCGGCTGTACCTACTGCGCGCCGGAGGTCGCCTCGATCGGACTTTCCGAGGCGGCGGCCCGAGACCGGGGGCACGAGGTCGCCGTGGGCAAGTTCCCGTTCTCCGCGAACGGAAAAGCGCGCATCGTCAACGAGGCCGCCGGCTTCGTGAAGATCGTGGCCGACAAGAGATACGACGAAGTCCTCGGCGTGCACATCATCGGCCCGCGGGCGACGGAGCTCATCGCGGAGGCGGGCGCGGCGCTGAAGCTCGAGGCCACCTCCGAGGAGCTCGTTCGAACGATCCACGCCCACCCGACGCTCTCCGAGGTGATCCACGAAGCCGCCGAGGCCGTGTCGGGCCACGCGATACACATCTAACGTCGCTCTCCATCCCTGGTTCGCGGCGCGAGCGAGAGCGACGGTTAGTCCGGGCTCGAAGTCCTTCCGGCGGTGCCCGCATTCGCAGCCGAGACCGCGTCCCGGGCGCGATTGATGTTCGTGTAGACGCCTCCCCGGCCGAGGTTCTGCTTGGGGCCCTGGAAGGGAAGATCGCGCATCGGTACGACCCGGGTCGGATTCGCGGCCACCTTTTCGGCGATCGACATCTTGCCGATCTGCTTCACCGTCGACTTGCGAATGCTGATGAGCGTGCCCGTGGGGTACTGGTGAAAGAGATAGTTCGTCCCTTTGAGCGTCGGCGCGTCGAGCGAAACGATCTTGCCGGAGGGAACGAGCTCGATCTGGTAGAGCGTCTGTTCCGCGCCGAGCGCGAACGTGCACGCAACGAGAACCGCAGCCGCGAGAAATCGTTTCGGCATGATGGAGCTCCTGCCGGAAAATCTATCACTTCCAGTCCGGAACGCAACGGTGACGGCTCTCAGGAGGAGACGCGCGCCAGTCCGCGGAATGCACTGCGGCGGGCAGGTCCGCGGAATGTCCCCGCGAAAATGGACTGCGGCGGGCGCAGGTCCGCAGGACCTGTCCCCGCGGTGATTACTGGGGCGACTTCGGGGGATTGCCGGTCGGGACGCCCGTCGGGGGCTGGCCCGGTCCCGCCTGAGCCGCGCTCGCCGGGGGGTACGCCATGCTGAAACCCTCCCGGTAATCTCCGGCCGAGGCCGGGTAGGCGAGGTTCATCCCCGGGACCTGCTTCGAGTCCCAGTCCGGCCGGTAATCACGGGACGAATTGAGCAGAGCCTTGCCGCCCGGAGCTTCGCCCGGCGGTAGGGATGATCCGGGGCCGCCGGATGCCGACGAGGTCCCGGCCGGCGCACCGCCGCCCGTCGGTCCCAGAACGAGCAGCTCGCCCGGCTTCATGTTTCGCGCTTCCGCCCGGGCGACCGGCACGACGACCACCCGCCGAACGTCCGACAGTTTCAGGCTCATGAACGCTCCGTCCGGATACCGCGCGAAGACGAGCCGGGTGCCGTGTGGAACCGGCGGAGTTTTCGCGAACAAAACGAGGTTTCCGGCGAGCTCGATGCGGTAGACGCTTCCCGGCGCTCCGCGGACGGTGGAAAGGCCGAGGAGAGCGATGAGCGCCAGGGACGCGATGGTCCGAGATGTCGTTCTCATGGGTGCGAAGTGTTGCACGATTCGCGCCGCGACTCGTCGTCGGCGAACGGTGTTCTCGCGCCGGCGAAGGGCGCAACCCGCCCCGTCGCCCGCGCGTATAGGACGTGGAATGAATAGAATGGGCGGCTTTCGAGAGATGAACCAGGAGCCTTCCCGTCCGGTGCCCGACCTCTCGGCTCTCCGAATTCGTCGGGAGCCCGAGACGGGCCGCGGCCCGAAGGGATGGCTCTTGGCGGGCGCGATTCTCGTCGTGGCAGTCGGCGCGGCGGCGTACTTTTTCGCGGGTCGCTCGTTCCGACCGAAGACCGTCGAGGTCGTCACCGCGTCGCTCCTGACCGAAGGCCAGGCTTCGACCGTGCTTTCGGCGACCGGTTACGTCGAAGCCGAGCGAAAAGCGGACCTGTCGCCGAAAATCACCTCGCGGATCACGGAGTTGAACGTCACCGAGGGGACGCGCGTGAAAAAGGGGGACGTCGTCGCCCGCCTCGACCACACCGACCTCGACGCTCAGCTCGCCGAGAAGCAGGCGGCGTGGGTGAACGCGAAGGCGGAGCTCTCGCGCCAGCGATCGCTCAATTCCGAAGGCCTCGCGCCGAAATCGACGCTCGACGCGGCGGTGGCCGCGGAGGGGGCGACCCGGGCCGCCGTCCGATACGTCCAGGCGCTTCTCGACTACACCGTCATCCGGGCGCCGTTTTCCGGAGTGGTGACCGCGAAGCGGGCCTTCGTCGGCGAGGCAGTGTCGCCGTTCGGCTCCTCCCCTTCGGGCGGCGGTTCGGGCGGGGCGATCGTCACGCTCGTCGAGTTCTCGACGCTCTACGTGGGCGCCGACGTGAACGAGGCCAACCTCTCGAAGCTCGGTCCGAGCCAGCCGGCGGAGATCACGCTGGACGCCGTGCCCGACAAGACGTACCACGGGTTCCTCCGCCAGATCGTGCCGGCCGCCGACCGCCAGAAGGCGACCGTCCGGGTCAAGGTCGCCTTCGCGGACGCCGACGAGAAGATCCTTCCGGATCTCTCGGCGCGGGTGTCCTTCACGAGCCAGCCGACCGGGGGGAAGACGGGAAAGACGCGCGTCCTCGTGCCCGCCTCCGCCGTCCGCACCGTGGACGGGAAGACGGGTGTCTTCCGGATCGCGGACGGGCGGGCGCGCTTCCAGCCGGTCCGGACCGGGCCCGCCGCGGACGGACAGGTCGAGATCAAGGAAGGTCTCGCCGGGGGAGAGCGGTTGATCTCGACGTCGTCGGGTGAAATCCGCGACGGCGACCGCGTCAAAGAGAGTGAGAAATCGTGAGCGCCGGGAGCGGCGCGGGAAGGATGAGATGACCGACATCATCGTGCTCGACCACGTCGAGAAGGTCTACCGCCGGGATGCCCTCGAGATCCCGGTGTTGACAGACGTCGACCTGAAGGTGCCGCAGGGGGAGTACCTCGCTCTCATGGGCCCGTCCGGCTCGGGAAAAACGACGCTCCTGAACCTGATTGCCGGTATCGATCAACCCACGCGCGGGCGCGTGCTCGTCGGGGGAGTCGACATCTCGACGGTCTCGCAGACGGAGCTGGCGAAGTGGCGGTCGCAGACGATCGGCTTCATCTTTCAGCTCTACAACCTCATCCCCGTCCTGACGGCGTTCGAAAACGTCGAGCTGCCTCTGCTCTTGACGAAGCTCTCGCGCGCCGAACGGCGGAAGCACGTCGAGACCGCGCTCTCGATCGTCGGGCTCACCGACCGGGTGGACCACTACCCGAGGCAGCTTTCGGGCGGACAGGAGCAGCGGGTCGCGATCGCGCGCGCGATCGTCTCCGATCCGTCGATCCTCGTCGCGGACGAGCCCACCGGGGACCTGGACGCGAAGTCGGCGGAGGAAATCCTCGTCCTCTTGAAGCGGCTGAACGAAGAATTCGGCAAGACGATCGTCATGGTCACCCACGACCCGAAGGCGGCCTCGCGCGCGCACCGGATGATTCACCTCGACAAAGGCGTCCTCGAGTCGGACGAGCTGACCGAGACCGGCCACCTGCGGCGCGTGTGAGGAGCAACCGATGAAGTACTTCCGCCTGATCTGGAAGAACGTCTTCCGGAAGAAGACCCGTACTGTCCTGACGACGGGCTCGATCGTCCTCGTCCTCGTGCTCATCGTGGTGCTCGTCTCGCTCCTGAATGCGATGGAGGCGGACCCTTCGGGGGGCCGGGGAGCAAATCGCCTTGTCGTCCAGCACGCGACCGGGCTCGCGAGCTTCCTTCCGCTCTCGCAGCGGCAGCGCATCGAGCAGATCCCGGGCGTCGTCGCCGTGTCGCCGGAGATCTGGTTCGGCGGCGTCTACAAGGACGATCGGCCGGAGAATTTCTTCGGCCAGCTCTCGGCGGATCCGGAGAACTTCTTCGACAAGATCTTCGACGACGCCACGATCGATCCGGCGGTGAACGCCGAGTGGAAGGCCACGCGGAACGGGTTCGTGGCAGGGGAGAACCTCGTCAAGAAGTTCGGCTGGAAGAAGGGGGATCACATCCAGCTCCGCGGGACCTACATTCCCGTGACGCTCGATCTCGTCTACATCGGAAAGTACAACGCGGGCGACGAGTCGAACGTCTTCTTCCAGAACGAGTACCTGAACCAGTCGAAGTGGTTCGGCGCGAACCGCGTCACCGGGATCTATTACATGAAGGTCGCTTCGACCCAGGACCTCCCGCGGGTGGCCGCCGCGATCGACGGCATGTTCGAGAACAGCGACGCGCCCACGAAGACGATGACCGAGAAGCAGTTCCAGGCGCAGTTCATGGAGATGATGGGAAACATCAAGGGCCTGATCCGGTGGATATCGCTGGTCATCCTCTTTGCCGTCACGCTCATCGTCGCGAACACCGTCGCCATGTCGGCGCGCGAGCGTGTAACGGAGATCTCCGTGATGCGGGTTCTCGGTTTCCGGAGGACCCACGTTCTCTCCTTCATCCTGTCCGAGTCGGTCCTCATGTCGCTCCTCGGAGGGATCGTCGGGGTCGTGCTCGCGAAGTTCGTGATCATCCCGGGGATGGTGAAGGGGATGCAGACGACTCCCATGGCCCCCTTTCTCATCAACTTCCGGGTGACCTGGCAGGTCCTCCTCGCGGCTTTCGGGATATCCGTCGGCGTCGGGGTGCTCGCCGGGTTCGTCCCCGCGATCCGATCGTCACAGGTCCGCATCGTCGACGGTCTGCGGCAGGTGGTGTGAGATGGCGATCCCGCTGAAGTACAACTTCCGAAACCTCATGGTGCGCAAGGTTTCGACGGGCATGACGGTATTCGTGATCTCTCTCGTCGTCACGGTTTTCCTCTTCGTGCTGTCGCTCTGGAGCGGCGTCACCCGGACGCTGTCGACGAACGCCTCGGATCGAAACGTCGTCACCATGCGGGTCGGTGCGCAGGCGGAGATGCAGAGCGTCGTGACCCGGGACTCGGCGGATCTGATCCGCTCGTTGCCCGGGATCGAACGCGACGCGCGAGGCCAGCCGCTCGTCTCACCGGAGCTGCTGACCCTGGTCAACATCCCGAAGACCGACGGCAAGAACACGAACGTGCAGGTCCGCGGAACGTCGCCGGCCGGGATGGCGTTGCGGCCTTCGATCCGGATCGTCGAGGGGCAGATGTTCCGCCCCGGCACGAACGAAGCGATCGTCTCGAAGGTCCTTCCGTCGCGGGTGGCGGGCGTCTCGATCGGCGACACCCTGAAGTCGGGGAGCTACCGCTGGAAGATCGTGGGCTACTTCGACGCTTCGGGCTCGGCCTATGACTCCGAGATCTGGACCGACGTCGCGGACCTCCAGGCGCAGAGCAAGAGGCCGATCTACTCGATCGTTTACGTTCGAACGACCGATGCCGAAAGCGCGCGGCGCTACATCGAGGCGGTCAAGGGCGACCAGCGGCTGAAGCTCGAGGGCAAGACGGAGAAGAAGTACTTCGAGGAGCAGATGGTCACCGGCGCGCCGATCAAGATCCTCGCGATCCTCGTGGGCGTCTTCACCGCGATCGGAGCGTCGTTCGGGGCGATGAACACGATGTACGCGCAGGTCGCCGCCCGGATCCGTGAGATCGGGACGCTGCGCGCGATCGGATTCTCGAGGCGGTCGGTCCTCCTGTCCTTCGTCCTGGAGGCCCTTCTCCTGTGCCTGATCGGCGGGATCCTGGGGACCGCGCTCGCGTTCGTCCTGTTCAACGTCATCATTACGAAGCCCACCGGCACGATGAACTTCCGGACGTTCTCGGAGATCCTGTTCAACTTCCGCCTCACCCCTCCCTTGATCGCCGGGGGTCTGGCGTTCTCTCTCGCGATGGGCCTCGTCGGGGGCTTCTTTCCGGCGGCCCGGGCAGCGAGGCTGAAGATCACCACGGCGCTTCGGGAGATATAACTGCGGATATCGCTCTGATATATTAAAGTATATCAACGTGATATACTTTCGGACGTGGACGCCGGAACACTTCTTCAGTACGTCCGCAGGAAGGCGGGACTTTCTCAGCGGGAGCTGGGACGTCGCGCCGGCGTCACCCAGGCCTCGATTGCGCGCATCGAGGCGGGTCAGACCTCGCCGCGCTTCGAAACTCTCGACCGCCTTCTCTCCGCATGCGGTTACGAGCTCGAGCCCACTCCGAAGCGGGGACTCGGCATCGACAAGACCATCATGGAGAGGTTGGTCGAGCTGACACCTTCGGAGCGCGCTCGCGAGGCCGCTCAGGAAGCGCGCGCAGTCGAGAAGCTTCCCCGCCTGCGCTGATGTTCGATCCGATCGGCCTGCTCGAGGTTCTCGACCGGCATCGCGTCCGATACGTCGTGATAGGCGGGTTCGCGGGGCGCTTCTGGGGATCGAACTCGATCACGAATGACCTCGACATCTGCTACGCGCGCGACAAGAAGAACTTCGAGGCGCTGGCGTCTGCGCTGCGCGAGCTCGCCGCCCGGCTGAGAGGAGCTCCTCCGGACTTTCCGTTCCTTCTCGATGCGAAGACCCTCGAAGCGGGCGATCACTTTACTTTCGAGACGTCCCTCGGGCCCCTCGACTGTCTCGGGACCCCTCTTGCGTCCGGCGGCTATCGGGACCTGATTCAAGGTTCGACGACGATGAACGTGGAGGGGGTCGAAGTGCCGGTTGCTTCGCTCGAGGACGTGATGCGGTTGAAGCGTGCGGCCGGACGTCCCAAGGACCGAGCGGAGCTCGAAATCCTGGCGGCACTCCAGGAAGTGCGGGCGCGGCGAGGGGATCGCTAGCCCACGAAAGGTTCGACTCGCCGCCCGCCGCTCTCGTCCTCCACGATCGTTCCCCAGGGTACCTCGCGGTCGTGCGGGAAGACGCAGAGCCACTTCTCCGCGACCGCCCTCGCGAGCAGCCTCTTCTTGCTCTCGATCAGGTCGATCGGGTAGAGGTCGTACGAGGTGGTCCAGGGGACGGCGACGTGCGCGGTCGTCGGTATTGCGTCGCCGAAGAAGAACGCGGTCCGGCCGCTCGAGTCCACCCGGATTCCCTGCATCCCGGGGCTGTGGCCGCGCACGGGAACCACGGACAGACCCGCACGGACCTCGACCTCTCCGGAGACCGACTCCAGGCGCCCCGCTTCCGCGTACGGCTCCCAGTCCGCGGGTCGATAGGAAGCGCGGTCGCGTTCGATGGGCGATCGGGCGTGCGCGAGCTCTTCGGCCTGGACGTACAGCGTCGCGTTCGGAAACGACGGGATTGCGCGATCGTTTTCCAACCGCGTCGCTCCGCCCGCGTGATCGAAGTGAAGGTGGGAGAGGACGAGCGCGTCCACGTCCTCGGGGCGCAGACGGAGGTCGGCGAGGCCCCGTTCCACGCTCGTGCGGTCATCGATGGCGTACATGTCCCGCCCTCTGGCGTCCCACTTCGAGCCGAGCCCCGTCTCGACGAGCGCCACGAAGTCGTCACCGCGCACGAGCAGGCAGTTCGTCGCGAGCGGGATGCGATTGCGCTCGTCGGCGGGTAGCTTCTTTTCCCAGAGCACCTTCGGAACGATGCCGAACATCGCCCCGCCGTCGAGCCGGAACTCCTCACCGCGAACGACGTCGAGGCGGAGGTTGCCGAATCGCATTGCCGCGGATCATAGACTCGCGGAGGTGCGCCTCCACTTCTACGGGACGAAGGGATACGTCGAGGAATCGTCGCCGGCCCACGCCGGACACTCTGCCTTCACGATCGAAGACGACGGCTTCCGGCTTCTCTGCGACTTCGGCGAGAACCGCAAAGGGTTGCTGAAGAAGATTCGCCCCGACGCGATCTTCGTGTCGCACGCGCACCCGGACCACTCCTGGGGATTGGAGGAGGGGACCGCGGCGCCCGTCTACGGATCGGAGATCACTCACACGCTGCTCGGAAAGTTTCCGATCGAGAACCGCGTGGTGCTCGAGCCCGGGAAGCGGGTGCGCGTCGGGCCCATCCGGCTGACGGCTTTTCCGGTCGTGCACTCGGTGCGGTGCCCGTGCATCGCCGCGCGCCTCGAGGTCTCCGGACGCGTCGTCGTGTACTCCGGGGACATCGTCTCCTTCGAGCGCGCGGAGGAGGCACTCGACGGGGCCGAAATCTACGTGGGCGACGGGTCGACGCTCCGGGGCTCCCTCGTCCGGCGCCATCCGAGCGGGACGCTCCTCGGGCATACGACGGTCCGGGCGCAGCTCGGCTGGCTCGCGAAGTTCGGAGTCCCGCGGGCGGTCTTCTCGCACTTCGGGAAAGGGCCGATCGAGATGGGGGAAGAAGCCCTCGGGGAGGCGCTCGAGGAGCTTTCCGCCGAGCGCGCTCCGGGATGCGAGGTCACGTCCGCCCGGGACGGCGTGATTCTCGACCTGTAGGTAAGGTGTGGGGTGCAGGTTCGTAGAACCTGTCCCCCAGACGATCTCACCGCGGCGAGGATGCCGCCGTTCCGAGACCCGCCGGTCCGCTCATCACCGCGGTCGCCGCGTTCGGAGCGGCGATCGTGGCGGCGGTCGCGCCTCTTCCGACCGGAGTCCTGGCCGGAACCGTCGCGTCGCGCGGAGTGCCGGCGGCGCGGGTCAGACCGGTCGCGGCGAACGCCGGGGTCGTCGGAATCGGGAACCCGTCGGAGCCGATCGGCTGGATCCCGGCCTGCGGCCCGTTCGTGAGCGGCTGCGGGAATCCGTTGGGGCCGATCGGGTTGGTTCCGCTCTGGGGTACCGCCGTACCGAGGAAGATCGGAAAGCCGTTCGGCCCGACCGCGGTCGCGCCCGTCGTCGTCGCAGCCGTGGTCGCCGCGGTTCCCGGCGCGAGCCCGAGGGAGGTCGTGTCCCTCGCCAGGTCACCGACGAAGACCTGTCGCTCGATCGAGGCACCGAGTGGATTGGCCGAAAGAGTCGTGGTCGCCGCGCCGGCCGCGGAGACGACCAGCGTGTCGACCCCGTCGCCCGTCGTCGCGGTCGCCTTGCTTCCCACGCGGAGGGCCGGGCTCGATACGAGCGCTCGGGTCGCTGCCGCGTTCGTCGACAGGAAGGTCGGCGTGGTCGCGACGTTGGCCTTGGGCGCCTTTGCCTGCATGGTCGCCAGCGCCAGCGGCGCGCTCGGGAGCCTGCCGGACACCACGATGACCGGTCTTCCGTCCGCAGCGAGCGTCGAGGAGACCCGGACCGGCGTCATCCGCGCCGTATCGAGCTTCGCCTTGACGACGGTCGTCTGCGCGAGTGCCGAACCCGTCAGGAGTGCGATCGAGAGAACCGAGAGAACGATGCTCTTGAATTTCATGGCTTGTCTCCGTTTGGTCACGCAAGACCTCCGATCCGGAGATTTGGCCACTGCAGGATCCGTTCCGGCGCGAAGCGCCTCGCGGATCAATGACTTGCCCGCCGCCGCCGGGCTCAGCTATCGGGCCCGGCTTCGAAGTTGAAACCCGGGACTTGGGACGGGGATGGATTACGCCTCGGTCGGCAGCGTCGCCGCCGGTGTCGCGGCGACGATCGTCGCCGCCACCGCCGCCTCGCGTGAGGATTCGGCGGCGGGGACGACCGCGCGTCGGGCTTCCCGCGTCCGCTTGACGAGGGCCATGAGACCGCCGGCCATGAGGACGTAAAACCCGCCCCAGACGAGGTTGATCAGCGGCTTGTGCGTCAGCTCGATCGAAAGGTTCTCGCGCGTCGCCGCCTGGAACTCCTTCGCGCGATCCTTCGATATGCCGCGCAGGCGAAGAGCCACGGCGCCGTCGGAGGGCGACACCGCCATCACCCTCATGAACGCGCCGGCCACTCCCGGGACCTCGAGCTCCGGCGCGTCCGCTTCGCCTCCATCCATGTGGTACAGGTAGCGGAGGGTCGCGTCGTGCTTCGATCCGTCCGGCGGCGTGATCGTGAGCTCGGTCAGAACGAGGATCTCCTTGCCGCCGCGGAGCATCGAAGAGCGGTCGGCGTTGAACTCGCGGAACGTGAAGCCCGTGCCTTCCACGTTCGTGGTCGTGCCCTTTTTCAATTCCACGTCGAGCCCGACGCGCTCCGGCTGCCCCGGATCGTACTGCTGGGGTGAAAGGTAGTCGTCCATGACGACCGACCGCCGGATCGCGGGGTTCGCCATGAGCTGACCGGTCCGGGAGTTCACGTACATCTTGGGGTAGACGTAGGCCGTCCTTCCCCGCGCGGAGTCGACGCGCACCTCCATCGCCTGCTTGCGGGTCGCGCTGCCCGGGACGACGCGCAGGAACGTGAGCGTCTTGTCGCCGACCCGGGTCGGCACGTTCCGGACGAGCGTCAACCGCTGCGATCGCGCGTATACCCCCGACACGACGATTCCGGCCAGCATGATGCCCACGCCCACGTGCGCGAGGTAACCGCCCGCGCCGCCGAGCTTCGCGTTCTTCGCCTTCCGGATGACCGCGCGGAGGTTCATGTCCGCGGCGGTGGCGGCGAAGAAGAGGAGCCCCAGGCTCGCCGGATCGCGCCCTCCGAGAACGAGGGAGAGGACCACGGCGACGGCGCCGATCGCGAGAGATCGCCGCGCGTTCCGAAAGAGCTCGCGCGCCGGGCAGCTCTTCCAGGAGACGAACGGCACGAGACCGGAGAGCACCAGGAGGAGAACGGCGGCGGGCGCGGCGGTCCGCCCGTAGAAGGACGTCTGGACCTGCGACGGATTTCCCGAGAGCCGCGTCAGGAGCGGCGCCGAGGTCCCGAGGAGGATGACGCAGGCGAGGGCGCAGAAGACCGAGATACCGAGGATGAAGAGAACGCCGCGGGAGAGGAAACCCGTCTCCTCCTCTTCCTCGACCGGGATCCGGCGCCAGCGCACCGCGAGCAGCGCGGCGGACAGGGCGATGAAGAACGCCAGGATCCCGACCAGCCAGCCGGTGATGCCGAGGTCGATGAACGAGTGCACCGAGAAGTCGGCGAGCACGCCGGACCGCGTGAGGAAGGTCCCGTACAAGATCGTCGCGAACGCCGCGCAAGCGAGGATCAGGTTGACCTTGCGGTGCCTCTTCTTTACGCGCTGCAGGAACATCCCGTGCACGAGCGCGGCCGTGAAGAGCCACGGCACGAGGCTCGTGTTCTCGACGGGATCCCATCCCCAGTAGCCGCCCCACCCGAGCGTCTTGTACGCCCAGTACCCGCCCATGAGAATCGCGGTGCCGAGCGTCACGAACGTCAGGAGGGCCCAGGGAATCGCCCGCACGACCCAGCCGTCCCAGCGTTTCTTCCACAGGGCGGCAATCGCGAACGCAAACGGGACGGAGAGCGAGGCGAAGCCCAGGAACATCACCGGCGGGTGGATGACCATCCAGGGATCCTGCAGGAGCGGGTTCAGTCCCACCCCGTCCGCGGGTACCGGAGGCGGCAGCAGCTTGAACGGGCTCTGCTTGCAGAGGATCGCGATGATCCCGAGGAAGCTCGCGAGGTAAACCATCATGACGGGCGCTTCCTGCTCCTTCGCGCTTCGCCACACGACGAGCCCGATCAGAGAGCCCCAGAAGCACCACAGGAGGAACGAGCCTTCCTGGCCGGCCCAGAAGGTCGAGACCAGGAAGTGCGCCGGCAGGTCCGCGCTCGAGTACGAGTTGACGTAGGCGACGTCGAACCGGTGCTGGATGAGCAGGATCATCAGCACGGCGCTCGCCGCCACCACCGACGTGGCGAACGCAGCATAGGCGTGGCGCGCGAAGGGGAGGAGATCGGAGCGACCGCGATCGACCCGGAAGTAGGCGACCATCGAGGCGAGCCCGAAGAGAAGCGCCGCCCAGATCGCCGCGACGCCCGGCCAGAAGTACATGGCGGCGGTCCCCGTCAGATCCCCGACGCTCCCTTGCCGGACCCGTACGCGCGCTCGACCTCGGTCCCCTGATACTTCGAGGGACACTTCACGAGCAGCTTCTCGGCTTCGATCCGTCCGTCCCGGTAGCGTCCGATCGCCACGATCGAGATCGCGTCCTTGAAATTCGCGGGCTTCGTTCCGCCGTAAACGACGGGCATCCGGCTTCCGCGCTCGTCGGTCAAATCGAAGAAGAGCCGCTGAGTCGACGTGTCGTACCGGTCGCTCGTCTTGTCGAGACCGCCCATGACCTGGACGACCCCCTTCGCCTTGCGGGCCTCCTCGAAGGAGAGATACGGGGTCAACGTTTTCTGAAAGGACGTCACGCCGAGCAGAACGAACCCCACCGCGAGCGCGGCCGCGATCCAGTAGCCCTTTTTCATCGGTTCCTTTCCCGTTCCGCGAGCCGGCGGTCCAGGCGCCACAGGTAGAGGAAGAGTCCCGCCCAGATGACGATGTTCACGATGGCCAGGTATGCGAGGCTGCTCACGAGCCGATCTTTCTCTCCCGTGCCCAGGAAATCAACGAATTCGTCCGACCCGGTGATGCAAACGTATCACCCGGCGGGACATTCCGTTCGAAGGTCAGGGCCCGTCCGCCGAGTCGCTCTCGCCCAATCGGACGCGCTCCCCCTCGGCGAGGCCGCTCACGACTTCCACGAACTGCGACGTGCTCCTCCCGAGCAGGATTCGCCGCGCCCGGGTGGACCCGAACCGGGAGGTCACCCTCGCGAACGTCCCCCTCTCGTCGGTCCGGACTGCGTCGACCGGGATGAACAGCGCGCCGGAAATCGGCCGGCCGCGGATCGAGCAGCGCGCGACCATCCCCGGCCGGAACCCCGGATCCGTCTGGTCGAGAGAGATGGTCACCGGAAACGACCGGGCTTCGTTTTTCTCCGATGCGCCGACGCTGCCGATGAAGCGAAGGACACCCGTCAGGCTCCGCTCGGGGAAGGCGTCGAGAGACACCTTGACCGGCTGCCCCGGTGCGAGGTGATGCAGCTCCGGCTCCGGAACCCGGCCGTTGATCGTCATGCGGGAGAGGTCCGGCAGCGTCACGACCGTCGTGCCGCCCCAGACGGAGTCGCCCACGCGGATCTTCCTCCGCTCGCCCGCGCGGTCGAAGAGTTCGCTGTGGACGGCGAGCCCCGGAGCCCGGGCGGTCACCGTGCACCAGCCGATGCGCTTCTCTCCCTCCGCGACCTGCCGGTTGGACTCGTCCAGGCGGATTCCGGCGAGCGCGACCGCGGCCTCCGCCTGGGCGACGGACACGTTCGATCTCCTTTCGAGGATCGCGAGTCCCGCCTTTTCCTGGGTCGCCTCGTCGAGCTTGCGGCGGATCAGGTCCGGCGTGGTCTGCTGGACGAGCGCGGCGTGGCGCGCTTGCGCGAGCTCGAGGTCCGCCGCCGCCTGGTCCCGCCGCGACCGGGCGGCCCGAAACTCCTCCTGCGAGATGTAGCCCTTCTCGACGAACGGTGCGAGTCCGCGGAGCTTCTCCTCGGCCTCGTCGAGCAGCCTCTTGCGCTCTCCGATCTCGTGCTCCGACTCCCGCGCCGAGAGCGGCGCGCCGGTGTTGACCAAGGCGGAGAGGTCGCGCTCGGAAGTGGAAGCCGACGTTCGCGCTTGCGACACTTCCACCTTCGACTTCAAACGGAGAGCGTCGAGCGCCAGTCGCGCCTGCTCCTTCTCGTTGGCGAGCTCGCGGGAGCGGGCGCGAGCGACCTCCAGGTCCTTCTGGAAGGGGGCCGGATCGAACTGGATCAGGCGATCGCCCGCGGCGACGAGCCTTCCCTCGTCGACGAGCCAGAGGATCTTCAGCTCGACTCCGGGAACGGCGGCGCCGTACGAGTCCGAGCGCGCGGCGGACAGCGTCCCGACGAGGGGGATCGAGGGTTCGAGGTTCCCGCGGCGGACGACGAACTCCCCGGGGCGGTCGCCCCCGGAGCGAAGGCCGACGACGAGCGCGGCGAAGAGCGCCGCGGAGCCGGCGGCGATCGCGGTGGCGCGCGGGCTCGGGCGGCGGAAATCCGTCGCCTTGCGAAAGATCCCGCGGACGAGCGGAGAGACGGCGCTCACGGCAGACTCAGGAAAGCGTTCACGTCGAGTCGCCCCGAAGAATACAGGCAATCGAGGCGGGCAAGCAGAATGCTGACCCGCGAGTCGAGCTCGAGCAGCCGCGCCGAGTTCAACAGGTTTTCCGCGTCTACGACGTTGAAGTTGTCCGACAGGCCCTTCTCGAAGCGGAGGCGGGCGACCTCGGCCTGGAGAAGGGCGACATTCTCGTTCTCCACCGCGATCGCGTGGTTTCGCTTGAGCGCGTCGAGCCGGCGG
>Ga0075423_10002324_pt1 | contig 17192 bp, 11 predicted proteins | sample SoiMethybrSBSTD2_FD_80114 | JGI IMG/M metagenome (GOLD analysis project Ga0075423, IMG submission 80114) | Bulk soil microbial communities from a Populus tree surrounding site in Tennessee, USA - Soil MetaG P. TD hybrid SBSTD2 | ecosystem: Environmental > Terrestrial > Soil > Tree plantation...
CGTGACTCGAGTACCTCATTCGCGACTGCGGGCTTGGGCGTGGCGCCAAGGATCGCAAACGCGGCGGTGCTACCGAGGAGACGCTCGAGGAACCCGCGCCGCGCCGTGGAGGCTTGCTCGCCGTCTGTGTGTTCTATCATTGAGATGCCCCGTAAAGTGGGTCCCTGCAGAAGATGGAGTCAGCCGCGACGTGGCCGAGGCGTCATTTTACCAACGTCACCGCCCCGAGCGTAGGTGCGCGAACCGTTCCGAGCGTTCTCAGACCGTCTTCCAGTACCACTGCGAATGACAGTGCGTCACGGACGATTTCACTGCCCTGCGCAAACGTGGTTTGCCGATGCGTGCCCTGGAGGAGACCGCCGTTGGTCATGACACGATATTGCATGGTTTCTTCTAGTGCGCGCTCGCCGATACGAACGCTGCTGACGCGATGGCCGACAGGTTTCGTCAGGTCGACGGTCCAGCGCAAGCCCGAAGTCTGGATGAGGCCGCCCACCCGATCGAGATCGTTAGGCGGCCGAAGGTTCGTTGCGCTCTGCTCGAGAATCGCGAGGATTTGACGACCCGACAACCGTTCATGAATCACGGCGGTCGGATGCGGGAATAGTCCATCGAGCATCTCGCGCGTGATGGCCCCCGGGTGAATGGTCACGCCGAACCCGAGGCCCGGCAGGAACGCAACGTCGGCGTTTCCCGCGCGCCGAAGGATGTCGGCGGCCAACACGTCGACCGGACTCTCTGATTTGTATTGCCGCCCCAATGGCGTCGCTGCTATTCCAACGACGCCTCGCAACGTGTCGAGAAACGGACGTCGAAGGCTGTCGAGCAGGTACGCGAATCGAGGATCGGGCCTGTAGGCGTCGGCGTAGAGCTCGTGAACGGCTCCGGAGACCTTCGTCACGTGGCCATCGGACACATCAACGGTCAATTCGCCGAGCGCGGATGCATCGGAAAGTGCTTGCACGATCCAGGTGCCTCCGACTCGCCGTGGCGGCGTGATACGATCGTGCGAGTGGCCGCCAACGACGATGTCGATGGCAGGCACCTGAACCGCGAGCATACTGTCCACTGCGGTTCCCTGATGCGATACCACGACGACTACATCGCACCGCGCACGCAGTCCCGGCAGAAACGCACGCGCGGCTTCGATACCACTCGTGAACGACAGCTCGCGCGTGTTGTCCTTGTTCCCAGTCTGATCGGTATTGTGGTAGCCGAGAGCCAACAATCCGACGCGCACGCCACCCACGCTACGCACCAGAGTCGGATCGCCGAGGAATGGCGCACCAGTCGCGGTGACGACGGCGTTCGCCGCTCGCATTGGAAAACCGGCCAGCGACTGCAGCTCGCGCGTGCGCGCAGTCGTGTACTCGAAGTCGTGGTTACCGAGCGCCATGAACGCGTAGCCTAACGTCTTCATCAGCCGCACGGTTGCTTCACCACGGGTCAGATTGGCGAGCAGGCCGTCACCGAATGTGTCGCCCGCATCGACGAGTATGACGCTTCCCGCGGGACGCGCTTTACGCACGCGATTGACCGCGGTCGCGAGTCGCGCGAATCCACCGATCGCCCCACGACGCGGATACTCCTGATAGGTACGACCGTGGTCGCCGGTCTGAGACGTCGCGTCGCCCGTATCGACGACGAACTCCTGCAGGTTGCCGTGGATATCGTTCGTGTGGAGGATCGTGAACGTGCCGGTTGCGCCGGCCGGGCTGGGATCAGTCGAATGGTTCGTGCGTGCCCCAGACACGCTCAGTCCGACCATCATCACGGCCACGAGCCAGACCTTCATGCGATTACGCCTCCAATCGGACGTGACCTCGATCCGTGCCGCGAACTCGCGTTGGTTCATCACGAAAATGGCCGCCGAGTTCGGCAGGCCATCTATCGAGCAAACGCGACTAAGAGCCACTTGGCTTTGAGTTGTGCGTAGGCTTCGGCGGAGATGTACCAATAATTCTCGGAGACGACTGGGGAGTTGGTGAGGTTGGCGCCCCAGGGCTAGGACCGATTGTACGGCATTCGCGCCCTCAGCGCGTCCGCACCCGCTATTCCATGACGTCGCGATGGCACGGAGACGCGGCCCACTGTTCATCCTGTACCTGTTATGCGTCCGATCAAGATTCGATTTGCGCTTTGCGCGTTCACGATCGCGAGCCGAGCGGCGCTCGCGCAGCCCGAGACTGGCATGCGGGCCGCCGTCGAGGCCGTGGTTCACGACCTATGTGGTAAGCGAGTCGCGCTGCTCGGTGAGCCGTCCACGCATGCCTTCGGCAAGGCGCTCGTCTTCAAGGTCGAAGTGGTGCGCCGTCTTATCAATGAGTGTCACTACAACGCCTTTCTCATCGAGAGGGGCGCGTACGACTTCCTCGAGATCGCGAGGACGCTCCGCGCACATCGGATGGTCGGCGACTCTACGATCTCGGCCGCAATCGGCGGCATCTGGGCGAATCAGGACATGGCGGCGCTCGTTCCGTTTCTCGCTGAGAAAGCGAACGCCGGCACGCTCACTCTCGGCGGACTCGACGATCAGCTCAGTGCAGGCACGTGGGCGCAACACCGCATGCCGGAATACCTCGCCAATCACCTGACCGGCGCGGATCGAGCAGCGTGCCTCGCGATCCTCAAGCGACACATGCTGTGGCAGTACACCGACAACGCGCCGTTCGGGCCGGCGGACAAAGCTCGAATCCTCGGGTGTGTCGACAAGATCGAGACGAAGCCGTCGCGTGCCGGCGATAAAGCGACGGGGGAGTACGATCGTGCGATGCTCGACAATCTCCGCAGAACGTTCGCGCGCGAACTGAGGGGCAGCACGCCCGATCTCGAGACGAGGCTCCTGAACGAGCGCGATAGTTCGATGTACCGGAATTTCCGATGGTGGTCGTCGCGGCTCCCTGTCCGGCGCAGAATCATCGTGTGGACGGCGACAGTTCACGCATCGAAGAGTTTACGTAGTGTGCGAGGCCACGAGAACCAGGTGTCGCTGGGATCCTTCATCCACCGTGACTTCGGCGACGATGCATTGGTGCTCGCGTTTTCAGCGTCCGGTGGAACTTACGGATTAAATCGTCAACCGGAGCACATGTTGGCTCCGTCACCGGACAGCTCGCTCGAGGCCCGCGTGCTCGCGGAGACCGACGCGGACACGCGTTACTTCGGACGAAGGGAGCTCCGGCAACTCGGCCCGATTGCGGCGCGGCCGTTCCGTGTGGATTTCAAGCGGGCGAATTGGGCCGACGTCTTCGACGGCATCGTGGTGTTTCGCGAGGAGCGGGCCCCGCGGCTCTGAAATCGAACGCGCAGCACTCAGTGACTCGGCGCTCCCGCGATGTAGAAGACGAGATGCCCCTGACCGGCGAGCGACGCAGCGAGCTCCTGGACGCGATCGGAGAGCGCGTTCAGCGGTTCGGCGCAACGCGCGTCGTGATCGACTCCATCAGTGGCTTCGAGGCGGCGCTGGCCCCCGCGTTCCGGGAGGACTTCCGCGAGTCGTTCTACCGGCTGCTCGTGTCGCTCACGGCGCTTGGCGTCACCGTTCTTTCGATCGTGGAAGTCACGGAGAGCAGCGACTACCTGCGCTTCTCGCCGTATAACCTCTCGTTCCTCACCGACGACATCATCGCCATGCGCTACGTGGAGCTCGACGGCGAGCTCCGCAGCGTGCTTGCGGTCGTAAAAATGCGCGGGAGCGATCACAGCCGTGAGCTGCGGAGCTACGGGGTGACCCCGCGGGGCATGGAAACTCGTGAGGCAATGACCGACTACCACGGTGTCATCACGGGCGTGCCGGAGCGGCGGACCGGACCGAGCGAAGTCGCCCGACAGGAGCTGTCGACCACGGAGGCGACCGTATTGGACGTGATCCTACGGCTGGGAGAGACGTCGGCCGAGGACGTCTCGAGCGATACCGGACTTCCCGTGGAACGGATCCGGCATGTGATTGGCCAACTACTGGCTATTGGATACGTCCGGGCGGTCGAGCGCGACCAGACTACTCTTTACCGCGCGTCACCACGGTCGCTTCGGTAGGCGGACAAGTTGCGGAGCGAGGGAACGGAAAACGCGGAACAGTTGGAGCACAGCAGAGGCTGCGGCGACTAGCTGGGAGACGTCGAGCGCGGGAGGAGCGTTGACCGTTGGCGAGGAAGCGAAAGCGCGGACTGCCGAGCACGGCGCGGAGCGCGCCGGCCACACGGCCGCGACCCGGCGCCCTCCTGACGACGCGCTGCGCGGCGACCGCGAGATCGCCACACCTGCGGCGAACGAATCGATGCCGATCACCGGTCCGCTCACCGCAATGGACCGATCGCAGATCGCTGCCGGTCTTCGTGAGTACGCGGAACAGTCATCCCTTGGCCTGGCGATCATCGATCGCGAGACGCGTCTGATCCGCTACACGAACCCTGCCTTCCGCCGAATGTGTAGCGGCGACGCGGCGCCGGTAACCGCCGACGTGGTGGAACGTGGGGTCGAAGCGGCGCTGCCGCCTTCCGTCGCGACCGGCGTCACCGCGGTACTCCGGGACGCCGACGGTACCGATGCATCGCGAAGCGAGATCGAGGTCGAGTGGGCCAGAGAGCAAGACACCGCTCGTTGGTGGCGGATCACGATCTTGCCCATTCCTGGCGAGAGCCGGAACGACTTCTTGCTGCAGATGGCGGACATCACGAGCGAGGTCGAGGACCGGCGCCGCGTGAGCCAGATGGTCGAGGATCTTCGGGAGGTCAACGAGCGGCTGTTGCTTGGCTCGCTTCGCGAGCAGGATCTGCGCGAGCGCGCCGAGGCGGCGAACGGCGCCAAGTCGACGTTTCTGGCGATGATGAGCCACGAGCTCCGAACGCCTCTCACCGCGATCATCGGATACGAGGAGCTGCTCGTCGACGGGATCACGGGTCCGGTTTCCGAGGCGCAGCGCTCGCAGCTCACCCGGATCAAGGCGAGCGCGGCGCACCTGCTCACACTCATCGATGAGGTGTTGAGCCTGTCGCGCATCGAGGCCGGACGCGAGGCCGTGCAGTGCGAGCCCTTCGACGTGGGCGCGCTCATGCATGCTGCCGCGGAGCTCGTTGCGCCGCTCGTCGCGGCCAAGGACCTGACGTGCGCATTCCAAACCCCGAGCGATACGCTCTCGCTGAATAGTGATCGCGTGAAGGTACGGCAGATCCTCGTGAACCTCCTCGCGAATGCCGTGAAGTTCACGGATCGAGGCGAGATCAGGTTCGCGGTTCACCGGAACGGCGATACCCTGATCTTCGAGGTGCGCGACACTGGCATTGGGATCGCCGCCGAGAACCTCGAGCGGATCTTCGACGCGTTCTGGCAGGTACAGCAGAAGGCCGCGCGGCGCGTGGGTGGCACCGGGCTCGGCCTGCACTTGTCAAGGCGTCTGGCGCGGCTCCTCGGCGGCGACATCACGGTCGAGAGCGCACCGGGCCGCGGAAGCACGTTCGTGCTGGCGCTCCCTCTGGATTCTTCCATCGGCGCGAACGAAGGAAGTTGAGCGTCCGGGACTGCTGAATCATCGTTAGGTATCGGCGCGGTACTTCATTTGGTGCGCTTGATGAGCGGCGGCGGGTAGTAGCTCCCGTCCGCGACGCCTCCGCGTGGGCCGTAGAACCGGAACGTCACGGAGTAATTCTGGCTCCCCAGCGTTGGCAGTCCACCTCCGATGACTATCGCGTCTCGGTATGGTGTTGAGCGCCCGATGTCCGAATCGTTCAATCACCGCTGCCGGCTTCGGCGTACCATCGAGTATGGCCAAGCAAATCTTTCCCGGCGCGACCGCTGCACTGCTCGCCCTGTTCCACGCCTCCACAGTCCTGGCACAACAACCGTTCGATTCGTCCGCCTGGGACATCCACGCCGCCGAGTGGCGCGTCGAGCCCTATCGGGGCCGCAGTGCGCTTTCCCTCCGTGACGGCGCAGCGTGGCTCAAGGGCAGCCGATTCCAGAACGGCATCATCGAGTTCGACGTCGTCTTCAGCAAAGTGGGCGGCTTCCCGGGCATCGCATTCCGCGCCGCCACACACACAGACTTCGAGTTGTTTTACCTGCGGCAGGCGCTCAGCGACGGACCACACGCCACGCAATACACGCCCGTGCTCCATGGTCTCTACGCGTGGCAAATCTACGCCGGCCCAGTGTGGGAAGGCGCCGCGAACTGGACCTATGACCGCTGGATGCACGTTAGGCTGTTCGTGCGCGGCTCTCGCGCCGAGCTGTTCGTGGATGGCGATAGCGCCGTGCAGATCGTCGGGCGGCTGCGCGGGCCGACTGGTGCGGGCGAGATCGGACTCCTGTCGGGAACGGGGGCGCGCTTCGCCAACGTGGTAGTGCGGCCAACCGCGGGCATCGCACCGGACACCACGGCGGCGCCTCCCATGCCCGCCGTGCGCGATTCCACGCCCGCCACGGTTGTGCGCTCGTGGCGGGTGTCGGCGCCATTCCCCGAGTCCACGTTAGGCAACCTCACCGAGCTGACCGCTGTCCCGGGCGGCGGCGCGTGGAACATGCTCGAGGTCGAGGAACGGGGCATCGCGAACCTGGCTCGTCTCGCGGGGAACGGCGATGGCCGCAACACGGTCGTCGCGGCGGCGACGTTGACTTCGGACCGCGAGCGCGTCGTACGCGTTCGCTTCGGTTACAGTGACCGTGTACGCGTTTTCCTCAACGGCAGGCTGCTCTACGCGGGCAATGCCGGCTTCGGCACACGCGACCCAGAGTTTCTCGGGATCGTCGGACTGTTCGACGAGCTGGCGCTGCCTTTGAGGCGCGGCCCGAACGAACTGTGGTTTGCAGTAAGCGAGACGTTCGGCGGATGGGCGGTCACGGCCGACGTGCCAGATCGCGCAGGTATTACGGTCAGTACCTCGGGTCAATGACTCCTGCGGTAGAGCGCCCGACGAAGGCGCGCTCGACCTATCTTCAGGAGGCATGCACCATGCGCCTGACGTCACCCCGGCCCACCAGATAGGCGGCTACCACGAATTCGCCCCGCCGCCAGACCTCGGCGACGCCGTCGAGGCTTTGTGGATTCATCAGGCCGCGGAGGTACACGCGATTACTCACCGCGTAGTGCCCGACGCCGCGGTGAGTCTCTGCTTCATGGGGCGGCGCGCACCCGACGGCTCAGCTGGCGACGCTCGGCTCCGCATCATCGGACCGGTGATCCGGCCGCACGCGTTCGCGCCGCCGCCCGGCCATCGCATGGAATCCGTCCGCATCAAGCTGGAGTGGTGCCGACCGCTCCTCGGCATTGCGCCGTGGGAGCAGCTGGACGCCGAGCCGTTGTACGTCGATGTGCGTCCCGACCTCGCCACGCCGCTGGAGTCGCGACTGGCGCGCACTACCAGTTCCGCCGACGCGCTCCGCGTGTTCGTGAGCTTCCTGCGCGCGCGCCGCGGCGGGCGGATGCGCGTCCCGCCACTCCTCATGGCCGGCATGGAATCATTAAGGCACGGCACCGGCCAACCCAGGGTCGCAGAGCTGGCCGCGCGATTCGGCGTGAGCGATCGGCACCTGCGACGCCTTGTGATGGGCGAGACGGGCATCTCGCCGCGCCACTTTGCCCGAATTCAGCGCTTCCACGCGCTCCTGCGCTCTGCCGACGCCGCGCCGCATCCCGCGTGGGCCGCGCTCGCGTTTCGTCATGGTTACGCCGACCAGCCGCACCTGATTCGTGAGGTGCAGGATCTGGCCGGCGTGACGCCCGCGCGTCTCCACACCGAGCGGCGCGCCGAATAATTCCTTGGAAGGTCGTTCGACCAGGGAACAAGTCCCGCGAACGTTCCTCTTTGGCTGTAGAATGTCAGCTAGGTTAGCTGGCTGATCTAAAGTGGCCTAACGATTAGAGGTGTGACCAGCCGCGAGGCGGTCGGCCCGGCGGCGCGCGTGGCGGTCAAATCGTCGCGCGCGCCGCTGCTGTCCTGTACTACTTGGTGAACACGACGTGCGCGGTCCGAGGCCCACTCCCCTCCCCCAGGTCGAGCGCGAGTATCTTGCAGCTGTTCGCGTACGACGACGGCGATTTCCAGTTGTACTGGTAGTAGCCGTTCCCGAGGTTCTGTAGCCCCGAGCCTCCAGTGGCTTGCTCCGCCACCTGGTCTCCTGTCGTCCCTGACCTGCACAGCAGGTCTCTGACCATCACCACGGCGGTCGTCAGCGTCGTCACAGGCGCGCCGTTGGCGTCCGTGAGCCGCCACTTGAGTGGAATCACCTGCCCGGCCTTGGCGATGACCTGACCATTGTTCTTGACCCCGACGAAGCCGTCGAACCGATAGTCGACTTTTATGGTCTGGCTCAGCTGGGGTGCTGCCGCGTAAACGTCGTTGCCGGCCTGATTCTCCGTGACAGTGCACGCGCCGACGCCGATGAAGCGCACGACAGAGCCGTTCACTGTACACACGTTAGGCGGCCCGGCCGTCACGCCCACGGGATTCCCGGATGCCCCGCCCGTGGCACCGACGCTGTACGTCCCGTTGACGTAGCCGGGCGCGGGTGGCGCGGACGCGAGGTTGATCGTCTGGGTGATCTTGGCCACCTCGACGCTCTGCGTCGCCTGCGTGGCCGGATAGTAGGTGGCATTCCCGGCCGCGTCCGCGGTCACGGTGCACGTACCAGGGCGGATGTACGAGACCATGTTCTCGTTCACGGTGCAGACGCTCGTGGTGAGCGAGCTGTAGCTGACGGCGAGTCCGGACGAAACTGTCGCGCCTAACGTCGCGCTGGTCGAGACCGTGGCCGGGTTCGGCGCGATCGCCGTGAACGTAATCGTCTGTGACGCTTTACCGACCCCAATATCCTGCGTCACCTGCGACGCCGGCAGATAGGTGGCGTTCCCCGCCTGATTCGCCGTGACGCTGCACGTGCCGAGGCCGACGAAGCTGACCGTGGTCGCATTCAGCGTGCACACGCTCGCCGGACCCGCGGCGAGTGAAACCAAGAGACCAGACGAAGCGGTGGCATCGAGCGTTACCGTGCTGCCCACTGCCGCCGGATTCGGCGTCACCGACGCCAGCGTGATGGTCTGCGTGAACTGCGTCGTGCCGAACACCGCAAAGCTGTAATCGTACCCATACGACACCACGTCCCACGTGGCGCCGTTGTCCGGCGACGTCGCGATCGGCAAGCCCGTCTCAGGACTGTGCTGCCGGTAGAAGATGATCTGTCTCTCCGCACCGTTGTCCGACTGGTTGACGAGCCAATATCTGCCAGCCGTGAGCGTTAACGCCTTCGGGAGCGGAAAGAGGTAATCCGTCGCCCAGCATTTGCACGCGTTTGGGTCCGTTGCGGTGGGTGCGATCGAAACATCGGCGTCAGGCAGTGGCGCTCCCGGAGCGCCATTGACGTCCGGACGAATCGACAACGGGAGAGACGCCACACCCGAGCCAAATTCGCCCGTTATGGCCACGGCCGTGACCGTCCACACCGACCCCGTGGGTACCACAAAGTCGCTACCAATGAGGATCGGGGATGTTCCCCCGGTTTGCCCCTCACCTTGGCTATCCGAGGACGAATTATCGAAGAGGATGGGTGCTGTCGTGAGCTTTGCAATGTCAGCGGCCGGGCCGGCCGGCCGCGGCAGTCGGTCGTTCGGGGCGGCCGCGCGATCGGGACTGCAGCCGGCGGTTGCGAGCGCAACGAGCGCCAGGTACGCAACCCGGGAAACACCAAAACGCGATGTCATTGTGGACCTCCGACAAAACGAGTGACGGCGTCGTCGGTCGCGGCCTAACGTTTGGTCCGCGGCGCTCGGCGCGGGGCCAAGCACAGACGTCTCATAAGTAGAAGTCGACAATGAAGCCTCGATCGGCTCACGCCCGGCGCATTTTCTCAAATGGCGCTCATGGCGCCGCGTGCTCCGGCGTTCGTCCCAGCCGAATTCAATCGTTAGGTGGGTCTCCAGGGCGCCCGGCGGCAGCAGAAACGCGCCGACGCGCGCGAGGACCCGGCCGTCGTCGCCATGCGACGACAGGTCGAGCAGTTACGCGAGGCCCCTGCTACCTTCGTAGTCGACAATCGGCCGGGATTCGGCTCATCCCGTCCCGTCACGCAATCGCGTCGGCCGCCCCCTTCCCTTATCCCTCCTCCCGTTGCGTGCACGCCGGCTGGCGTGCTAGCGTAGCGGAACCCGAACTGGTCTGGCCCCTGTGAGCGACAGTGGTTGGGCCAGAACAGTATGCCTACCCGCATTACGCAGGCACGCCGGCAGACCATCATGGCGACCCGCGACTCGAGTCTCCCCCAGCATGGCGATCACCGTGGGCTCCTGGCAGAGCCGGGAGATCGTCGTGCGCTCGATGATTTGTTCAGCGCCGCGTACGAGGAACTGCGACGGCTGGCCGCGACGGTCAGGCGGAACGACCCGGCCGCGACACTCAGTCCGACCGCGCTCGTGAACGAAGCGTGGCTCAAACTCGCCGACTCACCGGCGGTTGCTCGCACATCGCCACTGCACTTCGAGCGGATCGCCGCTCGCGCGATGCGACAGGTGCTCGTGGAGTCAGCGCGCCGCCGCAAGGCCGACAAGCGCGGTGGTGGCGCGGCCGTCGTGACGTTCGATGACGCCATGAGCACCGTGAGCAGCGTGACGACGGCCGACGATGTGCTCGGCCTCGACACGGCACTCGAGGCGTTGGCGCTGATCGAGCCGCGTCAGGCGCTCATGGTCGAGAGCCGATTCTTTGGTGGCCTGAGCGTCGTCGAGACAGCCGAATTGCTCGGCGTATCGGAAGCGACCGTGCTCCGTGACTGGCGTGCCGCGAAAGCATGGCTCTCGCGCGAGCTCCGGCGCCGCACATGAGCTCAGCTCGCTGGGAACGCGTTCAGGCCATCTTCCATGTCGCCGCCGACCTTCCCGAGAAGGACCGCGAACCGTACGTGAGCGCGGAGTGTGGCGACGACCCGACGCTCGTAGCCGAAGTGCTGGAGTTGCTCGAGGAGGATTCGCGCGGCGGATCGCTGCTCGACCGCGACGTGTCGCACGTGGTCCGCGCCATCCTCGATGCGCCGATAAAGCCCGTCCTGCCGCTCCAAAGCTTCGGTCCGTACCGCATCTCGTCCGTGCTTGGCGAGGGCGGCATGGGCGTCGTGTACCTGGCTGAACGCGCCGGCCTCGGAAGTCGTGCCGCAATCAAGATCCTGCGTGACGCGTGGCTCTCGCCGTCTCGCCGCGAGCGCTTTGCCGCCGAGCAGCGGACGCTCGCGCAACTCAATCATCCATCGATCGCGCGGCTCTACGACGCCGAGACGCTCCCCGACGGGACGCCGTGGTTCGTCATGGAGTACGTCGAAGGCGTTCCGCTCACGGCCTTTTGCGACTTACACGCGTCGACGATCCCCGAGCGGTTGAAACTGTTCCGCGACGTGTGCGAGGCGGTGCAGCACGCCCACGCCCACGCGATCATTCATCGCGACCTGAAGCCGTCCAACATCCTCGTGACGGCGGACGGCACGGTGAAGCTGCTCGACTTCGGGATCGCGAAGCAGCTCGAGGGCCTGGAGGCGGACGTGACGCGGACGGGGATGCGCCTCATGACGCCGGCGTACGCTGCACCCGAACAGGTCAGCGGGGGCCGCCTCGGCATCCACACCGACGTGTATTCGTTAGGCGTGGTGCTCTACGAGCTGTTGGCCGGCCGGTTACCGTTCGATCTCGCCGCCCGCACGCCGAACGAGATGGAGCGCGTGATCCTCGAGGGGGAGGTCGAGCGTCCGTCAGCGGTCGCGCGCCGGACGCCGGCGCTCCCGGTCGGCACCTCGCGCCTTCAGTCCGCGAGCACGGCGCAATGGGCCGACCTCGACGTGCTGTGTCTCACCGCCATGCACAAGGATCCGGCGCGCCGGTACGCGTCGGTGGAAGCGTTTATCCGCGACGTGGACCACTACCTCAGCGGCGAGCCGCTCGAGGCGCGCCCCGACACGCTGCGGTATCGGGCCGGCAAGTTTGTGCGGCGCAACTGGCGCGCGGTGAGCATGGCCACGGTGACCGTAGCCATGATCATTGGGCTCACCGTGTTCTACACGGTGCGGCTCGCGAATGCGCGAAACGTCGCCCTCGCAGAGACGGCGAAAACGTTGCGCATCCAGCGGTTCATGATGGACCTGTTCCAGGGCAACGAGGATGAAGCGGTCGGTCCGGCGGACAGCCTTCGCGTCGTTACGCTCGTCGACCGTGGCGTGCAACAGGCGCGTTCGCTCGACCTCGAGCCCGCCGTCCAGGCAGAGCTCATCGAAACGTTAGGCAACCTCTATCGCTCGCTCGGGAAGTTCCACCCCGCGGACTCGCTGCTGCGCATGGCGCTGGCACGTCGCCGGGCGCTCTTTGGTCCGTCAGATCCGTCCGTTGCATCGAGCCTCGTTGCGCTCGGCGAGCTGCGGATCGCGCAGGCCGAGTACGACAGCGCCGAGACGCTCGTCCGCCAGGGCCTGGAAATGGCTCGACGCACACGGTCGCCTAACGATCCAGAGATCGGCAAGGCGACGAAAGCACTGGGGCAGGTGCTGTACGAGCAAGGGGCATACGAGAAGGCCGTTCCCGTCCTGGAGGAGGCGATTCGACTGCAGACGCGCGGGGACACGGCGAGCCCCGACCTGGCAAGCGCGATCACCGACCTCGCGAACACGTACTTCTACCTCGGCAAGTTTGCCCTGTCGGATACGTTGAACCAGCGGGCGCTGGAGATGGACAGACATCTCTACGGCCCGCGCCACGCGTTCGTCGCGGACGTGCTCATCAACCTCGGCGCGATTCGCTTCGAGTGGGCGAAATACGACGAGGCGGAGCGCTACTACCGCGAGGCGCTCGACATCAACACCACGTGGTACGGTCCGAATCATCCGGAAACCGCGTCCAGCCTGACCGCGTTAGGCCTCTGCCTGGCATCGGAACAGAAGCTGGCGGAAGCCGACACGGTGCTGCGCCGGGCGCTCGACGTGGTGGAGCGCGTCTATGGCCCGGTGCACCCGCGGGTCGCGAGCGCCCTCAATGAGTACTCGCGAGTCAAGCAGAGCGAGGGCAAGCTGGACGAGGCCGAGGCAGGCTTCCGCCGGATGTTGGAGATTTACAAGACGATCTATCACGACAAGCACTACGTAATCAGCATCGCGCTATCGAACATTGCCGGTGTCCTGCAGGAACGGAAACAATACGAGCAGGCCGAGGCGCTGTTCCGCGAGGCGATTCAGCGCTACGACGACCTGCTCGCACCAGATCACCAGCTGGTCGGGATCGCACGGGTCCGGCTCGGTGGCGTCCTCCGCCTCCAGGGCAAGTGGGACCCTGCGTTCAAGGAAACGGAGGCCGGCTACACGATCCTGATGAAGCAGTCGACGCCGTCGGTGTACTGGCTGCGCCGAGCGGCGAGCGACCTGGCAATGGAATACGATGCCCTGGGTAAGCCGCTGGAAGCGGCGAAAACGCGGGCCGACAGCGCCGCACTGAAGTAGTCAGCTTCGCTTTAGACGGCGAAGACCCCGCCACACCGGTTGCACATGAATGATCGCTCCCAGCGTCCGTATTCCTGGGGGAATTCTATGGCGTTGTACGCCTTGGCCTTGAGCGACTTCATTACGGCCAGATAGGTCAACCCGCCGAACACGAGTGCCCAGAACGACAAGTTGACGAGCCCGGACAGCGTACAGAATCCGAGGAATCCCGCCAGCAGCGCCCAGAGAATCGTGTGCTTCTTCGTCGGTGGCGCGGCCTTCTTGGACAGCGCCGTCTGCGAGGTGCCCGTCGAGAACGTGCTCGCGGTGGTACCAAACCCCGCCCCCCCGAACGCGGTCTGGCTCTGCGAGGCGGAGTGGGAGAGGCCTTCCTCGTAGATCAGCGACAGGCGGCGAACCTCCGAGCTTCCACACTTCGTGCAGGCGATGGAGTTGAGTCGTTCCGGCTCCGATGCGATCCGCGTTTGAGTTGACATTGGTCGGTTGGCGCGAAGGGTGAGAGGGCGAGCCCCGGGCGGGGTGACCTGATCTCACCCACATTGCGCGATTGGCGCCCGAAAACCGTCATCGCCACCGGGCGACGGGAGACGGGAGACGTAGAACCGAACGAGGCCCACCGTATGGTGGGCCCCACGACGCACCGCAATCGCGGAGTCGACTCCGCCTGCGCGACCCGCCTTACGCAGCCTGTGCCACCACGCCGCTGGACATTCCCAACCGGTCGTGCAGCAAGCAGATGCTCAACACCCACATGAGCATCGTATCCGCTCGCGTTCGCGTCGCTGTGTCCATCGACGGAACCGAGTCGAGCAATGCGACCACCTTGCGTCGATCGTAAATGGCAGGTCCATCGAGGAGACGGCCGCGCAGCGTGTCCTGCAGTAGTGCGTACAGCCGTCCGTCTCGCTGCATCGTCGCCGGGGGAGACATGAACGGGTGCTTCTGCCGGCGGTACACGGCCTCGGTCAGCACAGGCTTCGCCGCCTCGCGGAGCACGTACTTCTCCGTCATCCCCTTGATCTTCATTGACACCGGCATGCGCGCGGCCTCCGCCGCGACATGATGATCGAGGAACGGCAGCCGCCCTTCCACCGAGTGGGCCATCTCCATACGGTCGCCCAGGTTGCTCAGGATGTAGTTAGGCAGGAACGTCTTCGACCAGACGTAGAGCGACTGGTTCAGCGGATCTCGACCGGCGAGCTGTCGCTCGACATCCAAGTGATTGAGCAGCACACGGAACGTGTCGCGCTCCTTGAACGCCTTTGCAAAGCTCTCGTCCACCACGGCAAGGAGGCTCTTGCCCATCTCGGCCCACACCTCGAGCGTCGACGGCACAAAGCCAAGCACGCTGCGCACGCTCTCGATCGCCACTGACCGTTGTGGCATGAGGATCCCGATCGACACGCGGTTCGATGCTTCCAGCTGTGCCAGGAGCTGCTGCCTCGCATCAGGTGACCGTCCGACGTCGCCGTAGAGCACCATGTCGCGTCGGAAGTGCGGATAGCCGGCGAAGATCTCGTCGCTTCCCTCTCCGGTGAGAACGACTTTGATCCCCGAGTCTCGTACCGCTCGGCTCAGCAGGTACTTCGCGACGCTGTGGGCGTTCAAGAACGGCCGCTCGGCATGATAGAGCGCATCGGCGAAGTGATCCGCGGTGTGCTCCGATCGTATGTCCACGCGATGAAACTCGGCGCCGGATAACTTGGCCTGCGCTTCGGCGAGCGGGCGCTCGTCGTACTCCGCATGATCGAACGACAGTGTGTACGCGCGCAATGGCTTGGACGAGAGCCGCGACGCGAGGCCCAGGATTGCGCAGGAGTCGATGCCGCCGCTCAGATAGCAGGCGACGGGCACATCCGCACGAAGGCGCAGACGCACTGCTTCCTCGAGCGCGTGCCTGACGCGCTCCACGTACTCCCGTTCGTCGGTGACTGGTGCCGCATCAGTCGCGAGCGGGAAGTCCCAATCCCAGTACGGCATCACACGCACGTGCTGGCCGTCCGTCAGCAGGTAGCATCCCGGCGGAAGCTGATAGATACCCGCAAACGGTGAGCGGTCGGGCGGATGACCGAAGAACTGCACATCGTACAGCGTCTCCAGATCCCAATGAAGCGGCACGCCGAGCTCTATGAACGCCTTCACCTCGGAGGCGAGGTAGAAGACCCCGTTAGGAGGTGCGGGTCCCTCCCAAAGGTCAGGTATGACGCAGCTACTCCGACGGCGTTGTTGGCCGGCCTCGGACTTGCGCCACGTCTCGCGCGTGAACTCGTCGAGCCTAACGCGGTCCATCGTTTCGAACATCAGGCACCAGCACTCCACGACGACCGGCAGGGCTCTGGTCGTGACGACTTCCGGACAGGGACACGTCGTCCTCCGGCATGGACGCGTTGGCCTCGCCGTAGGTGAGCATGGTTTAGGGATACAAACCTCTCGGGGATGACGGCTGTCCGACCATGACACCCGTCACCCACGCATATGCGCGACTTCCGGTACGCGTTCCGCACTCTCCGCTCGGCGCCGTTTGTCAACGCGGTAGCCATCCTCTCGCTCGCACTCGGCATTGGCGCGAATGCAGCGATCTACTCGATCTTCGACCAGATCCTGCTGCGGCCGCTTCCGGTTGCTGCTCCGCACGAGCTGGTCAACCTGAATCTTCCCGGGCCGATCCAGGGAAACGACTCCTGCAATCAGTCGGGCTGTGGAAACGGGATCATCTGGAGCTACCCCATGGTCCGTGACCTCGAGCGGACCCAGAACGTGCTCGCTGGAATCGCGGGGTACCGGGTCTTCGGTGCGAGCATAGCGCTCGGCGACGAGCCCACGGTCGGCGAGGGCTCTTGGGTCACGGGTGGCTATTTCCACACGCTTGGACTGCGTCCGGCGCTTGGCCGTCTGCTGCAGCCGAGGGATAACGAGCCGGGCGCGAACACCATGGTCGCGGTGATCGCGCACCAATTCTGGATGGATCGCTTCGGTGGGAAGCCGGACGCCATTGGGCAGCTGCTCAAGATCAACGGACGGCCTTACACGATCGTCGGTGTCACGCCCGAAGGGTTCCGCGGCATCACGCTGGGGAGCCACCCAGTCGTGTACGTCCCGATGCAGTCGAGGGTCTACGTGGGGACTTACAAAGGCCTCGAGAATCGCCGGGACTACTGGGTCTATGTCTTCGGCAGGCGAAAGCCCGGAGTGTCGATGGAGGCCACGAAGGCGGGGCTCGATCGCGTGATCGCTCCGATCCTCGCCGGCATCGAGGCACCCTTGCAGCAGGGGATGAGTGAACCGACGCTGGTGAAGTTCAAGGCGAAGCGAGTGGTCCTCGAGCCCGGCTACCGCGGCCAGACCTCCATGCATCGCGAAGCAAAGACGCCTCTCACCATGCTGTTCGCGATCACCGCTGTCGTCCTGCTGATCGCCTGCGCGAACATTGCGAACCTCCTCCTCGCGCGCGGCGCGAACCGCTCGACCGAGATGAGCGTGCGCCTGTCGCTCGGCGCCTCCCGCCAGCGGCTCGTGAAGCAGCTTCTGGTCGAGTCGCTCGTCCTCGCGATGCTCGGTGGGCTGGTGAGTCTCCTCGTGGCACGGTGGACGCTGTCGGGGATCGCCGCGCTGCTCACGCCGGACGCTATCGAGACACTCGAGTTCAGACTGCAACTGCCGGTGATGCTGTTCGCCGCAGCACTGGCCCTCGCGACCGGCTTCCTGTTCGGGCTGTTCCCTGCACTGCACTCGACGCGGCC
>Ga0075423_10002327_pt1 | contig 17184 bp, 10 predicted proteins | sample SoiMethybrSBSTD2_FD_80114 | JGI IMG/M metagenome (GOLD analysis project Ga0075423, IMG submission 80114) | Bulk soil microbial communities from a Populus tree surrounding site in Tennessee, USA - Soil MetaG P. TD hybrid SBSTD2 | ecosystem: Environmental > Terrestrial > Soil > Tree plantation...
GGCCCTGCCTAGCAAAGGGGAACTCGGCGCGATCGCGCCAGTTGTTTTGAAATTCTCCCGGAACTGAGATAGGAAGAGAGTAATATCCTTGATCATTAGAAAAGCGAAGCTTCGTACTAACTCGCCTTTCCCGTGTTCCACTCGGGCGGCTTTGCAAAGCTGGTTTCACGTGGTTTAGAGTAATGGGACGCCATCGCTCCGCCTTGGCTTTCGACGCGAATCGGCTACAGTCGACTGGGAGGGTGGGCTCCCGGCCGCGCACGAGGACAAGGATGATGAGACTATGGCCTGAAGTTCCGAGTTATCTTTGCGCAGTCAGTTAGGGCGTCTTGACGAGGCTGCCAGCAAGGGTGTTGGCTTTCTGTGCAAGAACCAGTCCCTGATAGAGTTCACCGCGTCTCATCGCGTCGCGCGATTTCTTCATGAAATCAAGCACGGCTGCCAGATTGGGTTTCTGTTGCTCAGTCAAACGCGATTCGTTCAGTGATTCGACCAGTGACTGGGCCGAGTCCAATTGCTCATTGATTTTTCTACTCAACGCTTGCTTGTCGCTCTCGCTGAACTGCGGCGATAGCTGAATCGGCGGAGCCTGTGCCACTACTGGCTTGGTCTCGGCGGGTACTGGAGAGTTGGCTCTGGTTTCCCGTCGCGATTCAACAACCGCCTTGGGTGGTTTTGGTGGTGGTATACGCTGCGCAGGAGGAGCCAAGTTAGGTTGAGCTTCTGCTGCCGTCGCAGCAGGTTCCGGAAGAGTTTCAACCATGATGGGAGCGGACGTCGACTGATTCTCGATTTCCGGAGCTGGGCCGTGATACTCGACGGAAGGCGGGCTCGACACCGGAGCGCGCGCCGAAAACTTATTACGAATGCAGCCGGAGGTGAGCAGTCCAGCGACCACCGGACCGACAAACATGAGCTTGAAACCCATTAGAGTAATTCAATATGCCAAGTTTGGGCTGGCAAGGCCGATAGACTGAGCCAAAATTATCCGCAGGTTGAATTATGCAACTGGAAACTTCAGGATGAACGTTGTTCCCTTTCCGACCTCAGAATCCAGCTCAATCTCGCCGTTGTGAAGTTGCACTACTTTAAAGACCGTTGCGAGACCAATTCCGCTGCCGTTTTCCTTCGTAGTATAGTACAGGTTGAAAACCTTTTCACGATTCTCAGGAGGGATCCCTATACCCTCATCTTGTACCCTCAATTCCAGTGAACTGTTGTGCAATGCGGTCGAAATATTCAGCGATCCGCCTCCCGGCATGGACTGACACCCGTTAAGAACGACATTGAGCAGGCACTGCTTCATCAAGTCAGGGTCCAGCTGTATTGGAGGCAAGTCGCCTTCAGACCGCACCGATATCTCAACGTTATGTTGTCGCGCCTCACTTTGAGCCAATCTCACCACTTCTTGGAGAACCGGCTGGATGTTCTCTCTCTGTAGCTTCACTTCGACAGGACGATTGAAGTTCAAGAAATTTCGGACAACACGGTCGAGCCGTTTGATCTCCTTCGTGATGACCTCCAAGCTGCGAGTAGCGTCTTCAGCCTGATGTGCAACCACCTGCGATTTGAGCAACTCCAGGTGGATCACGATCGCGTTGAGAGGATTCTTGACCTCGTGAGCCACGCCAGAAGTCAGCTTACTGAGGGCCGACAACTTCTTGGCATACTCAAACTGGTTTTCCAGTTGCGCAACCGTTTCAGGATCCTCGAAGATCACCAGGCCGCCCATGGATTGGTGATCCTCCTCAAGGTAGTGCACTCTTGCGGTGACCTTGGTTTGCTGATTGGGAACCTGCAGGTCGGTCTTCTTTACAGTCTGTTTGACTCCAAAGGAGGTCTCTACCAGCCCAAGCAACGGATGGTCTTCTGCCAGGACTTCGTCGAGGCGCTTGCCGAGAGAAGATTCCACGCTGGTATTCAACAGCTGTGCCGACGACGGACTCATCAGGACGATCCGCCGCTCAGGGTTGAGAAAGATGATTTTCTCTTCCAGGCTCTTCACGATCTGCCCAAAATTCCCCTTCAGGGCATCGAGTTCCTCGCGGCTGCCTTCTAACCGCTGCCCGATCTCGTTCAGTTTCAGGGAAACCAGTCCAAACTCATCGCGCCTTTTCAGATCGATAGGCTTCGTGAACTCGCCCTGGATCATGCGCTCGATTCCGGCAGAAATAAACGTCAAAGGGCTGAGCAAAAACTGTGCGAAGAAAGCAGCGAGAGTGGTGGCAAACAAAAGCGAAAACCCTGCGATATAGAGATTCTTGCTGAGGAATTGTTTAAGTTGCTGCTTAATTAGAGCCGTGCTCATGGCCACGCGCACTGTTCCAAAAGAACGATCGCCTGCGACCATTTCTGAGGTAACTTCACAGATCTTCGGCGGGTCGCTGTTGATGTACTGAAGCTGGGTGAGAAAGTTCGCATTCATGAGCGCGAGCATGTTTTCGGCTTGCGGCATCGTTAGGCCTACCTGGGAGCTATCGCTATGGGCCAAGACGTGATGATGTGGATCGGTCACCGCGAGGTAAAGAATCACCCGGGAAAAGCTGGTTGTCGATTCAAAGAGGGCTTGCAGCCCGATGTCTTCCTTCAAGATATCTCGAATGTAGTTCGGGATGGCTTCCGCGTCCAAATCCGCTGGGGGCGGAGTAGGCTCCGACGACAAGGCTTCTTTCACCTGATTGTAGACCTGCTTGCTGATCAGGTCTCCGCCTTCGTACGTAGTCCGAATCTGTTCTCGAGTGAACGTGATGATGGTGAACAGCGAAACGATCGAGAGGACAACCAGAACCAGGGTCGTGATGGTGAGCGTCAGCCTAGTTTTGAGCCTCAGCGTCATAAAGATTGAGCTTGTTGTGAAGCGTCTTGAGACTAACTCCTAGGATTTCGGCCGCCCGTGTCTTGTTGTTTTCGGTGAACTCGAGTGTTTTATAGATCAGCTGCTTTTCGGCCTCGGCAACGGTGGTCCCAACGGGAATGGCTACGCTGTTGGACGAGGGCGCCACTTCGCGCTGTTCCAAAACCGGCAAATGCCTGTCTTCAATGAGATCCTTGTCGCACACGATCAGCGAGCGTTCAATGACGTTTCGCAACTCGCGGACGTTACCTGGCCAGTTGTGCGTCGAGAATATTTTCAGCACCCGCTCCGTGGTTCCTTTGATGTTCTTGGCGTGCTTCATATTCAATTCATTGATGAGCGCTTCAGTTAGGACGGGAATATCCACCAAGCGGTCGCGTAGCGGCGGAAGATTGATGCTAAACACGTTCAGGCGATAGTACAGGTCGTTGCGCAGTTCCCCGGCCTCCACGGCTTTCAACGCCTGTTTGTTGGTCGCGGCGACGACCCGCACATCCACATCGATTTCAGTCTTGCTCCCAAGACGGCGAAATTTTCGTTCCTCAATCACCCGCAGCAGCTTGCTTTGCGTTCCGACTGGCATCTCCGCGATCTCGTCGAGAAAGATCGTGCCGCCATTGGCGAGTTCAAAACATCCCAACCGCCTCTCGAGGGCGCCGGTGAAGGCACCCTTTTCATGCCCAAAGATCTCGCTTTCCATCAACGTTTCAGGAATTGCTGAACAATTGATGGCGATGAAAGGGCCTTCACTCCGTTTGCTTCGGCGGTGAAGGTTGCGCGCTACCAACTCCTTGCCAGTTCCACTCTCTCCTGTAATGAGAACCGACGCGGTGCTGGGAGCGACCATTTCGATTAGACGGTAGACTTCCAGCATTTGAGGAGAACTTCCGGCCATCTCGCCGAAAGCACCGTATTGTTTGAGCTGGGTCTTGAGGAGCTGCACTTCCTTCAGGGTCCTTTCCCTCTCCAGACAATTGTCGAGCAGAATGCGCAGCCGGGCAGGGTCCACGGGCTTTTCCAAATAATCGTAGGCCCCCAGCTTGATCGCCTCGACGGCAGAATCAATCGTTGCTTGAGCAGTGAGCAGGATCACTGCAAGATCCGGGTAGTCTTCTTTGATCTTCTTGAGCAACGCCATCCCGTCCATTACCGGCATAAACAAGTCAGTGATGACGACCTGGGGCTCGAGCTCGGAGATCAGCGGCAGGGCCTTCTCTCCGTTCTCAGCCGAGTTTGTGTTGAAGTTCCAGTTTGAGATCAACTTCGCCAACCCTTCTCTGGCCGAAGGTTCGTCGTCCACAATCAAGATCCTCTGCTTGCTCATGTCACTCCTGATAGATTGGATGGAACTCAACTCTTGTGTGTGTTTAGGATGCTGCGAGGATGAGTGGCAGTGATCCTTCCATGCTTTCCTACCGCGGGCTGTCATGATACAGGCACAGCCCACAAAAGTAAAAATTTTTGACTCTCTCCCGCCCGTGCCAGTAAGCTTCAAATGGGCGTTTCGCCTTCGCCCTGAGCACTTTCTGGCATTGGAGCTCCACTTATGGCATCTGCGACCCTTACTGTTCAGTCAGCCAGAGATATGGTGTTGGAGCGCTGCCAGAGAGTCGGAAAACAAACAGTCGAGAGCGTCTCGCTGCTGGAAAGCTTGCACCGGGTTCTCGCCGAAAACGTCACATTGGACTGTGATCAACCGCCATTCAACCGGTCCATGCGTGATGGCTTTGCGTTGCGAGCCGAAGACGTGCAGGCAACACCCGTCTCGCTGCGTTGCATCGGTGAAGTGAAGGCTGGTGAGATGACGAAAAGGAGTCTGAGCACTGGGGAGGCTTTCCACATCATGACTGGAGCACCAGTACCCGAGGGTGCGAATGCCGTAGTCATGCTGGAACACACTGAACGCCCTACAGACTCTCTAGTGAGGATCCTCAAGCCCGCGACGAATGGCGAGAATATAGCTGCTAGAGGCTCTGAGCGCCGCAGCGGAGACATGGTGATCCAGGCGGGACGGCGGATCTCGACTTTTGAGATGGCTATCCTGGCCAGCACGGGCAAGGCTAAAGTGCAGGTGTATCGCCGGCCGGTCGTTGGTATTCTGGCGACAGGCGATGAACTCGTGGAAGTAGAGGCCGTTCCGCGCGCCGGAGAAATTCGGAACTCCAACTCATATTCCCTTTATGGGCAGGTCCTGAAAAGTGGTGGAATTCCACGATTGTTAGAAACAGCCAAAGACAACCTGCCGGACCTGCGACGACAGATTCAGCGCGGTCTTGAGTCCGACATCTTGCTGATCAGCGGCGGTGTGTCGATGGGAAAGTACGACTTGGTCGAGCCTGTTTTTCAAGAGCTAGGCATGACTGTTCACTTCGAGTCTGTGAGTATGCGTCCCGGAAAGCCTACAGTGTTTGCTACCTGGAAAGACCGTTGCGTGTTCGGGCTGCCTGGAAACCCACTGTCCACATTCGTTGCTTTTGAGCTGTTCGTGAGACCTGTACTGAGAGCCTTGCAGGAACTTCCGGCCGCAGACCTTCCGGTCGTGGAAGGTCAACTCAGAGCGGATGTCTTCGAACGGTCGGGAAGGAGCGCTTTTTTACCGGCCCGTGTCAGTTGCGCGTCCGGGATTCTGGAAATCTCGCCCGTGAACTGGAAAGGGTCGGCGGACGTGTTCGGCGCTGCCGAATCGAACGGGCTGTTGATCATTCCAGCGGGCACGTCTCCCTTAAAGCGCGGGACAACTGTCTCCGCACTGTTGTTGGAAGAGCTGGGGTATAGCGGAGAGGTTAGGTTGTGAGGCGTTGGACCTTGATCCTTTGGTGAGCTATTCCATCGACGACTCGTGGCTAGAGTTGTGGAGATATCTTGACATGGCGCAGTTTTCGCATCTGGATGAGAGTGGAAAAATCAAGATGGTTGATGTGACAGAGAAAGCGGTTACAGTCCGCACCGCCCGAGCCCGCGGGCGAGTGAGAACCTTGCCGGAGACACTGGCTTTGATTCAAGGCGAGGGACTTGCGAAAGGGAATCCTTTGGAAGTGGCTCGGATTGCAGGGATCATGGCTGCGAAGAATGCGGCAGGGCTCGTTCCGTTGTGCCATCCTCTCGGGCTCACTCATGTTGACGTTCGGTGCGAGCTGACCAAGGAAGGAATCGAGCTGGAAGCGACCGCAACTGCGGAAGGCAAGACCGGCGTCGAGATGGAGGCACTGACGGCGGTCTCGATTGCGGCGTTGACTCTCTACGACATGTGCAAGGCTGTTGACCGTGAAATGGTTATTACTGATATCAGGCTCGTGGAGAAGAGCGGAGGGCGCTCTGGACATTACCTTCGCAGAGACTAAAGAGACTCAAACACTTTATAAGGATCTTCATGTCACCTTTCCTCAAATATTGGCTGCCTCCCCTAGTGTGGGCCGGGGTGGTCTCCATCTTCTCTAGCGACAGCTTTTCATCAGCCAACACGTCTTCATTCTTTCTACCCCTTTTTCACTGGTTACTGCCGCACGCTACCGCCGAATTGATCCAGTCTCTGCACTTCGTAACTCGCAAATTGGGTCACTTCACCGAATTCTTTGTTCTCGCGTTGCTGGTTTACCGAGCCCTGCGCGGAGGGCATGGCACTGATTGGCGTTGGTATGTGGCTGCGTGGACTCTAGGCCTGGTTCTGTTATACGCGATCGCAGACGAAGTACACCAATTCTTTGTGCCTACTCGCAGCGCATCGTGGGCAGACAGTTTGTTGGATTTCTTCGGCGGCTTCTGCGCCATCGCTCTGCTGTATGTTCTGCATCGCAACAAGGTGCGTGCGTTAGCGCCCGTAGCCGTCTCTGATCCCTATGGCAACTAGGCTATTCACCGCTGGATTGATTGCGGGATGGCTTGCCCTGGTTCCCACTTTCGTATTTGGCCGGGCGCAGAGCCTTGCCCAAGGCTCACCCCCCCGCCAAAGCTCCTCTAGCGAAAAGCCCGTGAGAATCATTGGGCCCTTTGTGTCACGGGACGACCAGGATGAGTATACCCGCGTGGTTCTGAAAAACGGTTTGAGGCTGATCGTTTATGAGCGCAAGGACTTGCCGCTGGTCTCAATCTCGACTTACGTCAAGACTGGTTACCTGGATGAACCGGATCAACTCCGGGGTATTGCCCATGTTGTTGAACACATGCTGTTCAAGGGCACAGCGCGCCGCGGAGTCGGAGCCATCGCCAAAGAGACAAACGGATTGGGTGGATCTCTAAACGCAGGAACATTCTACGAGTACACTCATTACTATGCACTCCTTCCTCAGGAGAACTTTCGGCAGGGACTCGACATTCAGGCCGACGCGCTGCAAAACCCGCTTTTTGCTGATGAAGAGCTAAAGCGGGAAATCCTGGTCATTTTGCAGGAAGCGCGACGGAAAGTGGACACACCCGAAGCCTTCGCTCTCGAAAAGCTTTATGAGGCAGCGTTTGAGGTTAGCCCCGTTCGCCGCTGGCGCATTGGCGATGAGTCGACCCTGCTTTCTCTCGCGCGCAAGGATGTAGTCGATTTCTATCGGCGCTGGTACGTTCCCTCGAACATCATTCTGGTGGTCTGTGGCAATGTCGACAAGCGAACGGTGTTGGATGAAGTCGTAAAAAAGTACGGCAACATGCCTCAGGCGAAAGCTGAGGCGTCTGTAAGACCGCTCGAGCCAGTTCACAAGCAGCTCCGTTATAGTCAATTGAACGGCGACATTGCGGAAGCTAAATTGTTCCTCGGGTTTTCGATGCCTGCCGTATCAACGCCACAATGGTATGCAGGTCAGGTTTTGGCTGCGGTTCTGACGGAAGGGGATAGTTCCGTCCTGAATCGACAGCTCAAGGATGACAAGGGGTGGGTGAGCTCTCTCGGTTCTGTCTCACTCGATCTGCAACACCAGGGCTACCTGGCCCTTCGATTTAATCTTGATGCTTCACGGCTGGACGACGTGGAGTTAGCGATTTGGACAGAATTGGAGCGGATCAAGGCGGGCGCTTTGGATGATCGAGACATTGAACGCGCCAAGAACCTGTTGGAGCGCAACCTATACCTGGATCGTGAAGAACTGACGAGCTTTGGATTTGAGCTGGCGCGCTACGAGGCCGTGTCGAGTCATCGCGAGTGGCGCGAAAGCATTGGCAGGATTCGGGCCATAACCCCGGAACAGGTGATTGAGGTTGCAAAGATTTATCTGACCTTGCCGCAATGCACGTTGCTGGAATATCTGCCCAAAGGAACCAAGATGCGTACTGCGACGGCAGAGAACCTCACCTCGTTCTTCGAGCGACGGTTGCCAAACGCCGTGAAGGAAGCCGATCTGATCGCGGGTCCGCCCGAAATGCCTGAAGGCAGCAAGAAGAGACCGATTCGTCCAGCAGCCAGAGTTGGGGCCCCGAGCCAAGTAAGTTCCGCTTGGGTTGAGTCGCCACTGACAGAATACAAGTTACTACGTGGTCCGGAGGTGATGGTAAAGGAGAGCCGTGCCCTCCCGCTGATCTCAATTGGGATCTTTTTCCCCGGTGGACGTCTGTTTGAAGGCCGCAACAACAACGGAATCACGGAATTGATGCTGCGCACATCAGCCAAGGCGGCTCTGAAAATGAGTAACGTCCCGATCTTGTCACTCTTCGAACACAACGGTGCCAAGTTAGAGACTCGGGTGGAAGCAGATTTCTTCGGCTATGTGCTAACAGGTCTCAAGACAGGATTCGAGAAGAATCTGGACGCTCTCTTTGAAGCCATTCAACAGCCCCAATTTGAGGAACCGTTGATTGTGAAGGAAAAAGCCTTGCTCCAGGCGGAAGCTTCGCGTTTGACCGACAGCCAAGTGCTCTACTCCAGACAGTTGCTCAGGCAGGCTCTTTACGGAGATCACCCATACGGCTTGCCTCCGCTGGGCACCTCTGAATCCTTGGCGCAAATCGGCCGTCAGGACTTGCGTGAATGGCACGCTCAGTTTGTTGAAAAGGCAATTCCGGTCATTATCATTTCAGGAGACACAGAAGGAAGCGAATTGGTTGCTAGACTTTCGGGCTACGTTAGCAGCGCCAGTGCGGAACCGATCGACCTCAAAATGGCACTTCCAGTCAAACCCCATGATCGTCCAAATGAAAAGACCGAGAGCCGTGAGCGAGACCAGTCAGCCACATCGGTAGGGTTTCTTACGCTCGGAGCTTCCGAACCTGAATCCCGGATTCTTACCGTAGTCGCCAACCTGGTTTCCGGCCTCGGCGGAAAGTTCTTCGAACAGATTCGTGAAAAGCAAGCATTAGCCTACACGGTGAGTGCTGCCTACGAACCCACAATTTTGGGTGGGTTTTTCATGGCATACGTAGCGACTTCGCCGGAAAATCGGCGGCTGGCCTTGGATGCTCTCCGGGAGCAGTTCAAGAGGCTGGTCACAGAACCCGCCACCGAAGAGGAGGTAAAGCGCGGCAAGAGATTCTCCAGCGCCCTCTGGAGAATGCGCTTGCAACGCCGGAACCTTCAGGTCTTCGAGTTTGCTCGCCTCAAAATCTCGGGCTTAGGTCTGGATGAGATTCAAAACTATAGCAGCCAGTTTGACTTCGTCACTCCTGGACTGATTCGGGAAGTGGCTGGAAAGTACTTCGATATGAACCACATCGCAATCGGAGGGATTCTTGCCAGGGAGCGAAAAAGGGATGCCAAATAAGTTGAGACCGTTCATTCCGCTCGACTGGTGCGGATGGCCGCGGAATGCGTCCTTGATGAAAGTGGCATTTCTCCACGACCAATCCTGATGTACTGCGAACCCGTCCAAACTTCCAGAGCGGAAGGGCTGCGTTTGCGCGGCTTGCCTTCATGCGCTAGCTAGTTTCCACCCCTAGACAATTAGACACTGAACTGAGTTTTGGAAACACCTGAGGCGGCGTGAACCGCCAAACCGTCTGCCCAGGTTGTGGAATTGACTACTGCTGAACTTGGGGCCTACGACTTCATTTGCCCTTTGAAGAAGAATTCGAGTCTGCGTATGGTTCGGGCTCTGGCGATCTCGCGGTACACAACTTTGACTCAGGTACTCAAGAAATACTTAATGATCCCGGAGACAAAGACCACATTTCTGAAGGATTAAGCAACTAAAAGCAAGGTAGTCGGCTGCGTCAGACAGCGCCCGTGAGACTTGAAATAATGCTCCAGCTTGGGATTTCCGACGGATTCGATCGTGTAATCCTTGTTGGGGAAGAGTTTGAGGGGATACAGTTCCCTCGCTTCTGTGTCGACGGGAATCTTCGCGAAGCAGCCCTCCGAAAGCCTTGAAGGACAAGGCATCGGGACTTCGAGTTGTGGAAAACTCCCGCCGGATAGGCCATTTCACCGGCGATGATTCAACTCTCTGCGAAAAATCGGAAAATTCAGAATAAGCAATGTGTTTCGTGAAGGTTGTCAGGTTGGTCATTTCGTGTGCAATCTGCTAATTCTGCATGTCCGACTGGAGTTTTCGAGTTCCGAAATGGAGTTTTGCACAGGGTTTTCCACAGTTTTTGTTGATAACTTCAAGCCAGATTCGTAGACCAATCGCTGGAGTTGTAATCGACAGTGGATGATGGCTATGGCTCGTTTGCAGCCGGGCTTCTCCTAACGAGTGCAAACTCCGGTCCTCAGCCTCCTCCTGTACGCTGGTGACGTTTCTTGTGCTTCGCGCAAATCTAAAGCCAACCTATGCGCGCTGTGCTGTCGGCGGCATCCGCTAGTCCAACGGGTGTACCGGTCGCTTCATTGATTCGGGAGATTCAAGTTTGCTATAGTCGCCTCGCCTTCGCAGGGTAGCCGTCCTCCGCCCCAGTCATGCAAACCAAGAAAATCCTGTTCTCCTTTGAGGTGACGGTTGTCTTCCTGAGTCTTACTATCTATCTCTGGCATACTATCGAGGCTACCGAGCGCCAGAAACGCCACCAAGCGATCGAAATTGGAGCCAATCAACTAAAGAGCGGGATCGAAGGTTTCGCCAACGAAAAGATCTCCATCTTGATGCAGGTCAGAAATTTCTGGCTTCATAGCAAATCCATCGACCACGACGAGTTCCTAGGTTTTTGTCGATCAATCATCAGCCAGATCCCTGGATTTCAAGCGATTGAATTTGGAGACGCCTCTGATCGGGTTGTCTGGGTAGAGCCGATGTCAGTTGAGGACTTCGACGTGGCCAGCAGTGCGAGCCGGCACTTAGCTCTGCAGCGCGCAATTCAAAAAAAGATGGTCACGGTGACTCCCGTATTGAATTTTGCGCAAGGCGGAAAAGGGTTCGGGGTGATTGTTCCCATTTTTCGAATGGGAAAGTATGAAGGAGCCGTGATTGGAGTTTTCAAGATTGAAACTCTATTTTCCTTAATCTTCGATTCCGTTTTGCGCCAACAGCACAATATTGCGGTGTTTGATGGCGATGTGTTGGTGTTTGGAGACCAACCGGAAGCAAAAGGGTGGAAACAATCCTCCAGCTATGTAAAGGAAACGATGACTGTCGGCGACCAAAACTGGAGCTTGGTGCTCTGGCAGAAGGAACCTGAAGGTGAAATTACGTTTCTGGGGAGCTCGGTCTTGGTGCTGGGCTTAGCTCTTTCGTTGGTCTTGGGCTCGCTCGTCTGGGTCTTGTCAACTAAGGCGGAGCAGGCGGACGTTTATGCCGCCTTGTTGGAAGTATCGCACCAGTTAGGTGCTTCGCCGGACATGAACAGTGTCTTTCGAGTGACTGGGGAAACCTGCCTTCGAATGACTGGTGTTGACAGGTGCGGGATCTTCCTTTGGAACGAATCTGAAAGGCACTTCATTCCCTCCTGGATTTCCAGCGATAAAGCTGAAGACGTCCAACAGTTTCTAAGCCTCAAGCTGAAATACGGCGACATGGCATTGATCAATAAGATTGTGGACGAGAAACGGAGCATCCTGGTCCAACCAGACAAGATGGGCTTGACCAACCTTGGTCTGGTCAAATTGTTCAAAATCCGCTCGGTCCTTGTGGTTCCGCTGGTATCGAAGGGAAACCTGATTGGAGCGATGACACTGGATCACGAGGGCAAGAAGCGGCGTTTCACGTCGCGCGAGCAAGCAATCATCGCGGGCATAGCGGCACAGGCTGCCATTGCGATTGAAAACGTCAGTCTGTTAACGGAAACCCGAAAACAGTCAGATCTGATCGGGAAGAAGAACAAGGAGTTGGAGTCTTTTCTGTTCATCGTTTCTCACGATCTGCGAAACCCTATTCTGGCTTTGGCAGGAATGGCCTCGCTTTTGGTGGAGGAATGCGGCGAGGAACTGAGCGAAAATGGGAAACACTATCTGAGTCGCATCCAAGCGAATCTGAATCACATGGAGATGTTGATTAAGGATGTGCTCGAACTCTCCCGGATCGGCAGAACCGAAACGCAGTTGGACCAGATCGATGTTCAAGAGACTTTGGACGAGATTTTGATGGACTCTCCAATAAAAGTCAGCCAGCAGCACGTTCAAGTCTGCAACAAGAACCAGATCCAGTCGTTGCGTTACAACCGACATGGGCTAAGGCACATTTTCTCCAACTTGATCGAGAATGCCCTGAAGTTTTGCGCCTACCAGGAATCAGCCAAAGTCGAAATTGGGTCGGATGAGGATGACAAGGAGTATCGGTTCTATGTAAAGGACAACGGTGTTGGCATTGACCCGAAATTTCATCAGAGCATCTTCGACTTGTTTTACAGGATCCAAGATCTGAAGACGGTCGAGGGTACAGGTGTTGGCTTGACCATTGTCCAGCGAGTCCTGGAAACCTACGGCGGCAGAGTTTGGCTGGATTCAGAGAAAGGAAGAGGAACGACGTTCTTCTTCGCCATTCCGAAAAGCTTGTAATATTCGTGTCCCCAATTATTTGAAGGCTGATGCCGCTCAGAGTGTTCCGCAGGACAGGAGCGAACACGAACCAGTTTGCATAGGGAAAGCAGATGCCACCTAAGGATCTCGAACGTCTGACACGCATTCAACAAGCCTTGCGTGAGAACCAATGGGACGCGTTCGTGCTGTTTCATCCTGACAACATCGTGATGGCTAGCGGCATGTTGCCTGGTAGCACACATGTTGTAGCAGTACTCACAGCTGACGGCCAGGTTGTGCTGATCACGCCCTGGTGGCGAGGAGAGTACGCCCGTCAGGAGAGCTGGGCCGACGAGATCTCGACCTTCGATTGGTGCCGGGGCTTTAGTGGTGTGGAACCACTGGCTGCGATGTTTGAGAAGCTAGCGCAATGCCGGGAGCGTTATCGGTTGGAGACGGTGGGATACGACGCACGCATGCACCACTACAGTCCCACCAAGCTTCCTTCCGAATCGTTTACGTATGACGAGGTAAAGGTAAGACTGCCCGAACTGTTCCGGTCAGCCGCCGACGCGACCAACGTCGTCAACGAGGTTAAGTCCCGCAAGACAGCTAGGGAGGTCGAAAAACTGCGGTTGGCACACCACGTGGCGAAAGCGGGAGTAGAGGCTTTCTATGCGCATGCCATTGAGGGCGTTCGAGAGGTGGATGTGGCAGCGGAGGTCAGCTACGCCGTGCTCAAGCAGGTAGGTTACAGTGGCATTCGGTATACTTACTGCGATCCTCCTCAGATTGCGTCTGGTGCAGCCCGTACGTCAATTGCCGATACCATGTCGAACCATGCGACCGAGAAGCGGTTGAGTGCAGATGATCTCGTGATGCTGGAATTTGGAGTTCAGGCAGACGGTTACTGGGCGGACATCACGCGGACGGTGGTCGTGGGCTCCCCCACTGATCGGCAGCTCCGGATGCATGAGGCGATTGTCGCGGCCCAAAACAACGCCATTGCCGCGTACCGGCCGGGCCAAAGCACTGGGGACACGCTTTGCCACGTGGCCTGGGAAACCATGCGCAGTTGCGGTTTCGGGGGAGGCATCACTCATTTCCTAGGACATGGACTGGGCTTTGCCTACCATGAGGATCGTCCAACTTTGGGGTCGGGCGAGAGTGCACTGATACAGGCTGGCCATGTCACCTCGGTAGAGCCGGGTCTCTATTTTTTCGTAGACGGCGTTCCTCAGGGTGGGATGCGGGTTGAAGACAATGTTGTATGGGGAGAGAGCCCGGGCCAGGTGGAAGTCCTTTCAGACTTTCATAGAGGACTGTCAAGGGCTACGAGCGGATGAGAGCGCTGCAGTTCGGGTCTCGGTGACGATGATTATCCTTATTCGCTGCAGTCCTGCGGTTTCTCAGTGAGCTGCTGACTGGGTGAAACGTCAAGGCTACGGAAAGTCTTAGGAGTTGACTGAGTGAAGATGGGGAACTATGAAGAATCCCGCCACTGCGGCGGTGTTAAGCTTTTTCATCCCCGGTGTTGGGCAGATCTATAATGGCAAGTTTCTGCGAGCTATTTTCTGGTTAATTATCACACCGGGCTTTTGGATCGGCAGTGGCGGTACTCTAGGTTGGATTTGTCACGTTGTCTCTGCGCACACAGCTACTCGTTCGCCAAACGGCAGGCGGAAAGGCTGCCCGCAAGCAGTTGATCGAATCTGCTGGTTGTCGGTCAGGTGGATGACTTCTTGCCGTGCGGCAGTTATCTCAACAGTTTCTCCGAGAATCAAGCTCCTAGCTTAGCTTATTCATAGCGCAACGCGACGATCGGGTCCAGGTGCGCGGCACGCTTGGCCGGGTAAATCCCAAAAAACAAACCCACAGCTACTGAAACCGAGAAGGCCACCACAACCCAGAAGAGCGAAACCTGAGCTGGCAACGAAGGGAAGAGTGTTCGAACTGTGAGGCTCAATAACCCGCCAATCAGAATCCCAATGATACCTCCAGTGCCCGTCAGTGCCATGGCCTCGACAACGAACTGCAACAAAATGTCCTGGCGCTTGGCACCGACGGCCTTCCGAATGCCAATCTCACGCGTGCGCTCGGTGACAGAGACTAGCATGATGTTCATGACACCTATGCCACCCACCAATAAGCCGATAGACGAAATCACCATCGTCAGAATCACAATGGCTCCGGTTAGCTGATTCCACACAGCTGAAATCACGTCCGGCGACGCCAGATCGAAATCGTTTTCCTCGCGGCTTGCGACATGACGCCGACGGCGCAACACCTCAACGACTTCGTCTTCGACGATGGGAATCAAGGCTGGGTCAGAAGCGCTGATCAGAATAATGTTGTCTTCAATCTCCGGATACATTTTGTGAAAGGTGTTGTACGGTATCATCACAAACTGATCGATGCCCGGCCCACCGAACAAACCTGGATCGCGCTCGAACGTTCCAATCACGCGGAAGACTTCGCCGTTGACGGTGATCTCCTTATTGACTGGAGCCGAGAACGGAAAAAGCGTGTCAGCTATCCCGGCGCCGATGGCACAGACTTTGGAGGAATGTTCGTTGTCATAAGCGCTGATAAACCGACCGTCGCGCATCGAGAAGATTGGCAGTACCCGCACATATTCCGGCTCGGCGCTGCGGATGACAGCACTTTCGATCCGTTCGTTGCCGTAACGAACGAGATTGGACTGACCCGTAAAGAAGGCTCGCTGCTGAAATGGCGTGGCATATTCTGCGGTTGGACATTGCTCGCGCAAGGCCACGGCATCTTCATAGGTCAGAAACTTGCGGCGTCGGATCCTCTCGGGCGGACGGCTGAAAGTGAACGGTGGGATGCGCGTGACAAAGAAGACCTTAGCGCCCAGAGCCTGCACGCGATCTTCGACTACGTTGTTCAACCCACGAATAATCGAAGCGACAGAAATCACCGATGTCACCCCGATCACCACGCCGAGGATCGTGAGGAAGGATCGGAACTTGTTCGATCGCACCGTGTCCCAGGCGATTAAAAGAGTCTCACGATAAAGGGTCTTTCTCATAACCAACCGTAGGAACCCTGGTCCAGAGTGCGAAACGGCAGCGGCTGCGAGAGGCTTCGAGAGGTGCAACGACCAACTTGTACGCCAAAGCGGTCAATCCGGAGGTTTCGCAGGGTCTCGTCAGCTTGTGCTGCCGCAGGGTACTGAACGGCCAGGAAATCGCTCCACCGGAAGGTGGCTGTCGACGGTAGTCCGGTGGCCACAGAAGAAAACAATCCACCCTTGCGCCTCTCAATGCTTGCCCTCCTTATTTGAGTGCATTTCTCATTCCCTTCTCAAAGCTTCAATGGGGTCCAACTGAGAAGCCTTCTTCGCTGGATAGATACCGAAGAAGATACCGATCAAGGTCGACAGAACGAATCCGATGGCTGCGACCCATAGTTTGACATCGGCAGGGAATGGCGTGAACTGCCGCACAACCACCGCTAGAAAGAACCCTCCGAGAATTCCAATGGCGCCGCCAACGACGCACTGGACCAGCGCTTCAACCAGAAATTGCCAGAGAATGTCGCTTCGTTTGGCTCCAACGGCACGGCGTACACCGATTTCCTTGGTTCGTTCCGTGACGGAAACGAGCATGATGTTCATGATGACGATGCCACCCACAATCGAGGCGATAGAGGAAATCATGATGAAGACGGCGAAGAACGCCGAGCTGATGCTGGACCAAAGGGAGAGAAATGTGTCAGCAGTGGCCATGTAGAAGGTGTCAGGACTGTTGTAGGCCACGTGACGGCGGCTCCTTAGGATCAGGCGTACTCGACCCATGGCGGGCTCAATTTCTTGGACATTGTGCGCCTTGACGTGCAACGTGAGGCTACGGCGGGTGCCGAAATCTTTCAAGAATGAGGAAAGGGGGATTAAGACGAAGTTGTCCTGGCTTTGCCCCAAGACATTGCCAACTCGCTCAGCGACTCCAATCACGCGGTATTCCTGACTGGCAATGCGAACTTGCTTGTCCAATGTCTCAACTTGGGGGAAGAGATTGTCGGCAATGTCTTTTCCGAGAATACAGACAGGACTCGCGTTGCGCTCTTCAAATGCCGAGAGATATCGGCCAAACTCAACGACGATAGTGCCAATGTCCGCCATGTTGGCAGTTACCCCACGAATACTTACATCCTCGCCGACTTCATTTCCTGCCTTCACCGTCGTTGAGGTTTGAACCTGCGCGCCGACGTCAAGGCACTCGACGCATTGCTTACGGACCGCTTCCAGGTCTTCGAGCATCAGGTCCTTGTTACGCTGCGCTTTGATGAACTCCTGAAAGTCGGTCACCACAAGCGGTGACTTGGCCACTTGGAAAACATTGGTGCCTAGGTTCGCTACCTTGTCCTCGACATAGGAATTCGCACCCTGGACGATTGTCATCACCAGGATGAGGGTCATGACGCCGATGATTAAGCCCAGTAGTGTGAGAAACGATCGAAGTTTGTTAGCCCGAATGGAGGCGAGGGAAATGTTGACGGCTTCCATGAC
>Ga0075423_10002328_pt1 | contig 17180 bp, 11 predicted proteins | sample SoiMethybrSBSTD2_FD_80114 | JGI IMG/M metagenome (GOLD analysis project Ga0075423, IMG submission 80114) | Bulk soil microbial communities from a Populus tree surrounding site in Tennessee, USA - Soil MetaG P. TD hybrid SBSTD2 | ecosystem: Environmental > Terrestrial > Soil > Tree plantation...
GGAGCGACGCGATTTCCCGGATCGCCCGCCCCGCCGCAGCGATGAGGTAGGCCGCGCTGAAGCGGTCCGGGGTCTCCTCCGGCGGGAGGCCGATGGCGCCCAGGGCCTCGGGGCTGATCACGACCGCGCGAGCGGAGGCCTGCACGACTCGCTCGACACAGTTCCCCTTCTTTCGTTCCTCGACCAGCTCCACGAGGCCCACCCGCTCGAGCGCGCGGAGGTGGTAGTTGAGGCGCTGGCGCGGCAAACGGAGCTTGCGCGCGAGTCCGGATGCCGAATCCGGCGTCGCGAGGTGCGCCAGCAGCCGCTGACGGGTCGGGTCCATCAGGACGGCCGCGTGGTCGGCCCGGCGGATGACTTCCAGGGCGTTCGTCATGGATGCTAGGATGCTACCGACAGTATTCGCTGTCAAGACTAAAAATTGTGTCGGCTAAGCCTATCCACCGGCTCGTCGCGAGCAGGATGGCGGTGTAGAGACTACTTCTGGATGTCGAGGTTCAATGTGCCTTCGACCACACACTGGCTCGTCGTCGTCGTTCCTCGCACCCTCACGGATACGGGGCTCGTCTTCCCCGCTGGCAGCGAGCTGAAGAGCGTGCTGAGAGTGCTGTTAAAGAAGCCGAGCGAGTACTGGGAACCTGAGACGCTCGTCTGGTCCGCCGATGCCTGACCGGATCCGTAGATCATCATCCACGAGCCTACGCTCTCGCCCGAGAGACAGGAGCTCGCCAGCCTGGCCATCACAGTTTCCATGGCCTTGGGGCTCCCGGACTTCAGATTCACGACGCTCGAGGACTTCCTCGACACGGTGATCTGCGGCGGCGCGATCTGGATCACCTGGCTGACGCAAGCACGGCCGCTGAGAGCGGGGCTGCCGTTGTCGGTCACGGTGAGGCACACGTTGTACGTACCGCACCGCTGGAACTGGTGACAGACGACCGAACCAGTCGCCGGGCTCGTGCCGTCCCCGAAGTCCCAGCTGTAGGTCAAGGGCTGCCCGTCCGGATCGCTGGAGCGGCTGCCGTTGAAGCAGGCGTCCACCCTCGGGCAGACGGCAGCGTAGGGGCCTCCGGGGTTGGCGACCGGCGGACGATTCTGTGGGTTGCAGGCAGGGTTCACCGTGATGGAAAAACTCTTGGTGTCGCTCAGGACTCCATCGCTCACCGACACGGTCCCTGTGCTCGTTCCCGCATCGCCGCACCCGGGAGCCAGGTGAATGTTTCCACTGGCCGTCCCCGTTCCCGGAGTGGTGGTGGTGACGGTCATGTAAGTCGGGCCGGATACCTTCATGAAGGTGACGGGCTGACCGTCGGAGTCCGTCGCGGTGATGGACTGATCGGCCAAGCTCTGTTCGTTGACGGTCATGTTCGCGGGCTGGTTCAGCACGGGCGCGGCCGCATGGAGCGGCGCGGGGCAGACCACAAGCCAGAGGAGGATACCGATACCGGGAAGAGCTGGACGCATGACGTTCATGGCGGACACCCCTCGATGAAAAGTAGGAGAGACGCGCTTCCACGGGGAGAGGCGCATGGTACCTCCTGAGAGCCCGCGTCCCTATTGATTTTTCGCGAGAGGTATTCCACCGGTGCTGACGGATGGAAGACAATGGCAGAGTGGGGCGTTGTCAGGTGGTGATGAGGGAATCCGCGAGGGTCAATCGAACCCGCCGCTCAGGCCGATGTACAGGATGAGACCGAAGAGACCGGCGGCTCCCAGAAGTCCCAGGCCCGAGCCGAGCTTGGCGCCGGCGCGCCATGCAACGTCGGTCCGCTTCTCCCACTGAAGTGGGGGCGTATCGTGGACGAGGTCAAGGTTCCTGGCGTACTCCGCGTCGACCGTCAGGGCCACGAGGTCGCCCGAGTTCAGCGTGGCCCCCAGCACGAACCCCGGCGGGTCGTACTCGATTGCGCTGTCCTCTCCACCGAGCAAAACACCAGGCGAAATGTCGACCGACGTCCTCTTGGAGAGCCACCGCCGGTAGCGCGCCCGAATGCCCATCCTCGTCGTGGGATCGGAGACCAGGGCATACCCGCTGAACCCGACCGCGCCGCTCTCGGAGATGTTCTTCATCCAGCCTAGATCGAACGAGATTGCGACGCGCGAATCGCCGCCAATGTAGGGATAGTCGTCGATCCGAGCGAGCACGCCGAACTCCGTGATCAAGAAGGACCGGGTCTCCGCGAGCGGGCGCCCCCGCCACGTCAGTGCGGATATGCGCCGCTGGCTCGGCCGGTTTTCACCCACGGACTCTTCCCGCCCGTTCGGTTCCGGATCGTAAGGGGATGGAACGGTCTTTCGGTGCTCCAGCACCGCCGCGGTGCGATCGACGCCCCGCGAATCCAGCACGGCTCGGACCCGGTTCGACGAGAGATAGCGGATCTTGGAATTGGGGATCTCGACGGCGATCATGTCGAAGGAAGCAGGGCGAACGCGGGCGGCATGAAGCGTGTCGCCGTCCGTGAGAACGACACGAACGACAGCCGTGGGCGAGGGCTCGGAAGCTCGAGCAGACGTGGGTAGGAACACCAAGATCGCGCCTCCCGTCACGAGCGTCACGAGCTGGACTCGATCGAACATGCGCCTCCCCTTCGCGCTACGGGTGCTATTCCTCCGAGTATGAGGGCAGCCTTACCGCTGGCCGCAACCGTCTTCTCCCGCCCTTTGGTTGCCCGTTGCCGATTGACCTTCCCCGGCTGCTCGGGCAGTCTGATGGGGGCACCGTGCCCAAACTCCGGCCACATATCCGGGCAGCACTCGTACTCGTTCGAAAGGACTCGGAGGATGACCAGCATGAGACGATTCGCACCAATGACCGCGCTTGTTCTTTGCCTGTTGGGCCTGGCCGCAACCATGGGGTGTTCGTCCACGAAGGGCTCGACCCCCGCGGCGACCTCGACAACGACCACGGAAAAAGCGCCCGCGACTCCACCGCCGAGCGGAGGACAAACCGACTCAGTGCCAGCCCCCGGAAAATAAGCCAAGGCCGCACGACGGCGCCGTCCGAAAGAACGGCGCCGTTCATTTCGCCTTTTGGTGGCGATGGCTACTTCCTCGCTCGCACCCCCGTCGCCACGGGGTCGCTCAGCGGATCGCTGAAAAGCGACTTCCCCCCGACGGCCGTCAGGAATCCATAGCCCAGCAGCACCGCCATGATCCCCCACGCGAACATCGTCTGCGGCGCCACCCACGAGCTGAAGTCGAGGGTCCACGGGAGGACATCCGAAAGTGAGGAAACGATGACGACGACGGCCAACGAGACATAGCCGAAGCGCAGCGCGACCCACAGGACCGCCCCCCACGCGAGGAGAGAAATGGGGATATCCAGCCAGAGAGACTTGGAGCTGTAGTCGGTGAGGGCGAGAACAAACAATACAAGCGTGGCGATGGCCGCCAGCCGGTTGTTCCGAAGTACGAATCGAAGAATGAGCAGGATTGTATAGAACGTGGTCGCGCGAAAGATGCCGAGGGCCAGAGCCAAGCTGACGACAGCCAGAACCGACGGGACGCTGATCACCGTGTCAAACAGTAGGCTCGAAAGCCGCCCCGGGTCGACCGGCATTCCGAGAGCGCGTTCCACGCTCTGCGCACCCATGAAGACGAATGGGAGCGCGGCCCCCGCGGCCACGCCAACCAGAACGTCCCGCCCGATGATGGGATCTCGTAGTCGTCCCGCGACAAGCCGGGCCCACGACACGAGCACGCTCGGCCAGAGGCGCCGGACATACGGCTCGATGGCCAGGTACGCAAGCAACATCGTGACGCCTCGGATGAGCGCATGCCCGAGAGGCGCCGACGCGGTCATCCCGACGAGGATCGCGAAGGGTCCGACCTCGCCGAGGTTCGTCGAGAAGAGGTGATAGAGAAGAAAGAGAATCACGATCGATATTCCGACGACCAGGGCCCCGCGAATGTCGCCCCGCTTCGCGCGAAGGTTGCGGCGAGCGAGGAGGATGCCTCCGACCAGCGGGATGACGAGGAGGAGGATGACCTGGAACCAGTCCTGAATGCCGGGGGCGGAATCGTTCGTAACCACGGCGAGTCGACCGAGGGCGGTTCGGCCGGCGAAGGTCTCGACGCGAACGACGCGGCCGCGAATGGCCGCGGCCACCAGCGTGGTCTCCGGCGCCGTCGAATCCGAAAGCCGCCACGCCGCTACCGTGTCCGCGTAAGCGACGAATGCCGCCGGGGGCGGGACCGCGACGACGCGGGACGGTTCGCGCCCCGCTGCCTCGAGGAGCACTGCCCACGTGACGCCTCGCGCCTCCGAGGAGTCGGCCCCGGAGAGCGGAACGGCCTCGAGGGCGAGGAGCCGCCCTTCCATATCGACCAGAACGATGCCGCTCCCGGGATACACCTGAGGCGGATCGATCAAGCTCGGTCTCGAGTCCCAGAGTTCCTCCATCCGGAACGCCGAGGGGCTCCAGCGCCGCCAGTATTGCTTGGCGGGCTCGGGCTTGATCCTTGGCTTCGTCTTCGCCGCCGTGAGCGAATCGACACGCGACATCGGGTCCTTAGCCGTCGGCGCGTACCGAATCCCGTCCGAGGAGTACCTGGGAGCCGGGTGTCCGGTCGCGCGCGTCAGGATTTCATCGGCGCGGACCGAGAGGATGCTGGGCGGCTTGCCCAGTCCCCTGAAGAGCGGGGTCTGGATGGCCGAGATCCCGAGCATACTGATCACCGTCACGAGCACGGCCAGCCCGGCGTACAGCGGGCGGATGCTCCCCTCGACGCCCGCATTCGCGACCAGCTCCGGCGACGGTGTCTCGCCGGCCGCAACGGCGGCGGCCAGAGGGTCGCCACCGGGCAGCGCGCCGAAGACCGCGTAGGCCGACTGCGGACGGCGCGCGGGGTCGCGCTCGAGGCAGCGGAGGATGACTCGCTCCACCGCGGGATCGACGCCGGCGACCAGGCTCGAGGGCGTTCGCGGCGAGCTGTCGCTGTCGGGTCGCGACGAATCGGGGCGAGGCGTCACGTCGGTCGCGCGCTTCCCCGTGAAGAGCTCGTAGAGCACGAGGCCGAGAGCGAAGATGTCGCTCTGGATGGAGGCCGCTCCGCCGCGGAGTTGCTCGGGCGCCATGTACCCCGGCGTGCCCGCGGCTCTTCCCTCCGCGGCCAGCTCCTCCGCGGTCCCCGCGAGGCCGAAGTCCGTGATCCGCACGCGGCCGCGTCCGTCGATCATGATGTTGGCCGGCTTGAGATCGCGATGGAGGACTCCGTTCTCGTGCGCGGCCCCGAGGCCGAGGCAGAGCTGCCGCGCGATCTCGATCGCCTTATCAGGCGTCGGACGGCCGAGGCGCCGCAGGACGGAGGCCAGGTCTTCCCCGTCGACGTACTCCATGACGACGAAGACCTGGCCGTCGGCCTCCGCGATGTCGTACGTGCGGCAGACGTTCGGGTGCGCGATCTGCCGCGCGATCCGGACTTCCTGGCGAAGTCGCGCGAGGTCGGCGGCGTTTCGCGCCACTTTCTCCGGAAGGAACTTGAGCGCGACCGACTGGCTCAGCTCGAGGTCGTCGGCCCGATAGACTTCCCCCATACCGCCGCGTCCCAGCAGGCCGACGACCCGGTAGCGCGTGCCGAGACGCGTGCCTGGCTCGAAGCGGCCGTGAACGGATGAGGATGATGCGCGCGAGGAAGGGGGCGTGTCCGGCGATGAGAGGGTCGGACGTTCGGGCGCCGCTGCCAGCGCCGCGCCGCACTCGGGACAAAAGCGGCCCGGCGTATCGATCTCGCGTTTACACGACGGGCAGACCGGCATGAGGAGCGAAAGGTAGCCGGTTACAGACCTTCAGGAAAGCGGTCAGATTTCGAGTGAAACCAGGACTTGGATCAACGCTTCCTCCGGCAGTTGTGGCTTTCCTCCCCACCCCGTACACTCTGCGGCTATGCCTCTCACGAGCGGCACCCGCATCGGCACCTACCTGATCACCGGCCCACTCGGCGCGGGCGGCATGGGCGAGGTCTATCGCGCGCGGGACACGCGCCTGGGCCGCGAGGTGGCGATCAAAGTGCTCCCCGCCGGGGTGGCCCAGAATCCCGATCGACTGGCCCGCTTCGAGCGCGAGGCCCGCGCCGTGGCGGGTCTCAATCACCCGAACATCGTCACCCTGCACTCGGTGGAAGACGAGGAGGGCGTTCGCTTCCTGACCATGGAGCTGGTCGAGGGCCAGAGCCTCGATCGCATCGTGGCGCAGGGCGGACTGCCGCTCAAACGCGTCCTCGAGCTTTCCATCCCGCTCGCCAACGCCCTCGTGGCGGCGCACGAGCGCGGCGTCGTGCACCGCGACCTGAAGCCCGCGAACGTGATGGTCACCCACGACGACTGGGTCAAGGTGCTCGACTTCGGGCTCGCGAAGACGGCGGCTGGCGAAGCGCCCTCGCAGGACGCCACGATCGGGGCGACCGCGGGCGCTCCGCTCTCGGGCGAAGGCCAGGTGCTGGGCGCGGTGCCCTACATGGCGCCCGAGCAGATCCGGGGCGAGACGGTGGACGCGCGGTCCGATCTCTTCGCGCTCGGGGTGATTCTCTACGAGCTCGCCACCGGACGGAGGCCCTTCACCGGCGCGACGCCGGCCGACGTGACCTCGGCCATCCTGCGCGACGTGCCGGTACCGGTCGTGAGCCTGCGCGCGGACCTTCCCCGTGATCTCAACCGGATCATCACGCGCTGCCTGGAGAAGAATCCACGGGATCGCTTCCAGACCGCGCGGGACGTGATGAACGAGCTTCGCTACGTGCAGCGGGAGATCGAGTCGGGCGCGATCGCAGCGTCGCCCGCCGCGCCTTCGTCGTGGGCGTCAAGCGGGCCCGCGACCCCACCGCCGCAGTCCCCCGTACCCCTCTCGCCTTCGCCGCTGTCGCCCGCGCCCTCCTCGGGCTCCGGCTACGGCTCGGGATTCGGGGGCGCGCCTCGCGAGATCCCGTCCATCGCCGTGCTCCCATTCGTGAATCGCAGCCGCGGCGAGGAGGACGAGTATTTCTCCGACGGGCTCGCCGACGAGCTCCTGAACGTGCTCACCAAGGTGCGAGGCCTCCGCGTGGCCGCGCGCGCCTCGTCCTTCCAGTTCAAGGGCAAGAACGAGGACGTCGCCGTGATCGGGGAGAAGCTGAATGCCGCCACGCTCCTCGACGGGAGCGTGCGCAAATCGGGAAACCGCGTGCGCATCTCGGTCCAGCTGGTGAAGGCGGCGGATCGCGTGCAGCTCTGGTCCGAAACCTACGACCGCTCGCTCGAGGACATCTTCGCGGTGCAGGACGACATCGCACAGTCCGTCGTGAAAGAGCTTCGCGCGACGCTTCTTGGCGAAGCGCCGGACTCGGACGCGAGCCGCAAGGCCGAAGCGGAAGTCGCCAGAGCCGCGATGGGCCATGGCACGAATCCCGAGGCACACCGGCTGTACCTCCAGGGAAAGTACCTCATCGAGCGCGTGACGGAGCAGGACACCGCCCAGGGTCTGCGTTACCTGAACGAGGCCCTGGCACTGGATCCCACGCACGCTCTGGCCTGGACCGAGGTCGCGCGGGCGCACGCCAACTCCGGCGGCTATGGCTGGGAAACCACCTTCGAGGGATATCGAAAGGCCCGCGAGGCGGCGGCGCGCGCGATCGAGCTGGCTCCCGATTTACCCGAGGGCTACCTGCGGCTTTCCTTGGTACAGCGACTGCACGATTGGGACTGGAAGGGCGCCGAAGCCTCCAACCGCCGCGCCTTGGAGCTCGCGCCCGGCAACCCCGAGGCGATGCGCTCCGCGGCGGGGCTGCTCCACATGGTCGGCCGCTACGACGAGGCGGAGCGCCTGTACCGCTCGGCGGTGGAGCGGGATCCCTTGAGCTCGGCCGGCTACCGCTACATGGCCCTGACCTACCGCTCGATGGACCGTCTGAAGGACGCCGAGGTGGCCCAGCGAAAGAGCATCGAGCTGTCCCCCATGCACGTCGGCACACGTCAAGTGCTGGCGATCATTCTCTCCGAGGAGGGGCGGAATGAAGAGGCGCTCCTCGAAGCGAAGGCTGAAACGGCGGAATGGGCCCGCCTCACCGCGCTCGCGTTCGTGCATTTCAATGCCGGCCGTAGGACCGAGTCCGACCAGGCTCTGGCGGAGCTCGAGGCGAAGCACTCGATCGACTCGCCGTACCAGGTCGCGGCTGTGCACGCCTCGCGCGGTGACGTGGATGCCGCCTTCCGCTGGCTCGACCGGGCGATCGCGGAAAAGGATGCCGGTACGGCCCAGACGAGATGCGAGCGGGTGTTCCGAAGAATGCACGCGGATCCGCGATGGATCCCCCTCATGAAGAAGCTGGGCTTCGAGGCCTGAGGCCGAGAGCAGCCATCAAGCTCTGATATTCTCTAGCCGTGGCGAAACCTCGAGGCAAGCCCCCACACAAGAGAGAGAGGACGCAGCGTTTGGCCGCCCGTGTCCAATGGCCGCTCTGGCTGGGCGCCATCCTGGTCCTCACGTTCGTTGTGTACCTGCCCTGTCTGGGTAACGGTTTCACGAGCTGGGACGACAACGGTTACGTCACGGAAAATGCCGCCGTCACCCATGGCGATCTCAGAGCGCTCCTGATCGCCCCCTTGGGCGGCAACTACCATCCACTCACCATGCTGTCACTGGCACTGAACTACAAGGTGTCCAAGCTGGATCCCGCTTCGTATCACTGGCTCAATTTGTTGCTTCACCTCGCGAACACGGCGCTGGTGTTCCTGTTCGTCCGAAAACTCTCCGCTGGAAGATTCTGGACAACGGTCGCGACGGCGCTCTTTTTCGGCGTCCATCCCATGCATGTGGAATCGGTCGCCTGGGTCGCGGAGCGCAAGGACGTGCTCTACGCATTCTTCTACCTTCTGGCGCTCCTCGCCTACCTGAAATACCTGGACACGCGCGGGCCGGCGTGGCTCGTCGCCACCCTCCTTGCATTCGTCCTGTCCGCGGCGTCCAAGCCCGCGGCTGTCGTCCTGCCGCTCACGCTCTTGGCGATTGACTACTATCGCCGACGCCCCATGAAGATTTCGATCGTGCTGGAAAAGCTTCCGTTCTTCGTAGTCTCGATCGCCGACGGGCTCTTGACCATGTATGGACAGCGATCCGTCGGGTCTATCGCCCCTCCTCATCTCTGGAGCCCTCTCCAGAAAGTGCTGTTTCCCTCGTATGCGACGATCATGTATGTCGTGAAATTGTTCGTCCCCGTGAATCTCTCCGCGGTGTACCCCTACCCCAGCGTACACGCGGGAGAGCGACTCGCTCCGGCGTTCTACGTTGCGTTCCTGGCCCTCGTCACCCTTCTCCCCGCGGTCGTATATCTGTGCCGCCGCGTACCAGCGGTCCTCTTCGGGCTTGCGTTCTTTTTCATCAACATCATCCTCGTGCTTCAGCTCGTACCGGTCGGCAGCGCCATCATGTCGGAGCGTTACACCTATCTGCCCTACATCGGCCTATTCCTGGCGCTCACATGGTGGCTGGATGAACCTGCCGGCCCCCGGCTGCTGAAACCCCTCGTAGCCGGAGCCCTGCTCCTGCTGCTTCCGGTATCCGTGATCCAAACCCGGACCCGATGCGGCGTGTGGCGGAATGACGAAACTCTGTTGAACGACACCATTCAGAAGTACCCGCATCAGATCTGGTATGCGTACTGGCACCGTGGCTACTACTATTACGAGAGAGGTCGGCTGGAGCAGGCCTTGGCGGATTTCAATGAAGCCCTGGCTCTCAATTCCGGAATTGCATCGGTGTGGATGCACAAAGGCGGTCTCCTGGCTCGGCTGAATCGCAATGACTCCGCCTTCGTTTGCACGGAGCGCGCGATCGCGCTCAAGCCGGATTACGCCGAAGCCCTGAGCAACCGGGGCGGGCTCAAGGTTCGAAAGGGTGACCTGGCCGGCGCGCTGGACGATCTCGGGCGCGCGATCGCGCTGGACCCGAAACTCCGGGATGCGTACATCAATCGCGCCGCTGCGTACGTCGTGATGAATGAATACGAGAAGTCCATCCCGGATCGACGCCGGGCGATCGAGCTGGATCCAAAGGATCCCACAAATTATCGACAGTTCTCCGCCATCGGCGTGGCCCTACAGAGGCTGAAACGCTACAGCGAGGCGATTCAGGCGTTCGACGAGGCGATTCGAGGCGCCCCGCGCGGCGATGAGCGCCTGGGCGACTACTACCTCAATCGCAGCCTCGCCTGGTGGGCCCTGCACGACCGGATCAGGGCCAGGGACGATGCTCGGGAGGCGATACGGTTGGGTGCCAGGGTTCCGCCGGCGTACGTACAGGAATTGGGCGGATGAGATCCCGGTAGTCTCGGTACCTGGCTCTCGAGATGGCCAGGCACGCTAAGCCGACCCCCGGCACCAGGCGCCGATCTCCGAGCGGGACGCCATGACCGCGCCGCAAGCCTTCGCTTCGGCGGCGATGCGGTCCGGCAGCGTGTCCAGGCCGATCTCGTCCGCCGTGACGATGCCCGCGCGCTCGATGCTCTCCAGCAGCGTCCCTACGATCTCAGTGAGGTAGCGGATCCGCTCCATGTCGTCGCCCCCACCGATCAACGCTTCCAGCGCGACCATGGGCGCCGGCAGGCCCGCCGCCACGAAGGTCGCATGCAGCTTGATCCCCATCCGGCCGTCGACGCCGTTTCGCTCGATCGTCTCCCAGATCCACCGCCACGTCCTCTCGTAGAGCGGAACGACGGGATGGGATCGAGCGCCCACCCAGTCGGGCTCGTGGAACACGACGATGCCCCGCGGACGAACGTGCCTCGCGACCCCTCGCAGCATGGCAACCGGGTCCGGCTGGAACATCAAGACGTACCGTCCGGCGACGGCGTCGAAGGGCGCATCGAAGGCCATCGTCGCGGGGTCTCCCTCCAGGAAGGAGACGTGCCTCAGTCCGGCGGCCTCGACTCTCGCCGTCGCCGTCTTGAGCGCGGCCGGCGCCCGGTCCACGCCGACGACCTGCCCTTGGGGACCGACCAGGTCCGCAAGGATGAAGGAGACGTGACCCGCGCCGCTCCCGACATCCAGGACCCGCATCCCGGGACCGATCCCCGCGCTCTCGAAAAAGCGCCGGGTCATCGGATCCACCAGCTTGGCCTGGCGGCCCAGCCGCGCGAGCTCCTCGTCCGAATGGCCCAACAGGTAGGCGGCGCCGGGGTTGGGATCGCTGTCGGCCATGCCGGCATCGTAATGGAATCTCGTGATCCCGGTCACCACCGAGCATGGCGCGGATGCAGGCGGCCAAAGCCCTAAAGAAGGTCACCGGCCTTGCGTGCCCGTTCGGCCAGACGAGGCGCATCCATCCTCTTGGCCAGGTCGGGAAACCCGGCGGTCGGACCCTGCCACCGAAGCTCGTCCGAGTCGCGAAAGAGAGGGGCGTCGGTCCGCAGCGTGGCGAGACGCTTGAACAGTAGAGCCGCCTCGCGCTGATCACCCAGCACTTGCTGAGGGAAGCTCTCGAGGGGGCCGTAGCGATTCACCAGCTTCGCCGCGGTGGCCTTTCCGATGCCGGGAAGACCCGGGTAGCCGTCCGAGGCGTCGCCCACGAGGGCCAGGTAGTCGGGAATCAGGACCGGGTCCACGCCGTATTTCTTCCGGACCCCGTCCTCGTCGAGGATGTTCTTGCCGCGGCGGTCGACCTGCACCACCCGCTCCCCCCGGACGCACTGCGCCAGGTCCTTGTCCGGGGTCCAGATGCTCACCTTCTCCACCCGCTCGTCCTCCGCGGCGATCCGCGCGGCCGACGCGAGCGCGTCGTCGGCCTCGAGCTCCGTCATGGGCCACACCACGCCGCCCATGCTCGCGAGGGCATCCTCCAGAGGCTGGAACTGCTTCCAGAGCGCGGGCTCGATACCCTCCCCGGTCTTGTAGTCCGCCCACAGCTGATTCCGGAAGGACTCGATCACGTGATCCGTCGCCACGCCGATGTGAGTGGAACCTGTCTCGATCATCTGGAGCACGGTCCCCAGCACGCCGGTCACGGCCCCGAATGGAGCGTCCTTCCCCTGATTGAACCGGCGAAGCCCGTAGAAGTGTCGGAAGAGCTCGTACGTGCCGTCGAGGAGATGGACGATCATGGCCACACGCTACCGCGAGGGTCGCCCGAGTCAAATAGAAAGCCCGCCCCGACACGAAGTCGGAGCGGGCCCCGTCGACGGAAGCGGGATTCCGAAGCCTAGGAAGTGAGAATCACGAGGTGCTTGATCTTCCGGAACTCCTTCGCGTCGACAATCCGTAGCTCCATCGTGTTCTTGTCCACGGGCTGGAGCGTGTAGCTGGTCGGTGACTGCGGGGTCACGATCTGCGCCTTGCCGGCGGGGATCCGGATGACCTGCTCCTGATCGGTGTCCAGCGGGGTCATCGCGGTCTCGTTGAAGCGACCCGAAGGCTTCAGGGTCTTGCCGACGCCGAGCACTCCGCCCTGCGACACCACGACGCCCGACTTGACCAGATCTTTCTTCTTCCCCATCGTGTAGTAGATCGTGGCCAGCTCATGCTGCTTGTCCGTGAGCTCTTGCGTCTTCGTCGCGATCTCCTGGGTCTTGGTCTCGACTTCGGTGGTGAGTCCCGTGACTTGCGTGTTCAGCGAGGCGACCTGGGTGTTGAGCTGAGCGATCTCCGCCTCGCGGTCCGCCACGTTCTTCTTGAGCCCGCCGATCATCTTCTGGAGCCCGGAGATCCGGATGTTGTTCCGCTTCAGCCTGGCATCGAGCTCCTGGATGCGGTCCTTCGTGCGCTCCAGGCCCGCCTTGAGAACGGCGATCCGTCCGAGCACCTGCTCGCGGGACGTCGGCGGCAGGTTCACCTCGGACTGGGATCCGTTCACGAGCGGCGCCTCGCCGAGCACGATGGTGTCGAGGCTGTCCTGGATCGTCGCGATCTCGTTGATCGCCTGGCCGTAGCGGATCCGCGTCTCCTGTTCCTGGGCCGTCATCTGAGCGAAGTCGGCTTGCGACTTCCGGTACTTGCCGTAATACAGCACCGTGCCGCCCAGGAAGAGCAGACCGATCACGGCCATAGCAATGACGCCTGGTCTCTTCATACCTCGTTCTCCTATCGACGCGAGTTGTCTAGGGGCGCAAGTCGCCCGGGAACCGAGAGAGTTGGGGGTCCGACCCCGATGCGGACCGCTCCAGTCAAGTTTCCATGGGCAAAGCTAATGCCATCGAAGACGAGCTGGGAATTCCGCCGGACGGCGAGGTGCGCAAACGTTTCGCGCGACAGCGCTTGTCCGAGGGCAGGAAAGAGTTGTTTACACTACGTGAAACCGCTCAGTCCTACGATCCGACGGCGAAGCGTGTACGTAGCGGGCCGCGCTACGGATCGAACCCGGACAATGGATGCGCCGGGCCGACCGTGGCTACTTCCGCTGTGAAACATGCCCCAAGGCCCGGTTCAGCTCGCGGATTCGGACCCGCGGCCAGGGGTCCTTGGGGTCGGCGTGTGCGGCTCGCTCGTAGAGATCCAGCGCCTCGGGAAGACGTCCTTCGCGCTCCCGGAGCGCGGCCAGCCCCACGAGGGCCGGGCTCTCCTCCGGATGGATGGAGAGCGATCTGGCGAAGGATCGCTCAGCCACGTCGAAGGCGCCCTGATCCACCTGCAACGCTCCGAGGTCCGCCCAGGTCTCCGGATCGTTCGGGTTTCCTTCGAGGGAGATCCGGTAGTGTCGATCCGCCTCCTCGAGGCGCCCGTCCCGATGGAGGAACTGAGCCAGCACCAGCTCCGCGTCCGCGTTCATGCGCGACGGCATCGGTCCGGCTCCCAGATTGGAGAACGCGTAGACCAGGACGACACCCGCGGCGGCAACGGCGCGAGCCGTCCGCTTCGCATCCACGAGAAACCAGCGAACACCTTCGGCAGCGAAGATAGCCAGGTATGGGATCAGGGGCGCGCGGTATCGAGCGGTGATGAAGAACGCCACGTTCGCCAGCGCGTAGACGACCACGATCCACGCGAGGAGCGGGGCGCGCTTCCAGGCCACGACGAGTCCGAGGAGCGACAGCGGGGCGAGAACCCCGAATGGAAAGGCGACTCCCGGAACCTTCCAGAGGAAGAGGAACAGCACCGGCGAGTAGGCGCGCGACGGGTAGATCGCCTGATTCCGGAAGATCTCGTCCCCCCCGAGAAGAAGGCGGGCCTTGCGGAGCTGAAGCCGGAGAAAGTCGAGCGGATCCTCTCGAGCCCAATCCACGACCTTGGCGACGAAGTAGTTCGAGGCCCCCGTCTTGGTCCAGATTCCGTGGCGTTCCGGTTCCGCGGTCAGATCCTTCCATCGAATGTCCGGTCGCACGGCGACGACCTCGTCGTAGCGTGGATTGTTCCCGACGTAGAGATTCACGCCCGCGTTCCACGAGATCGGCACCAGCTCCCCACCCCGGACGACGTTTCGAATCGTCGCGGGCGCGATGGCCAGCGCGGCTCCAAGGAGACACCAGGGCGCGAGCCGTCGCGCGAAGAACGCGAACGTCGCGACCAGGACGAGCGAGGTTGCCGTAACGAGCGAGGCCAGCCCGCCCAGCGTGCCGGTGACGAGCCAGACCCACGCGCGACCCCGGTCGAGGGCGAGGGTCGCGAGGGCCACGGCGCCAAGCTGCAGCGCCACCGTCAGCGACACGCCCAGGAGCTCACCGTCGAAGTAGATCAGGATTCCGTAGAGTGCCACCGCGAGCCCGGCCGCCAGGCCGACGCCGCGTCCGAACGGCCGGGCGCCGATCCAGGCGGTGAGGACCGCAGCGGCCGCGCCGAGCACCGCCTGGAGGAGCCGTGGCGCGAGGAAATTCACGCCACCGGCCACCCAGTAGGTCAGACCGAGGAAGTAGGGATAGCCCGGCGGCTGCCAGAAGATCCTGTCCGGGTGCCCGTCCCCGGCCGCGATGGAGCGCGCGGCCTCATGGAAGGTATAGGCATCGACCAGGGGATGGTCGAAGTAGGGGCTCTGGCGCATGGCCAGGACGTGAATGACGCGGAGCGCCAGCGCGACGGTGAAGACGAGCGCCGCATCGAAAACCTGGATACGATTCTGGCCGCGCGGGCCCAACCGCCTTCCTAGCCGTTGACCGACCGCATCCCCGCCTCGGGGTAGCGGGCGCCGGCGGTACCCCCTACGGGAGCGACCTCGTCGATCCGCTCCAGGTCCGCCGGGGTGAGATCGATCTCCACCGCGCGCGCGTTCTGCTCCAGATACGACCGATGCTTGGTGCCGGGAATCGGAACGATGTCCCTGCCCTGCGCGAGGAGCCACGCGAGGGCGAGCTGGGCGGGCGTGCATTTCTTCTCACGCGCGATCTCCTCCACTCTCGCCACGAGGTCGAGGTTCCTCTGGAAGTTGTCCCCCTGGAATCTCGGATGGTTGCGCCGGAAGTCCTCGGGAGCCAGATCCTCGGGCTTCTTGAAGCGCCCCGAGAGGAAGCCACGCCCGAGCGGGCTGTAGGCCACGAATCCGATCCCCAGCTCGCGGCAGGTCGGAAGGATCTCCTCCTCCGGGTCGCGGCTCCAGAGCGAGTACTCGGTCTGGAGCGCGGAGATGGGATGAACCTTGTGGGCGCGGCGAATCGTGGCGGGGGCCGCCTCGGAGAGACCCAGGAAGCGAACCTTCCCCTGACGAACCAGCTCCGCCATCGCGCCGACGGTATCTTCGATCGGAACCGTCCGGTCGACCCGGTGCTGATAATAGAGGTCGATCGAGTCCACACCCAGCCGCTGCAGCGATGCGTCGCATGCGGAGCGGACGTACTCGGGGCGCCCGTTCACACCGAGGAAGGTTCCGTCCGCGCCCCGAACGTTTCCGAATTTCGTGGCGAGCACGATCCGCTCGCGATGGCCGCGGATCGCGCGTCCCACCAGGGCCTCGTTCTTGTAGGGACCGTAGATGTCGGCGGTGTCCAGGAACGTGATGCCCAGCTCGACGGCGCGGTGGATGGTCGCCAGCGACTCGGCCTCGTCGGTCGGGCCGTAGAAATCCGACATGCCCATGCATCCCAGCCCCAGGGCCGTGACCTCGAGCCCCTGCCGGCCCAGCTTCCGCTTTGGAATCATGATGACGCTCCCGTCATTTCCCCAGCCCGTATCGCTCGATCAGGAGCCCGCGATGATGGAGCTCGTGCCCCGCGACGATCCACGCGAGGGCGCGAACGGTGATCGGCGCGTTGTTCGCGACCCCGCGGCGGACCAGCGCCTCCTCGTCCATGGACCCGAAGAGCGCGAGCGACGCGGCTCGCACCGACTCGTACTCCTGGACGACGTCGGCCAGCGGTCTCCGGTCGAACCGACCCGCGGGCACGTACGCGTTCTCGTCGAACCCCGGGAGCGGCGTCTCGTCCCCGCGGCCCATCCGGAGGGCGCGGTACGCGAAGACGCGCTCCCCGTCCGCGAGGTGCCCGACGACCTCCTTGACGCTCCACTTCCCCGGAGCGTACCGATGGAGGGCCTTCGTGTCGTCCAGCGGCCGGAGCAGCCGGGCGGTCTCTCCGATCTGGCTCCGCAGCGCCGGCAGCGCATCCTCGCCCGGCACGAGGTCGATGTACTTCTTGTAGTACTCGATGAATTCGCCGGCGGCCGGACGGGCGATGGCGAGCGTCAAGGGCATGGCTCCTCCTGGGATTGGGGCCGGGACCACCGCGCTCGATCTTAGCGCGATTCTGGTTGTCCCGGGAGCCCGATGCCGGGAGAATGCCCCGCGATGGGATGCCGCCACGCCGTTCTCACGGGCGTCTGCCTGGCGACGCTCGTCCTCGCCTCGGGCTGCGCGCGCCGGGCCAAGCCCGAGCTCGGACCCGCCGAGGCCTTCTCGTGGTGCGCCCAGCCGGTCTCGTTCTCACCTCCGCCCCCGGCCTGGCGGCGCGAGAGCGAGCGAAGCGGCGGGCTCCTGGGCGTCCGGTTCGTTCTCTCCGGAGGCCTCGGTGAATGCATCACGGTCGCGACGTACAGCTCCGTGGGCGATCGCGACGCGGCCTCCTCGTACGCCCCCACCCTCGCGGACCTGCTGCCGCGGATCCGTCTTCGCCCCGAGCGCATGCAGGAGCCGTGGCGCTGGCGCCTGGGCTACGAGCACGACACGACGCTCGCCGGATTCCCCGCCTTCGCGAGCGACGACACGCTGATCACGCCCGAGCGGCCCATGCTCTACCACCAGGTCTTCTGGGTCGTGAACCGTTGCGCCTTCAACGCCACGTACCAGGGAACGAAGCCCAAC
>Ga0075423_10002330_pt1 | contig 17169 bp, 15 predicted proteins | sample SoiMethybrSBSTD2_FD_80114 | JGI IMG/M metagenome (GOLD analysis project Ga0075423, IMG submission 80114) | Bulk soil microbial communities from a Populus tree surrounding site in Tennessee, USA - Soil MetaG P. TD hybrid SBSTD2 | ecosystem: Environmental > Terrestrial > Soil > Tree plantation...
CGCCGGGGCGTCGCCGAGCGCGCCGGAGGCCGGGAGCCCGCGGACGGTCACAGTCCCCGGACCAGCGAAGCGAGCCTGACGCCGAGCCGCTTCGCGATGTGCGACAGCGCGGCAAGCGACGGCGTCACACGGCCGGTCTCCATCTTCCAGATGTACTGCTTCTCGAAGTAGATGCGACCGCGCCGGTCGCTCCCGAGCTCGGCCATCGTGAGTCCCTTCTTCGTGCGCAGCGCACGGATGCGCTCCCCCACCTTCTTCGCGAGCGCTGCCTCGCCGGGCACGTCGGGATGCACGCGTGCCGGCATTAGAGACCGGCCGCCACGAAGTCGAGGATCGCCGCGATCGCGTCCCGGCCGTATGGCGCCATGAACATCCCCCGCGAGTGTTCCTTCCCGCCGAACACGAGGAGCGTCTTCGGAGACGGAGCCGCACGAAACGCGCGCAACACGTGCGGCATCGCGCCCGAGGCGTCCTCATCGGCGCACACGAAGAGCCTGCGGCCTGTGACGCGGCGCGAGAGCTCGTCCGGCGTCTCGACGACCGGTGCGGACACAGCCACGACGCACTCGACGTCCGCGTCGAACGACGACGCCAGCACCGCATGCCCGCCGAGCGAACAGCCGACGAGCGCGACCTCCACGGCACCTTGCGCGCGGAGGAGCGCCTTCGCGGCGCGCAGATCTGTCGCCGGCGACCACGGCTGTGGTGGCCGGAACTCGTCGGTCACGCCAGTCGAACCGTCGTGGCCGCGGAGGTTCAGCGCCAGCGCGGGCACGCCGCGCTCGACGAAGAGCGGCGCGAAGTCACGCCATCCGCTCGCGTCCCAGTTCTGCCCGTGCACGAGGATCGCGGCACGGCGCGCGGGAAGGTCGCCGTACAGGTCGGCCTGCAGCGTCTCCGCATCGCTCTTCATCCGCATCGAGACCGGCACGTCCGAATGGTGCTACAAACCGTGCTGTGGCCCGCACGGTGGCTTCCGATGTGGAGCGGCTGCACTCGAGCGCGAGCGGCGCTTTTTCCCAGTGGGAGAAGGCCAAAGATCTCATCGACGAGTTCATCGACCTTGAGCTGAACTACCGTCAGAGCGGCCATCCCGGCGGCTCGCGATCGAAGGTCCACATGCTCCTCTCCCTGATGCTCTCCGGCGCGATGCGCTGGGACGTCCTGCGACCGTGGCTGCCGTTCGCCGACCGCTTCGTCCTCTCCGCCGGCCACACGGTCCCCCTCGTGTACGCGACGCTCGCGCTCCTCAACGAGGCGATGCGCGCGCGTCACGAACGAGATGGCAACAGCGCGTTCGCGTTCCCGCACGCCGGCAAGTACGCGCTGACCTGGGAGGACCTCCTCTTGCTGCGCCGGAACAAAGGGCTGCCGGGACACGCGGAGTTCGCCGGCAAGACGCTCTTCGTCAAGGCGAATACCGGGCCATCCGGCCACGGCATGCCGCCATCGGTCGGCCAGGCCGTCGCGCTGAAGATCGCGGGTGCCGAGCAGGTGAAGGTATTCGTGTTCGAGGGCGAGGGCGGGCTCACCCCCGGCGCGTCGCACGAGTCGAAGAACTCCGCGTGGGGCCTCGGCCTTTCGAACCTCGTGTTCCTCGTCGACTGGAATGACTTCGGCATCGACGAGAACGCGCTGTCGTCCGTCGTACACGGCACGCCCGAAGACTGGTTCGCGCCATATGGGTGGCGCGTCGTCGGCACCGAGCGCGGCATGGAGTGGGATGACGTGACGCGTGTCGTGCTCGACGCCGCCCGCGGCGAGAACCCCGCGAAGACGCCGACGATGGGCTGGTTCAAGACGCGCAAGGGCCGCGGCTACGGGAAGTACGACTACAAGTCGCACGGCACTCCGCACGCGATGAACAGCGAGCCGTTCTGGGGACTGCGCAAGGACTTCATGAAGAAGTACGGCGTCGAATACGAGGGCGTCGACCAGCCCGCGCCGGCCGACTCGGCCGCGCAGCGCGCGCAGGCGCGGCGCAACCTCGAGATCGCGGCATCGGCGCTCCGCCGGGACGACGCGCTGGTCACGTATCTGAGCGACCGGCTGCGCGAGATCGCGGGCGAGGTGCCCGATCGCGTGCCGACGTTCGCCCTCGGCGGAAAGGGGGCCGAGATCTTCAAGGACGCGCGCCTCTTCGATGCTCACGCGTACCCCGCGTCGATGTGGGCGAAGCCGGGAGAGAAGCGGCCGAACCGCGCCGCGCTCGCGCAATGGGGCGCGTGGGTCAACTCGTACGCGAAGAAGACCTACGGCCGGCCCCTGTTCATCGCGATGTCGGCCGACCTCGCCGAGTCGACGAACATCGCTGGCTTCATGAAGGACTACGAGGACATGCCCGGGTGGGGCTGGTACCAGCGCGACAGCAACCCGACCGGCACGCTCCTGCCGCAGCAGATCACCGAGTTCACGAACGCGGGGATCGCCTGCGGCATCGCGAGCGTCAACCTCGCGGACGACACCTTCGCTGAGTTCAACGGGCTGTGGGGCGCGTGCTCGACGTACGGATCCTTCTCGTATCTGAAGTACGGCGAGATGCGCCTCTTCAGCCAACTCGCGCAGGACTGCGATCTCAAGGTCGGCAAGGTGCTGTGGATCGCCGGCCACTCCGGCCCGGAGACGGCCGAGGACTCGCGCACGCACTTCGGCATCTTCGAGACCGGCGTCACGCAGCTCTTCCCCGACGGTGCGGTCATCGACCTGCACCCCTGGGAGTACAACGAGGTGCCGGCCGTGCTCGCCGCTGCGTTCGCCGCGGACGTTCCGATCGTCGCGCTGCACCTCACGCGTCCGGCGGTCGACATCCCCGACCGGGCGGCGCTCGGCATGGCGTCGCACTTCGAGGCGGCTCGCGGCGCGTACGTGTTGCGTCCGTTCGACGACGGCAAAGCCCGCGGGGGACTCGTGTTCGTCCAGGGGACCTCAACGACGGCGAACGTCGTGAAGATCCTGCCGGAGCTCACGCGGCGCGGGCTGAACGTGAAGATCGTGGCCGCGATCAGCCCGCAGCTCTACGCCATGCAGACCGCGGCGTACCGCGAGTCGGTCGCGTCGGCCGCGGAACGCATCGACGCGATGGTCATCAGCAACCGCGCGCGACGGGTCATGAGCGATTGGATCGATCACCCCGTCGTTGCCGAGTACTCGCTCACGTCGGACTGGGACGACCGTTGGCGCACCGGAGGCAGCGTCGATGAGGTCGTGGCCGAAGGCCACCTCGATCCGGCGCACCTCCTCGAGGGCATCGAACGCTTCGTGCGTGAGCGGCCCGCGCGGCTCGCACGCATCGGAGACGCAGTAAGCGCCGCCCTCGCTCGCTAGTGGCGAAGAAGGCCGCCGCGCAGCGCGGGCGACGACAGCGTCGGTCGAACTACCCGTGGCACCGACGCGTGCCGTGGATCGCGGTCGGCACCGTCGCGGTGGCGGTCGTCGCGATCGTGCTCATCGCGCGCAACCTCGGCGTCGGCGGCGCGGGCCGCTACATCGCCGGCGGCGGCGTCGGTCAGCACATGCCGGTCGGACAGACGGTCGCGTATGCGTCGTATCCCCCGACGTCCGGGACGCATGCGGAGGCAGCCGCGACGTGGGGCTTCCACACCGAGCCGGTCGCGGATGAGGTCGCGGTGCACAACCTCGAGCACGGCGGAGTCGTCGTCTCGCAGAACAACATCTCGGCTGACGATCTCGCGAAGCTCCGTGCGCTCCTCACCGCCTATCCGAAGGATCAGTACGGCGAGGTGAAGCTCCTCATCCGTCCGTATGACAAGGTGCCGGCCGGAACGTTCACGCTCACCGCATGGAACTGGATCGATGAAGGGCTCGCGGCGTACGACGACGCGCGGGTGCGCGCATTCATGGACTCACACCTGAACAAGTGCTGCGAGTCGCTTCCCTAAGCGGCTTTTGAAAGGACGCTGGTGTGCGCGGCGATGATGCCGGTCACGCCGGCCGCATCGTGCGCGCTCGTGAAGGCGCGCACGTTGTATCCGCAAAGGAGCGCCAGTGGATAGAGGCCGATGGCCTCGTTCCACATCTGCTCGAGCCGCAGCGCCGCCTGACGTTTTCCATCGCGCCACATGAGCGACACGATCTCGCCGAACGCGCGAACGGCACCGAACTCGTTCACGGCGCGAGAGACCTCGGCGCCGATGATCTCCTCGAAACGGTGCTGCGCCGGAAGCTCCCCCTCGATGAGCGCGTTCATTGCGACACGGGCATCGAACGGCAGGTACTGGCCGCGCGCCCGGGCCTTCTCGACGTCGTGGCCTTCGGCGACAAGACGCTTCTCGATCGCGCGCAGGTGGGCGGGCGTGCCGAACGCGACCATCGCCTGTCCCTCGTGGAATGCGGGCGCGAGGAAACGCGAGACGTTCGCCGTGAGCGACGCGTCGTCGCTGTAGAAGTGGCATGGGTGAACGGAGGCATGCGCCGCCCGCTGAAGCACGCTGAGCGCAGAGCACGGGGCGTGCCACCAAGCAATCGACTCGGTCCCGCGGCTATCGTCGGCGGGTGAAGGACGGCAAGCCCGCAGGCAAGCGGCGCGTCGCTGTCGACGAGGTCGCCGAGCACAACCAACGCATGTGGGACCTCCTCGCGGACGCGGGCATCCCCTACACCCGGCCGCAGGGGACGCCGCCGAATGACGCGCGCGGGAAGCGCCGCTTCCTCGACGCGCTCACCTACGGTCGCATCCGCGGCATCGATCTCAAAGGCAAGCGCGTGCTCTCGCTCGCGGGTGGTGGCGGGTGGGACCCGATCCTCTTTGCCGAGCTCGGCGCGAAGACGACGCTCTTCGATCGCTCACCGCGGCAGGTGCGCACCGTGCGCGCGCTCGCGAAGGAGCGCGGGACGAAGCTGCGGGTCGTGCAGGGCGACATGCGCGATCTTTCCGCGTTCGGCGAGGGGTCCTTCGACCTCGTCTATCACCATCACTCGCTCGTCTTCGTCCCCGATCCGCAGCGCGTCATCAGTGAGGTTGCCCGTGTCCTCGCGCCCGGCGGCGTCTACGTCTTCTCGACGATGCATCCGGTCACGCTCCGCATGTATGAGACGTGGACCGGCACGGGTTGGAACTTCAAGCAGGGGTACTTCGAGGATGGGCCGGTGCCGCACAAGGACCCGACCTGGTCGTTCGATGAGGTGACCGTCCAGGCGCCGACGCTCGAGTACGGCCACCGCTTCTCGGATCTGGTGAACGCGTGCGTGAAGGCAAAGCTCGTCGTCGATGGGCTCTGGGAATGGTCACCGGGCGACGATGGCGGAGACCCCGGGTCGGATGACGATCTCGAGCAGAAGCTGCCGGCTTACATCGCGATCAGGGCGCGTCGTCTCCCCGTCCGAGCTTCGCCCGCGCGTCCGCGCGCAGCCGCGCGCTCGCGTCGGCGTACTGCGAAACGATCTCGCTGAGCTTTCGCGCCGCGACCGGGATGTTCACGGCCCAGCCGACGCCGATGACCTTGTCCGAGAAGACGCGATCGCTGTCGGGCGCCCAGTAGGCCTCGCGGAAGCGATCGATCGTCGGGACGCGGAAGTCGTACGGCACCGCGCCCGCGACCTTCCCGTGCCAGGTGCGCTGCTCCGCCGGCTTCTTCAGCTCCTGATAGATCGCCGCGATGAGCGCGCCCCAGAACGCGAGACGGATCAGCTTCACGACATCTCCCACTTACGCATGCGTCTTTTGAGCAGGGGTCGTGCCAGGCTTCGTGAACGGTACTCCCTGTTTGCACAGCGGACAGTCATCCGGCGCGTACGCCGGCATATTCAGCGACCAGAGGGCGCCAAGCGGGACATCGAGCTGGACGGCGCCGCCGGATCGATCGACGAGGACCGCGGCACCGATGACCTTCGCGCCGGCCGCCCGCACCGCGCTGATCGTCTCCTGCAGTGAGCCACCGGTCGTGAGGATGTCGTCGACGACGAGCACGTGCTCGCCGGGTGCGAGCTGGAATCCGCGGCGGAACACGCGGCCCGGCCCATCCTCGCGGCGCTCGGCGTAGACCGCGCGAGTGCCGAGCTGGCGCGCGACCTCGTGCGCGAGGATCACGCCACCGGTCGTCGGGCCGGCGACGGTGTCGGGCGTCGCCGCTCGCCACCACGCGGCGATCGTCTCGCATAGGCGCTCGGTCTCGCGGGGCCACTGCAGGACCTGGAACTTCTCAAGGTATTGAGAGGAGTGCTTCCCCGACGCGAGGACGAAGTGCCCCTCGGCGAACGCGTGCGCGTCGCGGAAGATGCGCTCGACGTCGCCCGGCCCGATCACGTGTTGAAAGTATCCTGCCCGCGTGATGGACGCGCGATGAAGATCCACGATGTGAGCCTCACCCTGCGCGAGGGGATGACCACGTGGGGCAACGAGCCGGGCCCGGAGCTGCGCCCGCTCCGACGCATCGCGAACGGGGACAGCGCGAACGTCTCGACGCTCACGCTTGGCGATCACACCGGCACACACGTCGATCCGCCGATCCACTTCATCGAGGGCGCCCCGGCCGCGGATCAGCTCCCGCTCGATGCGCTCATCGGCCCGTGCATCGTGCTCGGCTACGACGGGGCGACGAGCATCACCGGGGAGTGGCTCGAGGCCGCGTCGGTTCCGCGCGACACGAAGCGCATCCTCTTCAAGACCCGCAACAGCCGGCTGTGGTCGGAGCCGACGCACGAGTTCACCCGGGATATCACCGCGGTCGGTGCGTCGGCCGCGCGGTGGTGCGTCGCGCGTGGCGTCAAGCTCGTCGGGATCGACTACCTGACCATCGAGCCGCAGGGTCCCGAGAAGGCGGGCTATCCGACCCACCACACGCTCCTCGGCGCTCGCGTCGTGATCATCGAAGGGCTGGATCTGCGCGACGTCGCACCAGGCGCGTACGACCTCGTGTGCGCGCCGCTGAAGATCGCGGGCGGCGACGGCGCCCCGGCGCGCGTGTTCCTCATCGAGAAGTAAGGCCAGCCACGCTCGTCTCTCGACGTTCCGGGCACCTGCGGAGATACCATCGACGTAATGGCGATCACGCAGCGCCCGCCGGCGCTCCGGCGCGATCTCATCCGGATCTTCTCCGAGGACCGCCTCGTCGCCGTCGTCCGTACCGACACGGCTGAGTCCGCGGAGACCGCCGCACGCGCGATGGCCCGCGCAGGTGTGCGCCTGGTCGAGATCACGCTCACGGTCCCCGACGCGTTCGAGCTCATCGCGAACCTCGCGACCGACGACGAGTTCGCGAGGCACGGCGCCATCGTCGGTGCGGGCACGGTGCTGACGGGGGCGCAGGCCGAGGACTCGCTCCTCGCCGGCGCGCGCTTCCTCGTCTCGCCCGCGCTGATCCCCGAGATGATCGAAGCGGGACGCTCGCGCGACGCGATGACGATGCCGGGCACGATGACGCCGACCGAGATGCTGAAAGCGGCCGAGCTCGGGGCTGACTACATCAAGGTCTACCCGCTCGCGACGATCGGCGGACCGGACTTCATCACGAACGTGCGGCGCGCGCTGAAGCATCTGCCGCTCGTCGCCACCGGCAATGTCGAGTACGACGAGATCCCGGCGTATTTCAAGGCTGGCGTCGTCGGATTCGGCATCGGTGGTCCGCTCATCCGGCCCGAGCTGCTGCAGCGTGGGGACATCGACGGCGTCGTCACGAACGCCAAACGGTTCCTCGCGGCCACACGCCGGACGTGACGTCCGGCGCGAGCTGAGTTCGTGCCTCGGGATCTCCCGCTCGGCAACGGCGACTACCTCGTCACCTTCGACAGCACGTACACGCTGCGAGACATCTATTACCCGAACGTCGGGCTCGAGAACCACACGACCGGTGAACCGTGCCGCTTCGGGATCTGGGTCGACGGGCAGTTCTCGTGGATCTCGGAGCAGGGTTGGGAGCGGCGCATCGACTACGAACACGAGACCCTTGTCGGCGACACGCACCTGCGTCACCCGCTCCTGAAGATCCAGCTCCACTGCCGCGATGCGGTCGACTTCGATCGGAATATCTACTTCAAAGAGGTCACCGTCGAGGACGAATCGGGCAAAGCCCGCGACACCCGCCTCTTCCAGCACTTTGACGCGCACCTCTTCGGCAACGACGTCGGCGACTCGGCCTACTACGACCCGCGCTCGCAGGCGATCGTCCACTACAAGGGCAGCCGCTACTTCCTGATCTCGGGGACGACCGGCGGCCACGGCTTCGGGCTGACGTCGTTCGCGATCGGCACGAAGGACGCGCCGGGAAAGGAAGGCACGTGGCGCGACGCCGAGGACGGCGAGCTCTCGCGGAACCCGGTCGCGCAGGGATCGATCGACAGCGTCGCGATGTTGAAGGCGGCGGTGCCCGCCAGCGGCAGCACGACGGTCACGTTCTGGATCGCCGCCGGCAAGTCATACGACGAGGTGCGCGAGCTCGACAAGCTGGTCAGGGAACGCACTCCCGCGTCATTCCTCGCGCGCACGAAGGACTACTGGCGCCTGTGGGCGAACAAGGACGAGACGATCGTCGACCACCTGTCGCCGGAGCTCACCGCGCTGTACAAGCGCTCGACGCTCGTCATCCGCACGCAGGTCGACAACCGCGGCGCGATCATCGCGGGGAACGACTCGGACGTGCTCCGATTCAATCGGGACACGTACTCGTATCTCTGGCCGCGTGACGGCGCGCTCGTCGCCGATGCGCTCGACCTCGCGGGGTACGGCGAGGTCACGCGACGGTTCTTCTATCTCTGCGGCGACCTCATCACGCGCGAGGGCTACCTCCTCCACAAATACAACCCCGACGGCTCGCTCGGCTCGTCCTGGCACGCGTGGTCGACGCCCGAGGGACGCCTCGAGCTGCCGATCCAGGAGGACGAGACCGGACTGCCGATCTGGGCGCTCTGGCAGCACTACGACCGCGACCGTGACATCGAGTTCGTCCGGCCGCTCTATCGCAAGCTGGTGCGCGCCGGCGCGGACTTCATGGCGACATTCCGCGAGCCGCGCACGAAGCTGCCGGCGCCGTCCTTCGACCTATGGGAGGAGCGACGCGGCATCCACGCCTTCACGACCGCGGCTGTGGTCGCGGGGCTCACCGCGGCGCGGAACTTCGCGGTCGCGTTCGGCCAGCACGAATTCGCGAAGCGCTACGCGGTCGCCGCGCAGGAGATCCGCGAGGCCGCGCTGACGCACCTCTGGGACGCGGACCGCGATCGCTTCGTCCGCACCGTCGCGGTGCTTCCAGATGGAGTGATCGTGAAGGACGCGACGGTCGACATCTCGCTCGCGGGCATCTTCCTGTTCGGCCTGCTCCCCGCGGACGATCCGCGCGTCGTGTCGACGATGAAGGCGATCGAGTCGCGGCTCACCGTGAAGACGCCGATCGGCGGCGTCGCGCGCTACGAGAACGACTACTACTTCCAGATCAGCCAGGACGTCGCGAACGTGCCGGGGAATCCTTGGTTCATCAGCACGCTCTGGCTCGCGGAGTGGTACATCGCGACCGCGCGCACGCTCGACGATCTCGAACGGCCGCGCGCGCTGCTCGAGTGGTGCCGCTCCAAGGCGCTGCCGTCCGGCGTGCTCGCCGAACAGGTGCATCCATACACCGGCGAGCCGCTCTCGGTCTCGCCGCTCACCTGGTCGCACGCCGGCTTCGTCTCCGCGACGCAGCACTTCGCCCGCGCCTCCGCGAAGATCCGCGGACTGATGCGCACGCGCGCCTCACAGTCCGGCGAGGTGATCGCGTGAAGGCTCGTTCGGAAGGCATGACTCGGCGCCTTGTCCTCGTAGCCGCGCTCGTAACTCTCTTGGCGGCTTGTGGTGGGGGCGGCGGGGCCGGCGGCGCGTCGCAGAGCGTCGAGCCCGGCGTCGGCACGCGCTCTACGTTCATCCTCGCGAACCCCGGCGGGCTCAGCGGCCTCGACGACGCGGGGCGTTTCCTCGGCAAGGTCGTGAAGCTTCCCGATCAGAGCGCGCCGTCGACGCCGGTGCTCCATCCGTCGGGGACGGCGATCGCGTTCGCGCTCACTCAGCAGCCCGACCCGAAGCGCGGCTTCGGCTCGGACATCTACACCGTCAATCTCGATGGCACCGGCCTCAAGCCGGTCCTCCTCCACGAGGACAACAACGTCTTCTATGCGAGCCCGCGGTACGACGCGAGCGGCAACATCCTCTACGTCCACCGCCGCGCCGCGATCATCCAGAACGGCTCGTTCGTCGGGAACGACGACAACATCGTCCGCGTGGACCTGCGAACGATGCAGAGCCAGAAGATCGTCAAGGACGGCGCGGACCCGACGCTCAGTCCGGATGGCAAGACGCTCATCTACATCCATCTCAAGGACAGCCAGATCGACACGCTCTGGCGCGCGGATGTGGATGGGACGAACGCCGGCCCGCTGTTCAAGACGAAGGACTCGTTCTGGTACATGCAGGCGCCGCGCTTCACGCCGAAAGGCTGCGAGGTCATCTTCTCCGCCGCGGGTCACACCGTCACGGGCGCGCCAGGCGGCGCCGAGTACGCGATGCGTGACGGCGGCAGCGCCGGATCCCATGTGGCGCACCTGAACATCCCGTCAGAGCTCTTCCTCGTCCCATGCGACGGCTCGTCGGTGAAGTCCATCGGCCAGACCGGCGACGACGTCGTGCCGGCGTGGTCGCCGGACGGCGCGCGCGTGGCGTACGTCGGCTCGGGCGGGTTCTTCGTGACCGACGTGAAGTCGCAGACGACGCACACCGTGGCGCAGGGCCAGGACTTCTTCTTCGGCGACCTCGTCTGGCTGAAGGGCTAAGCCGAGGGCGGTAGCCGATATCCCGCGAGCGCCGGCTCGCCGCGGAGCTTCGCGTAGCCAGGCTTGATGCGGTCGTAAATGATCGCGAGCCGCTCGTCGTAGCCCACGAACGCCGACTTCATCGCGTTGATCGTGAGCTTCTCGACATCGGCAAGGTCGAGGCGCGCGACGGCGCCGAGGCGGCGGAATTCCTCTGAGAGCGTGATGTCGGACATGAGGCGGTTGTCCGTGTTCACCGTCACGCGGAACTTCTGTGCGAGGAAGTGGCGGATCGGATGCGCCTCGAGCGACGGTGCCGCGCCCGTGTCGACGTTGCTCGACGGGCACAGCTCGAGCGGGATCCGCTTGTCGCGGATGAAACTCGCGAGCCGACCAAGGCTGGTAACGCTGTCGTTCTCGATCGTCATGTCCTCGATGAGGCGCACGCCGTGGCCGATGCGGTGCGCGTTGCAGATCTGGATCGCCTGCCAGATGGACTTCGGGCCAAAGCCCTCGCCCGCGTGGATCGTGATCGAGAAGTTCTCGCGGTGGCAGAGCTGGAACGCGGGCAGGTGCTTCTCGGCCGGGTAGCCCGCCTCCTCGCCGGCGATGTCGAACCCGACGACGCCGCGATCGCGATTCGTGACGGCGAGCTGCGCCATCTCGAGCGAGTCGGTGCGGTCGCGCATCGCGCAGACGATCTGGCGGAGCGTGATGTGGTGGCGCGCCTCCGCTTGGGCGAAGCCACGGCCGACGGCGTCGACGACCTGTTGGAGCGTCAGTCCGCGCTCTGTGCTGAACACCGGCGCGTAGCGGCTCTCCGCGTAGACGACCCCGTCGCGCGCCAGATCCTCGCCACATTCGTAGGCGACCCGCTCGATCGCCTCGGCCGTCTGCATGACGCCGATCGTGTGGGCGAAGCCGCGGAGGTAGAGCGCGAGCGAGCCCGACGCGGCGCTCGCGTGGAACCACATCGCAAGCGCTCGCGGGTCGGTCGTCGGTAGGCCGGCGTAGCCCTGCTCGCGCGCGAGCTCGATGATCGTCGCGGGGCGCAGGCCGCCGTCGAGGTGATCGTGGAGGAGCACCTTCGGCGCCGCGCGGAGCGTCTCGAGCGGGATCACGCGCCGCCATGATGCGCCTCGCCGCAAGGCATGCCGTGGATGACACTCCGACGGCCATCGCGTTGGCTTTCGCCGCGTCGCGGCCAGCGCATACGATTCGCGGCTCAGGAGGGCAGCGTGAGCGAGCAGGTCCGACGCGAGGGCGGCGCGCTCGAGGGCGAACTCGCGCGCGCTCGCGAGCAGCAGGCCGCGGTCGCGGCCGTCATGCGCTCGATGAGCGCCTCACCGGCGGACCTCGACGCGACGCTCGACGCGATCCTCACGGCCGCGACGCGCCTCTGCCACGCCGCCCAGGGCTACATCTATGTCCTCGACGGTGCCGTCTACAAGATCACGCGCACCGTTGGCATCGACATGGCCTTCGACCGATGGGCGCGTGACCATCCGATCCCCGTCGGCGACACCGGCAAGGCGACGTCGCGGGCGGCGATGCTCGGCAAGCCGCTGCACATCCCGGATGTGCTGCACGACCCGCAGTACACCTTCGCGGAGGCGCAGCAGCGCGGCAACTTCCGAACCATCCTCTGTGTCCCGCTGATGAAGAACGGGATCGCGGTCGCGGTCATCTCGATGTGGCGCACGGAGCAGAAGCCGTTCAGCGAGGAGGAGATCGCACTCGTCTCGACGTTCGCGGATCAGGCGCTCGTCGCGTTCGAGAACGTGCGGCTCGCGAGCGAACGGCAGGCATCCCTCGATCGGCAGACCGCGATCAGCGAGATCCTCGGTGTCATGTCACGGTCGCCGGACGACGTTCAGCCCGTCCTGGACGTGATCGCGAAGAGCGCGCGCCGCTATTGCGGCGCAGAGGACGCGATGCTCGTCGTCGCCGACGGCGGCCGGATCACGGCGAACGCGCACGACGGCGAGGTCGCCTGGGTCGCCGGCATCGGTGAGGAGATCGACCGGTCCTTGCCCGCCACGCGCGCCCTCATCGACGGCACGATCGTCCACGTCCCCGATCTGCAGGGCAGCAACGCGGAATGGCCACGTGCGCAGGAGATCGGCGTGCGCTTCGGGATCCGCACGGTGCTGTCGGTGCCGATGATCCAGAGGGGCAAGGCGATCGGTTCGATCACGCTCAGGCGCAAAGAGCTGAAGGCGTTCACGCCTGCCGAGATCGCGTTGCTCGGCACGTTCGCGGATCAGGCGGTCATCGCCATCGGCAACGTGCGGCTCTTCAACGAGACGAAGTCGTCGCTCGAGCGTCAGACCGCGCTCTCGGAGGTCCTGCGCGCGATCGCGGGCTCGCCGACCGATGAGCATCCGGTCCTCGTGACCATCGCACAGAGCGCGGTCCGATACTGCGCTGCCGACGACGCGACCGTTCTCGTCGTGCGCGGCGACAACCTGCAACCCGTCGCGCACCAGGGTCCGGTCCTTTCGCTGGGCACGCCGATCAAGCTCGCGCGCGACGCGATCGCGGGCCGCGCGGTGATCGACCGCACGACGGTGCACATCGCCGACATCTACGGCCCCGAGGCCGCGGAATTCACCCAGGCTCGCCTGCGCGCGCCGGAGACAGGTCAGCGGGCGATGGTCGCGACGCCGCTAATCCGCGAGGGCCACGCGATCGGCGCGATCGTGCTCCGAAAACTCGTGCCGGTGGCGTTCACTCCTGAGCAGCTGGCGCTGCTCGAGGCCTTCGCGAATCAGGCGGTCATCGCCATCGAGAACGTGCGTCTGTTCAACGAGACGAAGGCGGCGCTCGAGCAACAGACAGCGGTCGGAGATGTCCTCAAGACCATCAGCCGTACCGCGTTCGACCTGCAGGCGGTCTTCGACGTGGTCGTCGACAACGCAACGCGACTCTGCCGCGGGGACTTTGGGTACCTCTTCCGCCGTGACGGCGATGTGTTCCGCATGGTCGCATCGGTCGGCGGCACGCCTGATCTGGTCGCATACGAGCTCGCGCATCCAACGTCGATCACGCCGCACACGCTCATCGGACGCATCGCGCTCGAGCGCCGGATCATCCACATCCCAGACCTCTTCGTCGACCCGGACTACAACTGGCCGGCCAACGTCGAGAACGACGTTCACACGATCGCTGGTGTTCCGATCTTCAGCGGGGGCGAGGTCGTCGGTGCGATCGGCGCGGGACGCTTCCGGGTCGAGCCATACACGCCTGACGAGCTCCGACTGTTCGAGACGTTCGCGGACCAGGCAGCGATAGCGATGGAGAACGTAAGGCTCTTCAGCGAGACAAAGGACGCTCTGGAAAGGCAGACCGCCACTAGCGAGATCCTGCGGGTGATCTCGGGGTCGCCCACCGACATTCAACCTGTGCTCGACGCCATTGCAGAGAACGCGGTCCGCTTTTGTGCCGCCGAAGACACGTCGGTGTGGCTCGTCGAACATGAACTCCTTCGACTGCGAGCTCACCACGGCGCGCATGAGACGGAGTCGCCGGATCTTCCGATAGCGACCACCTCGGTCACCGGCCGCGCCGTGGTCGAGAGCCGCACCATCCAAGTCGCGGACCTGCAGGCAGAGGCGGGACGCTACCCGGATGGCGCAGCGGTCTCGCACACGGCACGCGCGACGCTATCGACGCCGCTGCTGCTGCAGGGAAGGGCGATCGGCGGACTGACGTTGCGCCGCTCGGTCGCCGTGCCGTACTCGGCCGAGCAGGTCCGGCTCGCTGAGACCTTCGCCGCTCAGGCGGTGATCGCGATCGAGAACGTGCGCCTCTTCAACACGACGAAGGAGTCGCTCGATCAGCAGACGGCGATCGCCGACATCCTGCGCGTCATCTCTTCGTCACCAACGGCCATCCAGCCGGTGCTTGACGCGATCGCGGAGAGCGCGACGAGATACGCCGCCGCGGAGGATGCGGCGGTTCTTCTTGTGCGCGACGGCCAAGTTGTTCCGGGAGCGCACTTCGGGCCGATCCCCCTTCGCGTCGGCGTGGCGGTCGACCGTAACTCCGTATCCGGACGCGCTGTCGTCGAGGTGCGCACGGTCCACGCGCCGGACGTCATGGCGAGTGACGAGTTCCCGACGAGCAGGAGCATCGGCGCTGGTGGGACCCAGCGCGCGATCCTCGCCGTTCCACTCGTGCGCGAGGGTCGGGCGCTCGGTGTGGTCGTCCTCCGCCGCACCGAGCCGCGCGCGTTCAGCGATCGGCAGATAGAGCTCACTGAGACATTCGCGAATCAAGCGGCCATCGCGATCGAGAATGTCCGGTTGTACAACGAGACGCGGGAATCGCTCGAGCAACAGACGGCAATAGCCGAGATCTTGCGCGTCATCTCAGAGTCGCCAACGGATGTGCAGCCGATCCTCGACGCGATCGCGCGGAGCGCGTCAACGTACGCTGCCGCCGAGGACACCGCCGTGGTCCTGACCAAGGACGGCGTGCTCGTGCCGGAGGCGCATCACGGACCGATGCCGATGCCACTGGCGACGCCGATCGAGCGAGGATCGGTGACCGGTCGTGCGTTCCTCGAGGCGCGAACGATCCATGTCCCTGATGTGACGTCGACCGATGAATATCCAACGAGCGCCGTGAACGCAGGCCTCACCGGTCAGCGCGCACTCCTTGTGACACCACTCGTGCGCGGAGGCGCGACGATCGGCGCGATCCTGCTCCGCCGCCGCGAGCCGCGGGCCTTCACCGCAAGACAGGTCGCGCTCGTCGAGACGTTCGCGAACCAAGCCGCCATCGCGATCGAGAACGTTCGGCTCTTTAACGAAACGAAGGCGGCCTTGGCCGAGAAGACCGAAGCCCTCGCACAGCAGACCGCGGTCTCAGAAGTGTTGACGACCATGACGAGCTCGACGTTCGACGTCGGACCCGTCTTCGATGTGATCCTGAAGCAATCGATCACGTTGTGTGCCGCGGACGGAGGCTGGATCTCCCTGCGAGTTGATGAGTTCTCGTACAAGGCCGTGGCGTCTGTTGGATGGATCGCCGAGAATTTCAAGATTGGCGCGGTCGGCCCGATCGGACGTGGCATCGCGTCCCGCGTATATGCATCCGGCCTGACCATTCATGATCCCCGCTTCAGCGAGACCGACAGATGGGGTCGAACAAGACTGGGCGTTCCGTTGCTGAAGAACGGACGCGTCACGGGCGTGCTGGTCCTCGGAAAGAACACCTACGACGCGCCGTTCTCGGACCGCGAGGTCGAGCTCGTGCAGACGTTCGCAAAACAGGCCGTGCTTGCGATCGAAAACGTGGAGCTCTTCAACGAGATCCAGCAGAAGAGCCGCGAGCTCGAGGTCGCGAACCGGCACAAGAGCGAGTTCCTCGCCAACATGAGTCACGAGCTGCGCACGCCGCTCAATGCAGTGATCGGCTTTTCGGAGGTTCTCGCGCAGGGCATCTTCGGCGAGGTGAACGAGAAGCAGCAGGAGTACCTCGAAGACATCCTCTCGAGCGGCAAGCATCTCCTCTCGCTGATCAACGACATCCTCGACCTTTCCAAGATCGAGGCCGGCCGCATGGAGCTCGAGCCAACCGAGTTCTCGATCGCCAACGCGCTCGAAAGCGGCGTGATGATCGTGCGCGAGCGCGCCGCACGGCACGGTATCCGGGTCCAGGCGACTGTCGAACAGAACGTCCCGCCGGTCGTCGCCGATGAGCGCAAGGTGAAGCAGATCCTCTTCAACCTTCTCTCGAATGCGGTGAAGTTCACGCCGGACGGCGGACGCATCGACGTGCGCGTAGCGGCTGCCAACGGTGACGTGCGCATCGACGTCCAGGACACCGGCATCGGCATCGCGCCGGACGACCAGACGCGGATCTTCCAGGAGTTCCAGCAGGTCGGTCGCGAGCGCTCACGCGAGGGCACCGGCCTCGGCCTGACACTCACGAAGCGCTACGTCGAGCTGCACGGCGGACGGATCTGGGTCGAGAGCACGCCAGGCAAGGGCAGCACGTTCTCGTTCACCCTTCCGCTGCACCGGCCCGCGGGGGTGCGGACATGAGCGACCTCATCCTGATCGTCGAGGACAACGACAAGAACATGAAGCTCGCGCGCGACCTCCTGCGCTTCCACGGTTTCACGACGATCGAGGCGACGAACGCGGAGGACGGGCTCGAGATCGCGCGAGCGCAGACGCCGGGTCTCGTCCTCATGGATGTGCAGCTGCCGGGCATGGACGGCGTGACGGCGCTCGGCCATCTGCGCGCCGATGCGCGCACCGCCAAGATCCCCGTCGTCGCGATGACCGCGTCGGTGATGAAAGAAGATCGCGAACGCTTCGACAAGGCCGGCTTCGACGGCTTCATCACGAAGCCGATCGACGTCCGCTCATTCCCGCAGCAGGTGCGTGATCACATCGCGAAGGGACGCGCGTGAGCGACCGGCCG
>Ga0075423_10002333_pt1 | contig 17160 bp, 12 predicted proteins | sample SoiMethybrSBSTD2_FD_80114 | JGI IMG/M metagenome (GOLD analysis project Ga0075423, IMG submission 80114) | Bulk soil microbial communities from a Populus tree surrounding site in Tennessee, USA - Soil MetaG P. TD hybrid SBSTD2 | ecosystem: Environmental > Terrestrial > Soil > Tree plantation...
CGGGAGGCGACCGCTTCGTGCAAACGCCTTTCGTCATCTTCACGGTCACGGGAACGGTGCCCGTCGAACGGATGGAATCGCTCGCTCGGATGTTCGGGGCGCCCATGCTCTGGCGCGATCGCGACAAGGTGTTCGAGACGGACATCACGATCACGCTGCCGGCGATCGGCATCCCGGCGTTCCTGCTCGAGGTCGGCGGCGGCGGGGTGATGGAGCGCCAGCAGGATGCGCGCCAGGCGGACTATGCGCTGAGCTTTCTGCGTGGGATCGACGTCATACCCGGCGAGCCGACGCGGGCCGACGCCGTGCGCGTCGTCGAGAAGTACAGGATCATCACGCCCTCGCGGGGCGGGTTTTTCTATCCGCTCGTCAAGCCGGGCGATCCGGTGAACAAGGACTCGCCACTCGCGCGCGTCGTCAACGTCTACGGCGACGAGGTCGAGATCCTGCGCTCGCCGGTGGACGGCGCCGTGGTCCTCGGTATGCAGGAGTTCCCGCTCGTCACGACCGGGTCATGGGTCGCGGAGCTCGGGATTCTCGTTCCCGAATAGGCGGCTCCGCTACTGCGGCGGAGCGCCGTGCGACGGGAAATCGCTGAGGAGATCCCCAACCGCGCTCTGGATGAGCGCCGGATCCGGCGTGCCGCCCTTGCCCAGTTCGCGCGACACGCGGCCGTTCCAGACCTCGGCCTTGCGCGCGGGGTCGATGACGCGGAGCACCAGCATGCCTTCCGTCACGTTTCGCGTGGCCGCGCTGCTCGTTCCGACGCCGACGCCGCCGTTACTGCCGTAACCACCCACCCCGACGCCGATCCGGAAGGGGTTACTCTTCACCATCTCCGCCTTGCCGGTTTCGTACTGGAGGAAGAGGTCCGGCATCGCCCCCCCGCTCGCCTCCTCGTAACCCTTCCGCTTCAGCTCGCTCGTGATGGCGGCGCGGATATTGCTGTCGACGATGGACACCGCCTGGCCGTTGCCCTGGGCGCTCTGCGTGACGTCCCAGCCAAACGTCTTGAAGCTGGCGAAGTTCGCCTGCGGGTCGCGCATGGTGTGCGGCTGCGTGGGCTGGGAAGCACAGCCGCCCAGGGCCACCGCGCCCATCGCGAGGGCGAAAAATACGAAACCCTGGCGCAGCAAGCCCTGCAGCTGGTTCATGGGTGACTCCTCATCCTGGCCTGCCGGATGCGTGACAGGCACTACGTGGCCGAGCTTAGACCTCTTCGACGGGTAAATCGATCGGCCTATTCCGCGTCGTAGGAGAAGAGGACCGCCACGATTTTCCAGCCGTCCTTGCCCTCGGCGAGGTGCAGTCCCAGCTTGCCCGGACGCTCCTCGCCTTCGTCCATGAAGATGAAGTCGGCGCTGACACGCGCGATACGCCGGCCCATGTCGACGCGGACATTCTCGAGGCGCTCGGAGATCTTGCGCCCGGTCGCAAAGTAGCTCCGCTGGCGCGTGACGAATTCATCAAGCGACCGCGCGCGGATCGAGCCGTCATCATCCGGGAACGCCACGATGACGGCAGGGTGGAACAGACTCCGCCAGCGGTCGAGTGTCGGCGCGGCGTACAGACCGATGTAGTCGGCGACCAGCTGGTCGACGGCCGTCTTCGCGGGATCCGGCGTTTGCGCCCCGGCGGGCATCGCGTGGAAAAGGGCGACAGCAAGCGTCGCCATCAGCTTCGAGAACTTGATGAGGGCGGCTTCACGCACGGCGCTTACTCCCCGGCTCGGCGACGCGCCCATTCTAGCGGTCGGGAGCCGGGCAGCCGGGCGCGATCATTCCGCTAGGGGCTCGCCATCGTCGTCACGGCGAGCAAGAACCAGGTGGCATGCGGCAGCCACTGCTCGAGCCAGCGCCAGTTGTTCTCGTCCGGGCCTTCCGCCCACACGATGCCGCGGCCCTCGTCGCTCAGCGTGGCGCCGGTGATTCCGTTCGAGATACCGCCGTTCACCATGACCCCGGCACTCTCCGCATTCGGCGGATTGTGGACGCCGAATCCGTAGAGCATGCACATGTCGTAGGGATTGCGGCCCAGCGTCCAGTCGAGCTGGTTCTGCGCAAACTTCGCGAGATCGGCGCGCACCCCGAATGCGCCAGCCCGATCCGGCGCCACGATCCTGCCGCCCAGGATCGCCGCGACGGCCAGCGAGGCGAGGCGCGCGCTCTCGCCTTGCCACCAGTAGCGGGTCTCGTTGGCGTGCGGCATGAAGAAGCCTTCCTCGAATTTCGGGGAGAGCTTGCCGTCCTTGTAGATCTTGAAGCTCTGGCGCGCGTAGTTGTACGGGTTCGAGACCTTTCCGTTGAGGGCGACCTGGTAATCGAGCGATCGCGCAATCGTCTTCTTGGTGCGCGCGACGAGCGCCGGGTCGTTTTCGATTCCGAGGTAGAGCACCAGGCTCACGATCGGGAAGCCCGCCTCGGCGCCGTGATAGTAAGGCCGATCCCTGGCGTCGCTCACGAACCAGCCATCCGGCGTCATCCGATCGTTGAGATTCTTGGCACGCCCACGCGCCGCGCCGAGGTAGGCGACGTCGCGCGTCGCACGATACAGCTCGGTGGCGGCCAGCAGCGCCGTGTAGTCGTCGATGATGTTCTCGACGCCGTCGTCGCAGTACTTCGTATTGTTGGCCGCCAGGTGCGCAAAAGCCTTCCGGGCATCCGCGAGGTACTGTTCGCCCTTGAACTCACCATGACGGCCGGTCGCGCTCGCGAGCATCGACGCCCGCGCGAGCGCCGCGATCGCAACTCCCCCGCCCTCCCGAAACGCGGCGTTGTAGTTCGTGCTGTAGCGGCCGTCGAGTCCTTCGTATCCCGTCACGACGCGTTCGGCGCCGGGCTCGCCCCACCGGTCGAAAACGGTCTCGTAGAAATACCCGGCCGGGTCTAGCACGCGATGCAGGTAGTCCGCGCCCCAGAATGCCTCGTCGATCACGCGCGTGTCGGTGCCCGCCTGGCGGTACAGCTGCGGCACCGTTTGATAGGACGTTGCCAGTACCCAGGTGACCATGGCCGACTGCTGCGGGTTGAAGAAATTCGCGAAAGACAGGTGCGAGAGATACTTGCCGGTATCGCCGCCGGCGTCTTTCCAGCCGCCCCAGACGTTCACGTAGCGGTCGGTGTCGTAGATCCGGATGTGCTTATCGGCCTCATCCTTCCAGCGGCTTTCCTTGAAATAGGAGACGAGGCTGCCGGCCGTCGCCGTGAACAGCGCGCGGTCGGCGACTTCGAACGGCGCGGACTGCGCCTTCTGGTCGCCGACCGTCACTTCGAGCCGGTAGTGTCCCGGTGCTTTCAGCGACGAGAAATCAGCCTGTAAATATCGACGTCCGCCGCCCCACTCGGAAAATTCCGGCAGCGGAAGCAAGTCGCCCGCCTGCGCGACCTTGCCGTCCTGGAGGACTTCGAAACGGCCTGCCGCGGCAGCGTCGCCACGGATCTCGACGACCGCGCTCTTGGGCCCCGCTCCCTCGAGCGCCACTTGGTTGAGATGCACCGCGACGGGCGCGTCCTGCGCGAGTGCGGGCATCCCTGCCTGCGTGGCGAGTCCGAGGCCCGCCGCCGCAAGCCACGCAGCCGCGGACCTCATTGGAAGGAGTAGCCGAAGCGCAGGCCGTAAGTCCGCGGCGGGTCGTAGTCGCCCTTCACGTAGCCGCGATTGAAGTTGAAAAAGTTCTTGGTGTCCTCGTCAGTCACGTTGTCGCAGAAGACCTCGGCATAGAAGCGGTCGCTCGGCCCGTCGAGGCGCAGGCCCAGGTCGAACTTGGTGTAGGCGTCCTGCGCCTGCGACAGGTGTGCACCGTCGTAATTGAGGATGTCGAACCACATCTTGCTCTGCCAATGCATGCCGAGCCGCGGCGTCAGCGCGTAGCTCGAGGCGAGGTCGACGCGCTGCTCGAGATTCAGCGTCACCGAATATTCCGGCGCGAACGGCAGCTGATTGCCGCGGATGTCGGCGATGCGCGGGTCACCGCACGCGGGCTGTCCGTAAATTTCACGTTCGGCGCACGCATATCCGTCCTCGAACGTGCCGGGATCGACGATCTCCGAGTCGAGCCAGGCGGCGTAGCCCGAGAGCCGACCATTGCGCCAGGGAATCGTCGTGACTTCGAGCTCGAGGCCCTTGATGCGCGACGCAGTCAGGTTGTCGGTCGTCCACGCGGTTACCGGGTCACCGAAGGTCGGGCTGTCCGGGTCCATGTCGGTGCCGACCACCTTGTCGCCGGTGTTCTGCATGTCCTCGTAGTCGCTGTAGAACGTGACCGCGGAAAACTGCATGCGTCCATCGAGCAGCGTCGCCTTGTAGCCCAATTCCCAGGTTTTCACGTACTCCGGGTCGTACGTGAGCAGCTCGAGGCAACCGAAATTGCAGAAATCGGCCTTCTCGTACATGCCGCCCATCTTGTAACCGGTCGCAAACGACGTGAACCACATGTGGTCCTCCTCCGGGTAGTACTGGAGGCCCACGCGGTAAGTGCCCTGCGACCAGTCATCCTTCACGGTGTTCGGGTCGCTCGGCGGCATCACGGTGCCAAGCGGCGCACCGCCGCCCATGTTCCAGGTCAGGTTATCCGACTGGTGCGCACGGATCGTCGTCGGTGTGTACTCGCCGTTGTACCAGTCCGCGCTTCCCTCCCAGAAGGCGTAGGTCATGCCATGGTCGTCGGACTTCTCGTCCCAGGAATAGCGATAGCCGAGCGTCGCATTGAGCTTGGGCACGATCCGGAAGTCGACCTGCGCAAACGCGGCTTTTGACGTCGTCGTGCGCTTCTTCTGGTCGAAGACCCAGGTGTCGGGCAGGCCGTCCGGGACGAAACCGAGCGGCTGGTCCGGATCGACGAGGTAGCTCTTGTTGTTCAGCATTTCCATGTCGTAGCGGATCTGCTTGTTCTCGTGCAGGTAATAGAGGCCCGCGACGTACTGGAATCGATTCTCGCCGGTCGACTTGAACTGCAGCTCGTGCGTCATCGTCTGGTAGTCGCTGTGCTTGGTCTCCCAGCTCTCGTCCCAGATGGCGTAATAGCCGGTCAATTCGGCTTCGGGCGTCTGCGGCTCGCCGATGGACGACCATTGCGGATTCGGGTGCGAGCCGCCGTCCACGTCCGCGAGCTGGTGCCGCTTCTGGTCCTGGTAGGAAACCCGGTACTCGATAGCCGCACGCTCGGCGACCTGTCCCACCAGCTTCAGCTGGTAGTCGTTGATCGTCATGTCCTTGTCGCCGGGCACGTTGATGTTGACCCAGCGCAGGTCGTGCGTGCAGGCGTTGATCGTGCCGCGCGCCTGCTCGCAGTCGATGAAGTCGATGTCGCCGGCGCCGTTGTCCTCGTAGTGCGACAGCGTGCCGGTCAGCGAGAATCGCTCGCTCGGCTCCCACAGGCCGATGACGCGCCCGCCCCACTGGTCGCTGTTGTTGTACCAGTCGCTCCTCGAGACGTCGTGGTTGCGGCGCTGGTCCACGTCCGGGATGCCGTCAGCAACGATGCCGTTGGCCTCATAGCCGACGTCGGTGACGTCCTTTTCCTGCTTCAGCATTCCATCGGCGCGGTCGATCATGAACGAGGCGCGGATGGCGAGCGTGTCGCCGAGCGGCAGGTTCATCATGCCGCGGACTTCCCCGTGGTTGTAATTGCCGAGCGTGCCGTCGATGGTCGCGAGCTTCTCGTCGAATCGCGGCGCCGCCGGGATGATGTTGATGACGCCACCGGACGCGTTCATGCCGAACAGCGTGCCCTGCGGTCCGCGCAGCACCTCGACGCGGTCGAGGTCGTACATCAGCGCGAGGACGCCCTGCGAGCGAGGCGAGTAGAAGCCATCGAGGTGGATGGCGACCGAGCCTTCACCGATCTCGGTGAAATCGGTCGACGTGATTCCGCGCATCGTCACCACGGTGCCGGAATCCGTGCCCGTTCCCATCTGCAGGTTCGGCACGAGCCCGCTGAGGTCGCGGGCGTTCTTGACGCCTTCGCGCGCGAGGTCCTCGCTGCCCAGCACCGAGAGGGCGATAGGGGTGTCCACAAGATTGGTCGCGCGCTTGGAGGCGGTCACGACGACTTCGGGCAGTTGATCGCCATCGGTGGCTTCTTCAGCCCAGGCTTGCGGCATCGCCGTAAAACCGATCGACGCGGCGAGCGCGGTCGCCAGATGCATGCGGCCTGTGGGCCGCTGGATCCGCTTGCTCATTGCTGCTCCCCAGACAGGAATGGCCGTGGGCGGAAGATATGCCTGCCCTACCCCTCTGTCAATAATTACATCTAATGGATTTTTATAATATCCTTGCCGGGAAGCCGGATCTGGCTCATAAGCGGGCCACCGGTCCCTTATGATTTCGACCCGCAAGAAGAATCGCCGATGGTGAGCCGAGGCACTTCGCAGAAATCGGGCGCGCCCTACAACCGGCGCATCGTGCTCGACGTCATCCGCCGCAGCGGCGGCGTCTCCCGCAAGGACATCGTCGATGCGGTGTCGCTCAGCCCGCAAACGGTCGCGAACATCACCCGCGACCTGGAGTCGATCGGCCTCATCGTGTCGCGTCGGCTCAAGGAAAAAGTCCGCGGCCAGCCGCCGATCGCGTTCCAGCTGAATCCGCATGGCGGAAGCTCGATCGGCATCAGCATCGAGCCGGGCGGCCTCTCGGCCGCGCTCGTCAACCTGGTCGGCGACGTCATCAGGAAGCGGGAGGTCGATCTCGACACGCGGAATCAGCGCAAGGTGCTCGCCAGCATGGTCAGCATCGTGAAGGACCTCGGCTCGCGCCGCGTCGCCGGAGAGCGCCTGTGGGGCATCGGAGTTGCGCTGCCAGGCCCGCTCGCCGTCACGGACATCAGCTTCGTCGGCCCGACCGCCCTCGAGGGCTGGAACGACCTGTCGGTCCTGGACGAGCTTCGGGAATCGACCGGGCTGCAGGTCTACTACAGCGTCGACAGCGTGGCCGGCGCGCTGGGAGAATCGCTGTTCGGCGTCGCCAAGGGCTTCGAGACTTTCTTCTACATGCACTTCGGCGTCGGGCTCGGCGGCACGCTCGTGGCCGGGCGATCCGCATTCAAGGGCGCCAGCGGCAATGCCACGGAGATCGGGCACATACCAGTCGTCGCGAACGGCAGGGCGTGCTACTGCGGCAATCGCGGCTGCCTCGAGCGTTATCTCTCGCTGCACTCGCTCGCGGAAGACCTCGGCATCCCGGAACCGCACGATCGCGGCAAGGAAGTGCTGTCGCGAATGCTGGCGGAAGACGATCCGAAGCTCCTGGCCTGGTGCCGGGAGGCGGCAGGCCACCTGAGGAACGCCGTCTGCATCGTGGAGAACATCCTCGACACCGAGACTATCGTCATCGGGGGATCCGCGCCCAGGCGGCTCGTCGAGCACGTGGTGCGCATGGCGCAGCCGTTGCATCGCTCGGTGCGCAGCGGCACGTCACATCCCGTCGAGCGCATCGTGCTGTCGCATCGCCAGGAGGACAGCTCGATCCTCGGTGCCGCGGTGCTGCCGATTCATGAAATGCTGTCGCCGCGAGTCGAAGTCCTGATGAAAGAGCGCCGTGGCGAACCACGCGTCGAGGGCTTGCTCGGACAGAAAGTGACGAGCGGCGCCGGTCGGCTCTAGACAGACATAATTCAAATAGCCAGTAGCTGTATTTATTGACGCCAGGCTCGGGCGCCGCCTATAGTCCCCGCGCATGAGGCGGCAGCTCCCGCTCCTGACGATCATCGGCGACGTCGGCGTCGACCTCGTGATGGGGCCGCTCGACGGCTGGCCGAAAATCGGCACCGAATCGCTCATGAACCAGAGCGAGCTGCGCGCGGGCGGCTCGGGCGGCAATACGGCGCTCGCGGCGAGCTACCTCGGTGCCGAGTCGCGGCTTCTATCCGCGGTGGGCAACGACGAGCTCGGGTCGTGGCTCAAGGAACAGTTCCGCCCGCTGAACGCGTCGCTCCCCGCCTGCCAGGCGCCGACATCCATCACCGTCGGCTTCATCCACACCGTGGGTGAGCGCACGTTCTTCACCACGCGGGGGCACCTCGAGAAATTCGGGTACGAGCATGTGCGCCCGCTGCTCCATCCGATGCCGAACGCCGGCTCCATCGCCATGCTGTCCGGCGCTTTCCTGACGCCGTCGCTGCGCAGGTCCTACCCAAGGCTTCTCGACGAGATCGCGGCTCTGGGTTACGAGGTGGCGCTCGACACGGGCTGGCCGCCGGAGGGCTGGAGCGACGCCTCGCGCGCGGAAGTATTCGGCTGGATCGCAAAATGCGATCACGTGCTGCTCAACGAGCTCGAGGTTGCGAACCTCGCGAATCACGCGGACCTCGAAGTCGCCGGCCAGCGGGTCGCCTCCTGGCTGAAGCCGGGGGCCACGCTCGTCGCGAAGACCGGCGAGCGCGGCGCAATCGGCTTTCAGCAAGGCAAACGCGTCGCTTTCGAAGCCGTGCGCGTCGACGTCTTCGATACCATCGGCGCCGGCGATTCCTTCAACGCGGGCTACCTCCTCGCTCGGATGAACGGCGCCATTCTCCAGGAAGCGCTGATAGCGGGCTGCCAGGCCGCCGGCTCGATCATCTCGCGCTTTCCGCGCAGGCAGATCCGCGCCGGGGAGCTCGCTGGACTCATCGCGTCACCCCCGACGACGGCCGCACTTTCCCGGTGAGAGGCCAGCGCGCCGCGATCGTCGTCTACATCCTGGCCGTCTGGTTCGTCATCTCGTTCGTGACGAACATCATCGGACCGCTGATGCCAACCATCATCGGCGATTTCAGGCTGAGCCTCGCGCTCGCGGGCTTCCTGCCGTTCTCGTTTTTCCTCGCTTACGGCCTGATATCGATTCCCGCGGGCATCGCCGTCGAAAAATACGGCGCCAAGCGCGCATTGCTCGCGGCCTTTGCGCTGAATCTCGCGGGCTCGCTCGCAATCGCCCTTGTCCCGAACTATGCGACCGTCATTGGCGCCCTCTTCGTCATCGGCCTTGGCATGGCCATGCTGCAGGTCGTCATCAATCCACTCATGCGGACCGCAGGCGGGGAGGCACATTTCGCGTTCTTCTCGGTGATGGGTCAGCTGGTTTTCGGGCTGGCCTCGTTCCTGAGCCCGCTCGTGTTTTCCGGCCTGATGCAGCGCGCGTCCGGCGAAGTCGCGCGGGACGGCGCCTGGGACGCCCTGCTCGACTTGAGCCCGACTGCCCTGCCGTGGGTCTCGCTCTACTGGGCATTCACCGCGATCTTCGTCGCGCTGGTGGCGCTGACCTGGGGCATGAATATCCCGCGCATCGAGCTCGCGAGCGACGAGCGCGCCGGCACGCGCGACACCTACGCAAAGCTGTTCGCGGACCGGCACGTGCGCCTGTATTTCCTCGGCATCATTGCCTACGTCGGGACCGAGCAGAGCCTTGCCAACTGGATGTCGCAGTTCCTGAGCGTCTATCACGGCGCGTCGCCGATTGTCGAAGGCGCGCATGCCGTCGGGCTCTTCTGGGGCCTGATGTCGGTCGGTTGCGTGCTCGGCCTTCTGCTGCTCAAGATCCTCGATTCGAAGCTGGTGCTGGCGATCTTTTCCGCCGTCGCGATCGCCAGCGTGGCCGTCGCCTTGTTCGGAACGCGCGAGGCCGCTCTCCTCGCTTTCCCCGCCTCCGGATTCTTCCTGTCCGTCATGTTCTCGGTCATCTTCTCGCTGGCCCTCAACTCGGTCTCGCAGCACCACGGCGCGCTGTCGGGCATCTTGTGCATGGGGATTCTCGGCGGCGCCATCGTTCCACTCATCGTGGGAATGCTCGGCGACCGGATCGGGCTCCGCGCGGCGATGACCCTGGTTTTCATCACGATCGCCTACATCTTCAGCATCGGCATCTGGGCGCGCCCGCTCGTGCGCAACGATACCGTCGATCTGTCGAGAATATTCGGCTTTTCAAAACAGAGTTGATTTCGTAGTCGTCGGCCGACTCGAGGACCGCTTCATCGATGACAGGTGCGGCGCATACTCCGGGCCTATCGTGTCCCGATGAACTCGGCCGAAGCCGAAATCAAGTCGCTGCTGGACACGTGGTCGGCGGCCGTTGCGGCCAAGGACGTTGACGGGCTGATGACGCTGTACGCGCCCGACATCGTCTATTTCGACGTGGTGCCGCCGCTTCGATTCTCCGGGACAGATGAAGTGCGAAAGAATTTCGAGCGCTGGTTCGGCCTCTGGTCGAGCGGTATCAAGTCGGAATCCCGCGACCTCCGGATCCGGGTGAGCGGCGACACGGCCATCGCACTCAAGCTGCATCGCTCGAGCGGAACCCGAAAGGACGGGCGTGAAGCCGGAATGTGGGTCCGCGTGACGGTCTGCTGCCGGCGATCCAGCGACCGCTGGCTGATCTCCCACGAGCACGTATCCCTGCCGGTCGAAATGCCCGGCGGTCGTGCGGTCATGGATGCCGTCCCGTAGCAGGACGATTCAGCGCCGGAAGGATCATCTCGCCGAGGATGTCGTCCCGCTCGCGGTTCCAGAGACCCTGCCGGTAATTCCCGCCCGTGAACATGGCGACCAGGTCGAACTGGGGCACGACGAGCAGCAGCTGACCGCCGTTCCCGTTGCCGTGATAGGCCGGGTACTTCATGTCGCCTGACTTCACGGTGACGTAGTGCCACGCGTAGCCCTCGTCGACGTCGTAATAGGAGTTTGCGAATGTCTGGCCCGTCACGCCGGTCGTCGCCTCGGAGATGTGCGCGTGCGGTGCCTGCGCCTCCTTAACCCAGGCCTCGGTCGCGATGCGACGACCGTTCCACACGCCTCCGTCGAGGTAGGCCTGGCCGATCTTGAGGAAGTCGCGCGTGCGCACGAAGGCGCCCCCTCCGAGATAGCCCTCCCCGCTCGGCATGAGATTCCAGTAGTAGCTTCCGAACTGGAGCGGCTGCGCGATGGTGCGGTCGAACAGCGCCGGCAGCCACTCGCCCGTCGCCAGGGTGAGCGCGGCTCCCGTCAGGCTGATGCCGCCCGAGCAATAGGCATATCGCTCGCCCGGCTCGTGAACGATCGGCAGATCGAGCGTGAATTTCCACCAGCTGAGCTGCGCGCGCTGCGACTCCATCACGTCCTCGCCGCCGGGTGACGGCGACTCGGCATTGTCGTCACAGGCGAGTCCGGTCGTGTGCGTCATCACGTGGCCGAGCGTGATCCGGTCCTTGCGGGGATCGGGATTGGCGAACGGACCCAGCGGCGTGACCACTTCGTAGAGCCGGGTCGCGGGTGAGATCTTCGCGCCTTCCATCATCGCCGCGCCAAGGATGACGGACGAGAACGTCTTGCTGGCCGAGCGCATGTCATGCGGCATGTCGCGCCCGTTGCCGTAGAAATACTCATCGAGGATCAGCTTGCCCTTGTAGGCGACCGCGATCGAATGGATCAGCCAGGGGCGCGGCGCGGAGGGGTTGACGTCGATGATGCGTTGGACCGCCTTCTCGAGCGCCGCTTCGTCGACGCCGAGGTCGGCAGCACGCGCCGTGACCCAGCCGTCGCCCGTCTGGGCGGGCTTCCGATAGACATAGGCCGGCTCGCCGCGTGGCCGCGCAGTGAAGAGCGCAGCCTGCGACGGCGTCGCGCGTGTCAGTGTGATGACGCGCCGCAGCCCCTGCCAGTACATCTCGATGCGTTCGGGATTGCGCGCGATGGTCGCCTTCAGGTCGTCGTCTCCGGGTGAATCGTCCTTACCGAAGCGCAGGCGATTACCTTCGACGGTTGCGAACATCTGCATCGCCGGCCCGTAGTAGTTCTGGTCGGGATTCCGGATCGCGGCTTTCAGGATTCCGCCGTCGTCGCGGAAGACATTCAGGTAAAGCGTGAAACTGTCCGGAAGCGGGCTCACCGTCGCCTTCCAGCGGTCAGTTCCGGCGGGACGCAGTGCCAGCGGCATCGTATAGGCCTGCGCGGCGCCCTCCGGGTAACGCGGGTCATCCAGCAGCTCGTGTCGCACCCAGAATCCCCGGACGAGTCGGCCGTCGGCGTCGAGGTAGCCGCGAAACGAATCGCCCTCGTTCGTCAGGACGATACGGACCTCCAGTCCGCGCGCGATCGCCTCGCCAGTCGCGTCCGCGATCGACCCTTGCCACACGCTCCCGCGCCGCGTGATCGTCAGGTCGCCGGCCGGGCCAAGCGGGAAGCTCGATTCATAGGCCCAGAGGCCAATGACCGCGTCATCCGGCGCCGTCTGCGCGTTCGACTCCGGCACGCACGCGAAAGCCAGCAACGACGCCAGCATCGCTACCCGATGCGTTGAGTTCATATTCCGGCCTCCCTTACCTCCGTCCTAGATGCGCGACGGCCGCCTTCGGTCGCAGCCGCGAGACGATTCATCGCAGGGGCGCGCGAAAATTCCTGGTCCGTCCTACACTGCCGCTCCATGCATTTCACGCCGGCCTTCTATCGCGCCGCGGCCGTCTGCTCCTTCGTGTCGGCAGTGACCACCCTGGGCCTGATCTTCTTGCCGGAGCTGATGCCGCCTGCGGACGACTTCGCCGGCCGCATGGCGCGCGTCAATGACCCGACGTATCGCACCTATTCGTGGGTATACCTGATTCATCCATTTGTCACGGTGGCCGCCGCACTCGCCATCGCGATGCGCCTGCGCCGCGATGCCGCGTCGCTCGTGATTCCGGGGCTTCTCGCATTCCTGCTGTGGGGAGCGACGGAGGCGGGCCAGCAGGCGTTGACGCTCATGGCCTTCAATCCCTGGCGACTCGCCTGGCTGGCTGGTGACCCCGCCATCCGCGCGACGATGGAACTGCGCACCGAGCTCTACGACGGCCTCTGGAACGCCCTGTACTTCCTGATCGTCGTCGCCTTCTTCATCGCGAACCTGCTTTATGCCGGAGCGATGTGGCGCTGGCCGGGCCTGTCGCGGGTCGTCGGCGCGTTTTACTTGCTCGCGGCCGTCCAGACGCTCCTGATCATCGTCGGGGAGATCACCGGCATCCAGCTCGTGCCGGAAAGCGTGGACTTCTGGATCTACCCGCTGACCCAGCCACTGGCGCGCGCCCTGATCGGCGCCTGGCTGTGGACCCATCGCGACGAAAGTAGGGCTCTGCCCACGGCGCCGGTCGCTCTCGCCGCCTAGGTTTTTCCACGGGACGGGTCTATGCTGCCTTCCAACAGGGTGGCAGGTCGTGAGGCTGTCTGGTCTCAGCAACCTGAGTCAATCGCGCAAGGCGCGTGCGGGCGTCCTGTCCGTCGCGCTCCACGTCATGCTTGTGCTCGTGATCTTGGCCGGCGGCCGTCATGACGGCCTGCAGTCCGGCGATGCCCTGGTCTCAATGCCGCTGATGCTGGAACTCGTCGAAGCCGATCGCAGCGACGTCGAAGAGCGCCCGCGGCCGGAACCCCCCGAGCCGACGCCACCGAGTGAAGCTCAAGTCGATGCGGCCATCGCAAGACTTGCATCGGCGGCGATCCCGACCGACATTCCGGAGCCTGCGGACGTGGTGCCGCCGGAGCAGCCGCCAATCCCGCCCGAGGACATGTATGCGATCCGCAATGCCGCGGTTCCGGAAAAGCGCGCGATGTCGGAAGCCGAAAAGGCCAACCTGTCCCGGCGACTCGAGCAGCTCGCGGAGCAATCGGTCGAGAACTCGCGGTCCGAGGTCAGCTGGGAGCAGGACGGCCGGCAGTACAGCGCAGAGCTGGTTCACGAGCCCGCCAACGACGGAACCGCGCTCGAGCATGTCACCGCGCGGGTCACAACCTCGGACCGCGGCCGCCACCTGACGACGCTGGTCAATCTCCGGCGGCTATCCTTCTCCCAATTCACGCAGATGGTCAATTTCTGGGATCCGACCGTGCAGCTGCACGACGACGAGATCGTGGGGCGCTTCCACAGCAACTCCCAGGTCAAGCTGAAGTACGACGCGAGCGCGACGCCGGTTTTTCTCGGCAAGGTGACGACGTCCGCGCGCAGCTTCGACATGGAGTCGCACGGTCGCAAGCGCGATTCGGAGATATTCCGCGCCGGCAGGGAAACCCGGACGAGCCGCATCGAGCTGCCGGAGTCCGTGCAGCCCTTCGAGTGGGCGCCCAGGGATGAAGACGCACGGATCCACGAGTTCGCGTCCGACGCCCACATTCGCTTCTACCCCGATGGCAGCTACTCCTGGCGAACGCGCGACGAACCTGGATCGACGGTCAACAAGCCGTCCGGTATTCCCGTCTACTTCGTCGCGGCGCACGACGTGACGCTTTACGTGCAAGGCGTCGTGGCTGGCCGCGTGCTCGTCTATTCACCGACGCGCATTGTCATCGAGGGAGACCTCACCTACGCGAACGACCCGCGCGGCGACCCAAGCTGCGAGGACTTCGTCGGGCTTGTCAGCGAGCGCTACGTCGAGGTTGCTCCACCCGGCGTCACGGGCCCGGGCGATCTCGAGATCGATGCGGCGATATATGCCGGCCGCCGCTTCATCGTCACCAGCATCGACCACACCCGCTCAGCGACGCTCAAAATCTACGGCAGCCTCGCGGCCGGAACACTGACCGCGACGGAGCCGCGCTACGCCACGAAGATCGAATACGACGACCGCTTCGAGCGCGAGCGCCCGCCCGGATTCCCATCCACGAATCGCTATGAGGCCGCAGCATGGGAGGGCGAGTGGAGCGCGGCGCCGACGCCGACATTCGACGACTCGCCCTGAACCGACCGCTCGCATCTGCAAGGACCTGCGTGCCGCCTACCGGTCTCAGCGCGTCAGTACGGCGTCCCGAGGACGATGCGCCACGCATCCAACTCAGATCCGAACCGATAGCCGATGCCGACGCGCGGCAGCGGAATCCGCCAGAGGCGGCGCATCTCGGCAGTCCCAAACGTGATCCCGAATTCGTATTGCACCGAGTTTCCCCGCTGCTCGGCGCTGTCGACGGGACCATGGGGCTGGTCGAGGTAGAGGTCGTTCAGCCCGTAAACGAGATAGTCGAGGCTCGCGCCGCGGCTGAACGGCCGGCGCGCGCTGACCACGGTCTGGAACCGCGTGAAATGATCGGAGCCTCCAGAGCCATGCAGGTCGACGCTCGCGTAAGTGAGGTCGTTTCGCAGCTGCCAGTCGAATCCCTGGCCTCTGAAGTCGTAAACGCTCGCCAATCCTCCTGAGTAGACGTTTGCATCGGCATCCGCATCGCGGGCTTTCGAGATGCCCGCCTCGACATAGGGCTCGAGACTCCAGTCAGGCTTGACCTCGAACACCAGCTTCAGGCCAGGCACGAAGCTGAGCGCATCCACATTGGTGGGAATGTCGCCGTCCGCGACGTCCTGCAGCTCGAAATCGTAAAAGCCGAGCGTGACCGGCAGGGTGAGCACCGCTCCAATGCCGGAGCCAGCTGCGGATTTCATCTCGTAGCTGAACGGCAGCCGGTAGATCTGCAGGGTCCTGCCGGACACCGAGTACACGCCCGATCCCAGTTGCGTCGCGAAGGCAAAATTGACGACGTTCTGTTCGTCGCCCGACAGCAGCGACTGCGCATGCGCCGCCGGCGCAGACGCCATCACGAGCAAGACGATCAGCGCGTGACGGAACTTCGCTGCTTCACTCCGCACCCTACGTAACCGGCTCTTCGAGGAAGTTCAGGCGCCGCAACATCGCCTGGAAACGCGGGTCGTCACGCAGCGGATCGAAGCGCGGGTCCATCTTGAGGTACGTCAGTAGCGTCGAGCGCTCATCGAACGCCTTTTCGAGGGAATCGAATGCCTGACCCTTGTCGCCAAGCCCGACATACACGAGCGCAACCTGGTACGACGGCACGTACCGCTGTTTCCCCCTCGCCGTAAGCTCCTGCAGGATTTTCCGCGCTTCAGCCTTCTTTCCGCTCAACGCATAGGCATGGCCCAGCGACGCCAGCACGTTGGTGCCCCGCTCGGTCAGCTCGGCCGCCCGATTGAAGGACGCGATGGCGCCGTCCATGTCGCCCATCTGCTCGCGGGCGAGTCCCATGCCCCACTGTGCCACCGGGAATTCGGGGTCGACCGAAGCGACATGCTCGAGTTGCCGGAGGGTCTCGTCGAAATGACGGCCGAAATACTGGATGACGCCGACATTCGCCTGAATGATGAGCGACAACGGATCGAGCTCGAGGGCTCGCCGCATGTGAATAAGCGCCTCGTCCGTGCGGCCCACGCAGGAGAGATACCGGCTGTAGCGGTGCTGAAGGTTCGCATTGTTCGGATCGCCGGCCAGGGCCAGTTCGAATTCCTTCCCGGCGTCCCTCCAGTCCCAGTCGTACCACGCGCGGATGTACGCGAGGGCCGCGTGAGCCTCGGGAAGCTGGCTGTCGAGCTGCAAGGCCCGGGCCACGGCTTCCTTGGCCTTTGGAAACACTTCATCGGGCCGAGAGCTCGAGTAGAACGGAAGCGCACTGTAGTAATCGGCCATGGCCGCGTGCGCGAGCGCATAGTCGGGATCGACCTCGAGCGCCCGCTCGAAATTCTGCCGCGCTTTCTCCAGGTCCGTCGGATCGCCCTCGTTCCAATAGAAGCGGCCGCGGAGGTAGGCGTTGTAAGCCTCGGGATTCTTCGTCTTGCTTTGTGGAGGCAAGCCATCGTTTAGCAGCGCAAGCTTGAGCTGGTGCACGACCGCGAGGGCGATTTCGTCCTGCACCTTGAAAATGTCGGTCAATTCCCGGTCGTAGGTCTCCGACCAAAGCTGCGTGTCGGAGCCGGCGTCGATCAGCTGCGCGTCAACGCGCACGTGACTGCCGGCTTTCCGGACCGAGCCTTCGAGCACGTGCGTGACACCCAGGCGCCGGGCAATATCGGGAACCTCGATGTTCTTGCCCTTGAGCGAGAACGCGGAGGACCTCGAAATCACGCGCAGCTCGGGAATCTTCGCCAGCAGGTACAGCAGCTGCTCCGAAATCCCGTCGGAGAAATACTCCTGGTCCGCGTCGCTGCTCATGTTGACGAACGGCAGCACGGCGATCGATTTCTCGGCCGGCGCGGACGCGAGGACGGTCGACTTCGTGATCGCGGCGGGGGCGTCTCCCGGGCGAAGGTAGTACCAAATCGCCCCGGCACCCAGCGCCAACAACAGCGCCCCCAGCGCTAATCCGACGCGGCGCGCACGCCGGTTGGCGCGCGAACCCTGCTTTATGGCCTCCCCAGGCCGCGCATGTTGTGCGGGTAAGGGTTCGCCCGCCAACAGCTGGCGCACGCGATTTGCAA
>Ga0075423_10002334_pt1 | contig 17159 bp, 16 predicted proteins | sample SoiMethybrSBSTD2_FD_80114 | JGI IMG/M metagenome (GOLD analysis project Ga0075423, IMG submission 80114) | Bulk soil microbial communities from a Populus tree surrounding site in Tennessee, USA - Soil MetaG P. TD hybrid SBSTD2 | ecosystem: Environmental > Terrestrial > Soil > Tree plantation...
CCACCCGCATCGGCGCTTTCGCCCCGTGGTCGTCCCGAACTCGTGGCCGCGCTCGCCCATCCGCTCACCGTCCTCGTCGAGCGCCTCGGTGGGGAACGGGCCGGCGCCCACGCGCGTCACGTACGCCTTCGTGATCCCGACCACGCGCTCGAGGTGCTGCGGTCCGAAGCCTGCCCCCGCTGCCGCGTAGCCCGCCGTCGGGGTCGACGAGGTGACGAACGGGTACGTCCCGTGGTCCAGATCGAGCATCGCCCCCTGCGCGCCCTCGAGGAGCACGTGCCGCCCCTCGGTCAGCGCATCGTGGAGGAGCTTGGCCGTGTCGGTGACGTGAGGACGCAGGCGCTCCGCGTACCTCAGGTGATCCTCGACGATCCGGTCGGCCGGCATCGCGAGCCGCCCATAGACCTTCGTGAGGATCTGATTCCGTTCCCTGAGGACGACCTCGAGCTTCTCGCGCAGGATCTTCTCGTCGTACAGGTCCTGGACGCGGATCCCCACCCGCGCCGCTCGGTCGGCGTACGCGGGGCCGATCCCACGCTTCGTCGTCCCGAGCGCGTTCCTGCCGAGGAAGCGTTCGGTGACCTTCTCGATCTCCAGGTGGTAGGGCATGATCAGGTGCGCGTTGAAACTCAGCTTCAGACCGGAGACGTCGATCCCCGCGGACGACAGCTCGTCCATCTCGTCCAGCAGGACCGCCGGGTTCACGACCACGCCGTCGGCGATGACGGATGTGATGTGCGGATACAGGATGCCGCTGGGCACGAGGTGGAGCTTGAGCAGCCGCCCCTCGGCGATGATCGTGTGACCCGCGTTGTTCCCGCCCTGGTAGCGGACCACGAAGTCCATCCGGTCGGCGAGGTAGTCGACCGCCTTGCCCTTGCCCTCGTCCCCCCATTGGGTCCCGAGTACGACGGTGGCCGGCATGGCGCCCTCAGTCTACGGGACGAGGATCGCCGCCCCGGCGCGTCACGTATCAGCGGTGATCTCGTCGAGCGCGCTCGTGTCCTGGTGCTCCGGCGCCAGGAACGCCTTCGGGTTGCGCAGATCAACGCCGATCCGATCGCCTTCCGCGGCGCCGTGCAGCTCCTCATTGGGGACGTGCGCGACGAGCGTCTCGCCGCTGTCCAGGCGGAGCGTGATCCGCGTGAGCCACCCCAGCGACGCCAGCCGCTCGATCACGGCCTTCACGTCGCCCTCCTCACCGGCGACACGGATGTCGTGTGGCCGGACGAAGGCGGTCGCGGGCGCTCCCTCCTCCAGGTGCGAGGCGCCGGGCAGCCGGAACGAGCCCAGGTGGACGTGCCCGTCGACCACGGATCCGTGCAGGACGTTCGCCGACCCGACGAACCCGGCGACGAACGGCGTCGCGGGCCGGTCGTAGACGTCGCTCGGCGAGCCGACCTGCTCCACGTGGCCCTCGTGCATCACTACGACCGTGTTCGCGAGCTCGAGGGCCTCTTCCTGGTCGTGGGTCACCAGCAGGCTCGTCACCCCGATCTCGCGGTGGAGCTCGTCGAGCCAGCGCCGGAGGTCGTGTCGAACCTTCGCGTCGAGCGCCCCGAATGGCTCGTCGAGCAGGAGGACCTTCGGCTGCGGCGCGAGTGCCCTCGCGAGCGCCACGCGTTGCCGCTGGCCGCCCGAGAGCTGCCCCGGGTAGCGGTCCGCGAACGGCGTCATGTGGACGAGGTCGAGGAGCTCGCCGACGCGAGCCCGGCGCTTCGCCTGGTCTTCCTTCCGGACGCGGAGCCCGAACTCGATGTTCTGATGCACCGTCATGTGCCGGAACAAGGCGTAATGCTGGAAGACGAATCCGACACGGCGTTCCTGGACCGACGTTCGGGTCTGATCCTCACCGGCGATCGTGATGCGCCCGGAGTCCGGTCGTTCGAGACCGGCGATCATGCGGAGGGCCGTGCTCTTGCCCGAGCCGCTCGGCCCGAGGAGCGCCGTGACCTTGCCGTCCTCCGCGACGAAGCTGACGTCGTCGACCGCCTTGAACGAACCGAACGACTTCGTGAGCCCCTGGATCTCGATGCTTCCCGACATCACTCCGCCTCGGCCGACCGTCTGCGTTTGAACAGCTCGATCCCGATCAGCAACACGATCGAGAACGCCGCGAGCGTCAGGGCCACGATGTACGCCTGCTGGGGCTGGTACTGGTCGAACGCTCGCAGGATGTACAGCGTAGCCGTCTCGGTCCTGCCCTGGATCGCGCCACTCACGATCAGGACCGCCCCGACCTCGCCGATCGATCGCGCCGCGGACAAGGCGATCCCGTAGAGGAGCCCCCAACGGATGTTGCGGAGTGTGACCCTGAAGAAGGTCTGGAGTCGGGACGCGCCGAGGGTCCACGCCGCCTGCTCCTCCTCCATCCCGAGTTCCTGGAGGACGGGCGCGACCTCCCGGATCACGAACGGGATGGAGATGAAGACCGTCACCAGGATCATCGCCGGAAGCGCGAACATGATCTGGATCCCACGGGCCGCGAAGAACGGCGCGAACAGCCCACCGCGCCCGAAGAGCAGGACCGCCATCAGCCCGACGACGACCGGCGATATCGCGAGCGGCAGGTCGACGAGCGCCGAGACGATGCGCTGGCCGGGGAACCGGTCGCGCGCCAGAACGAGCGCGACGACGACCCCGAAGACCGTCGTCACGACGACCGTGACGACCATGATGATGAACGTCAACAGGAACGCGTGCTGGACGTCCTGCAGGCCGAACGTCTGGCCGATCGCGCCGAGCCCGGCCTTGAGTGCATAGAACAGGATCCCCGCGAGGGGGGCGAGGAGCAGGACCGAGACGTAGATCAAGCCGACGGTCAGCATCACACCGCGCACGAGGCGACCCCGCCGCGCGTCGGCGTTGCGGATCCTGGTCAGATCCTCATCCGGCGTCGGCGCCATGCGCTCGGTCGTCGTGGCGCTCATCTCACGACCGCTCCGTGTGGACGAGTTTCTCGGTGATCAGCACGAGCACGAACGCCAGGCCGAACAGCAGCGCCGAGACGGCGGCCGCGGCATCCGGCCCGCCGCTCTGCACGTACGCCGACGGGGTCAGGAGCTGCGTGATGAACACCGGCGCCGTGAGCGTCTTGTTGGGGATGTTCCCCGATACGACCACGATCGCGCCGAACTCCCCCAACGCCCGGGCGAACGCGAGCAGGCATCCCGCCGCGATCGCGGGCCGCAGCGCCGGCAACATCACCCTGCGGAACGTCGTCCATCGGCCGGCGCCCAGGACCCGGGCCGCCTCTTCCTCGGCCGGATCCAACTCGAGCAGAACGGGCTGGACCGTTCGGACGACGAGCGGCAGCGTCACGAACAGCAACGCCAGGAGGATCCCGAGCGGCGCGAAGATGATGTGGATCCCATGCTCCTCGAACCACCCACCGACCGTGGAGCTCGGTCCGTAGAGGGCGACCAGCATCACGCCCGCGACGAGCGTCGGCACCGCGAAGGGAAGATCCACGACGGTCGATAAGAGATCGCGGCCGGGAAAGCGCATCCGAACGAGCACGTACGCGAGCAGGGTGCCGAAGATCCCGTTGATCAGGGCGGTCAGGAAGGCCATCTCCAACGTCAGCCGGATCGCGGCCTTGCCGCCGGGCGTGTGGAACGCCGCCCGGAGGTTCTCGAAGCCGCCGCTGAACCCGTGCTGGAGGAGCACTCCCACCGGAAGCACGATGAACAGTCCGAGGTACACGAAGGCGGCGCCGCGGAGCGACCAACGGCGGAGGGCCGCGCCCGCCGGTGGGCGGGCGCGGCCCTCCGGCCGCTTGGTCTGGTGCTCGATCGCGACGATCTCCGCCATCGAACCCCTAGCCGCCCTGCACCGCCGCCGCAGCCTTGGTGTAGGCGCCGTCCGGACCGAAGACCGTGTCGCTCACCAGCTGGTCCCACCCGCCGATGTCGTCGGTCGTGAACAGGTCCTTCACCGCCGGCAGGACGTCGGTGGCCTTCGCAGCCTCCGAGGTCGGGATCGGTCGCGTGTACGCCGCGCTCGCGAAGATGTCCTGCGCCTCCTTCGTGTGGAGGTAGTCCACGAACTGCTTCGCGATGTCCGTGACGCAATGCGCGTTCGCGTTCTCGTCGACCACGACGGTCGGCGTCTGGATCTGGACCGTCGACGGCGGCTCCACGACCTCGTCCTCACCGCCGGCCGCCTTCGCCGCAGCGAGCTGGTAGTCGTACGTGATCGCGACGTCGCCGTTGCCGGACTCGAAGTTCTTGAGCGAGTCGTTCGCGCTCTTGTCCATCACGCTCACGTTCTTGAAGATGCCCTCGAGGAGCTGCTCGGCGCCGGCCGCGTCGCCCTTCTGGTAGCCGGGCACCTCGCCGCGCATCGCCGCGCCGTAGGCCGCGACGATGTTCCACTTCGCCCCGCCCGACTGCGCCGGGTCGGGCGTGAGGATCTGGAGCCCGGGCTGGGTGAGGTCGTTCCAGTTCTCGATGTGCTTCGGGTTCCCGGGTCGCACGTCGAAGACGACCGAGCCGGACTGCACGATGGAGCTGTCCTTCGCGTTCTGCCAGTCGTTCGTGATCAGTCCCGCCTGCTGGACCAGCTCGACGTCGGGCGCGAGCGAGGACGCGTAGATGTCGGCACCGAGCCCGTTGATGATGCTCTGCGCCTGCGTCGTGCTCCCGCCGAACGACGTCAGGAACTGCACGAGCTGGCCGTCGTGGGCGTCCTTCCACTCGGACTGCCAGGTGGAGATCAGCTTGCCGTATGCGGTGTACGGGTTGCTGTACGCGGCGAGCGTGACCACCGGGTTGGCCGAGGGCGTGCACGTGCCGCCGGACGACGAAGCCGAAGAAGAGCACGCGGTCGCCGTCACGGCAACCACGAGCGCGAGGGCCGGTCCGAACCGGCTCACGAACCACCGGGACATACGAGGCTCCTTCCGATCGGGTCGAGCGCAGATCCGCCTCGACTCGCTCCTAGAGCTCGGCCTCCGGTGGTCCGGTCAACCGAAGCGATGTAGACCGTTGCGCGGGAAAACCCGCTCAACCGTGCGGGACCGGCTCCGGATGTCCAGTCGCCGACCGCGTAGCACTACGGATATCCGAACGACGGTACACCTGTCAACGGCCGAAAGGGACCTTCATCGGAAGCGCACAACGGGCTCCATCGGCTTGCTGGCGTGAGGGCTCGGGCCTGGTAGCGTCCGACCGCAGCTGACCAGAGAACTGGAGGCCGCGGGCGCGCGTCGCGCGCCCGCGGCCTCTTCCGTTCCGGACGGAGGTGACCCTGGAAACGGCATCGCCCGACCTCGACCGCGTAGCATCCGGCGTGGTGGACACCTCGAGATCCCAGGCCGACGATCAGTTCGCGGAGCTGTCCCTCACCGAAGAGGAGAAGCTCGTCCTCGCCAGGGTCGCCGACATCCTGCGGAAGATCCAGTTCGGCACGGTCGTGCTCGTCGTGCAGGACGGCAAGGTCGTCCAGGTCGAGATGGCCGAGAAGTTCCGCCTGCGCTGATGGGCGAGACCATGCAAGCGCTCTCGTCGAAGCCTCCCGCGCCGGCGGAGCCGAAGCTCGCGGTGCGCGAGCTGGTGATGACCAGGCGAACGGCGTCCGGTGAGACCGTTACCGCCACCGACCGGCTGACGTTCGATGTGGCAACCGGGGAGTTCGTCTGCCTCCTCGGACCGAGCGGGTCGGGGAAGACCCTCCTCCTCAACGTCCTTGCCGGACTGGAGGCGCCCACGAGCGGTGAGGCCCTCCTGGACGGTCGGCCGATCTCGGGACCCGGTCCGGATCGCGTCGTCCTGTTCCAGGAGCCATCGCTCTTCCCGTGGCTTTCGGTCCGGGGCAACATCGAGCTGGCGCTCGAGCTCGTCGGGTTCGCCGCCAGCGAGCGGCGCGCCGCCGCGGATCGCTGGCTCGCGCGCGTCCACCTCGCGGGGTGGGGGGATGCCCAGCCGCACGAGCTGTCGGCCGGCATGCGCCAGCGGGTCGCCCTCGCCCGGGCGCTCGCGGCCGATCCCGACGTCCTCCTGTGCGACGAGCCGTTCGGTGCGCTCGACGCCTTGGCCCGCGAGCTGTTGCAGCGCGAGCTCCAGGGCGTGTGGCTGGGGTCGGAGGGCACGAAGACGCTCCTGTTCGTGACGCACAACGTCCGCGAGGCCGCTCTGCTGGCCGATCGCGTCCTCGTGATGTCCGCGGCACCCGGACGGCTGCTCGAGGAGTTCCGGATCCACGCGCCGCGGCCTCGGAGCCTCGACGACGTGCTCGTCGCGCGCGTCGTCTCGGAGATCCATGACCTTTTGATGCGAGAGGTGGACGCGAGTGTCGCGCGCGAGATGGCTCGCTAAGGAGCTGGGGCCGCCGCTCGTGGGGATCGCCGGCGCGATCGTCGTGTGGGCGATCCTCGCTGCCACCACGTCGATCCCGTCGCCGGCGAGCGTCTGGTCCGCGTTCGTGGACGGGATACGGGACGGCACGCTTCCGGAGGCGGCCGCGAAGACCCTCATCCGGCTTGCGTTCTCGTTCTTCGTCGCGGTCGTGATCGGGACGAGTCTCGGGCTTCTGCTCGCGCTCAACGAATTCGCTCGCCGCTCGATCCGTCCGCTCGTCGTCGCCCTGCAGATCACGCCGTTCGTCGCGTGGGTGCCGCTCGCGGTGATCTGGTTCGGCAGTTCGGAGCGCGCCGTCGTCTTCGTCACGATCGTGGGTTCTTTCCCGGCGATGACCATCGCGACCCTGCAAGCGATCCGTCAGGTGCCGCCCGTGTACGCGCGGACCGGACTCACGATGGGGGCGCGCGGCTGGCAGCTCTATCGGAAGATCATCCTTCCGGCTGCGCTCCCGGGAGTGATGGCCGGGCTCCAGCAGGCATGGGGATTCGCCTGGAAGGCCTTGATGGCCGGCGAGCTGATCGTCGCCGCGGCGCACGCCGGACTGGGTCACTTGCTGGACCCCAGGGGAGGGGTCGCGATCCCGACGGTCTTCGCGGCGCTCGCGGTGATCCTCGTGATCGGGGTCGCGGTCGACTACCTGCTGTTCGGGCAGCTCGATCGACGGATCCGCCGGCGACGCGGCCTCATCCTCGAAGGCTGACTCCGACCGTCGTCCGGGGGAGCTCGGGGACCGACCCGCCGGTTGGAGGGACCTCGAGTCGCGCCGTGCTCCTGCGTTCACGCCGCGTCTCGGCCGGGTCGGCCGCCGCGCTCGCCTCGAACGAACGAGTCCGCAGGTCCCGAGGGTCTGCGGCCTCCAGTCGGCTGGTGAGCCGACGCGACTCCGGTCGTCCGGTCGTCGCGAACGTACGTCTCGACCTGTACGAGCACGAACACACCCACGTCAGGTTCCACCCGCGTCCTGACGGCGACCTCGGATCGCGGAGCCGCCGATAGTCTGCCGGGATGACCGAGGGAGGGGAACGCGAACGCCCCACGGGAGCGGCCGCCTCGATCTCGCTCCTGCGCCGCAACCGCGACTTCCGCCGGCTCTTCCTGGCGTCGGTGATCTCACTCGGGGGCGACTGGTTCCTGTTCGTCGCGCTCGGGGGACTGGTCCTTCAGGTCACCGGCGAGGCGCTCTCGGTCGGCATCTTGATCGTGTCGCAGGAGCTCCCGATCTTCATCGCGACGCCGTGGGCCGGGTGGCTCACGGACCGCTTCGACCGCAGACGGCTCATGATCGTTTGCGACGTCGCGCGGACGCTGATCTGCGTCGCGTTCCTCGCGGTCGGTCCCGCGAACCTGTGGCTCGCATACGTCCTGCTCGCGGGGCTGTCGGTGTTCACGGCGGTGTTCGACCCGGCGTCCTCGGCGGCGATCCCGAACGTCGTCGACCCGGAGGACCTCCCGACGGCGAACGCGCTGGGCGGCTCGCTCTGGGGAACGATGCTCGCGGTCGGAGCGGCGCTCGGCGGCATCGTGTCGTCGATCTTCGGAAGGGACACCGCCTTCCTCGTCGACGCGGCCTCGTTCGCGGCGTCGGCACTGTTGCTCGCCGGGATCCGGCGCCGCTTCTCCGAGGCCCGTGACGGCGAGCCGCACGACAGCATCCGCGCGGCGACCGTCGAGACGGCACGCTACGCTCGACGTGACCACCGCGTGCGAGCGCTCATCACCGTGAAGGCGGGGTTCGGGCTCGCGGCAGGGGTCCTCGCGCTCGTCGCCGTGTTCGCGCGTCAGGTCTTCACCGCCGGCGACATCGGCTTCGGGTTCCTGATGGCGATGCGAGGCGTGGGTGCGCTCACCGGTCCGTTCATCGGGCACCGTCTCGCGGGCCGCGACCATGAACGGCTGCTGCCGGTGATCGCGATCGCGCTCGCCGTGTTCGGCGTCGGCTACATCCTGCTCGGCACGAGCCCGACCCTCCTGCTCGCGGGCGTGGCGATCTGCACGGCGCACCTGGGGGGAGGCGCCCAATGGGTGCTGTCGACCTACGGGCTCCAGCGGATCGTCCCCGACCGGATCCGTGGGCGGATCTTCGCGTTCGACTTCGCGCTCATCACCCTGTCGCTCGCGATCTCGAGCCTGGTCGCGTCGGCGCTCGCCGACGCGATCGGCCCCAGGCCCGCGGTGATGATCGTGGGAGGCGTGGCGTTCGGGTGGGCCGCCGCCTGGTGGCTGCTGACCCGGGACGTGCGTCGCACGCCGATCTTCGAGGGCTGCGGCGAAGGGCCCGAGGGCGCCGTCGGACCGATGACGCTCGCCGTGGACTGACGGCTACGACGTCGGGGCCGGCGGAGGCGGAGGCGTCCCTTCGCTCGAGGCCGGCGCGGGCGTGACGTTCGGATCTCCGAACGTCACGCCGGGCGCCTCGCCGCCGAAATCGACGCGTGGAACGCCGGCGTCGCCCCGGAGCGACTCCTCCACCTCGAAGAACTGCTCCTCCTTGAACCCGAACCAGTTCGCGATCACGTTCGACGGGAAGGACTGGACGCGCCGGTTGTAGTCGCGGACGTTCGCGTTGTAGAAACGGCGCGCGGTCTGCAGCCGGTCCTCCGTGTTGGAGAGCTCTGCCTGCAGCGCCAGGAAGTTCTGGTTCGCCTTGAGGTCGGGGTAGTTCTCGGCGACGGCGAAGAGCTGGCGGAGCGCGGAGACGAGGGGACCTTCGGCGGCCGCCTGCTCGGCCGGGGATCCCGTGGCGGCGGTGGCCGCCGCGCGCGCCTTCGTGACGTTCTCGAAGACCTCGCGCTCGTGGGACGCGTACCCCTTCACCGTCTCGACGAGGTTCGGGATGAGGTCGTACCGGCGGCGGAGCTCCGTGTCGATGTTGGCCCATGCGTCGCGCACCAGGTTGCGCTGTGAGACGAACCGGTTGTAGCTCGCGATCCCGCCGACCACGATCAGCACGGCGAGGACGAGCAGGACGATCAGGACCCACACGGCGGAGCTCCTCCTTCTCCCTGCGAACTCCGCAGCTTAGCCCGAGACCGGGTAGAGCGAGAAGACGACCCCCGGCACATGGTCGACGAAGCCCTTCGCGGTCCCGATCACCTCGATCACCTCCGCGGGCGAGCACTTCGGCCCGGAGACGAGGACGCGGTTGCCGACCACCTCGAAACCGTAGTCCGACGCGTGCGCGAGGAGCCATGCCATCATCCGCGCATCGACCAGGTCGTTCGCGAACTTGCGGTCGGTACCGCGGACGTTGAAGGCGTGATTGAACCGCTCGTCTTCGAACTCGATGTCATGGAACGAGAGGGCTCCGGCGAGCCGCGTGAAGACGTTCTCGTGCCCGATCGAGAGCTCCGGACAGGACGCCTCGAGCGGGACGATCGCGCAGTCGAACCGGTAGTACGAGCGGCTCCGGTGGCCGTTCGAGTCGGTCGACTCCTCGTAATACCAGTAGTCGAACGCCCGGACGTCCAGCCCCTGCCACGTCCCGGACACGACGTTCTCGATCCCTCGCCCGTCGCCCTTCTGGAACAGCGCGAACGGGTACCCGAGGAGTCCGAAGGTGTCCTGGAGGGTGTAGTCGAGGCCGAGCTGCCGGGCCATCGTCTGGAACCCGAGCCGTCGCCGCTTCGTCGAGAGGTAGCTCAGGTACCCGACGAGCCCGACCGCGGTCACGCCGGCGACCAGGATCAGGATGAACCCCCACGGGACGCCCGACGACGACGGGCCGAACCCGGGGACGTCCTGCGGCGGCGTGGGTGTGTGATGGCGCCTCAGCGCCAGCACGACCACGAGCCGGACGAGCTCGTGCACGGATCAGAGCGTAGTCGCGGGGGGCGGCGGCGGCGCGCTTGCGCGGCGCCGCCGGACCCCTCAGGCGCGCTCGAGCGTGAGCTTGCGGTCCGTGACGGCGACACGGACCGTGTCGCCGTCACGGATCTCCCCCGAGAGCAGCTTCGTCGCGAGCGGGTTCTCGAGCTCCCGCTGGAGGAGCCGTTTCAGCGGTCGAGCGCCGAACGTCGGGTCGTATCCCTCGTTCGCGAGGAGGGTGTACGCGTCCTCGCTGAGCTCGAGCGTGAGCTTGCGCGCCGCGAGGCGCTCAGCCAGTGCGCGGACCTGGATGTCGACGATCGTGCGCAGGTCCTCGCGGGTGAGCGGCTCGAACACGACGATCTCGTCGATCCGGTTCACGAACTCCGGCCGGAAGTAGCCGCGGACGTCCTCGAGGATCTCGTCGCGCCGCTTCTCCGGGGCGAGCGAGGGATCCTGGAAGACCCCCGAGCCCAGGTTGGACGTCATGATGACGATCGTGTTGCGGAAGTTCACGGTCCGGCCGTGGCCGTCGGTGAGACGGCCGTCGTCGAGCAGCTGCAACAGGATGTTGAAGACGTCGGTATGCGCCTTCTCGATCTCGTCGAGGAGCACGACGCTGTACGGACGGCGGCGCACGGCCTCGGTGAGCTGCCCGCCCTCCTCGTACCCGATGTAGCCGGGCGGAGCCCCCACGAGCCGCGACACCGTGTGACGCTCCTGGTACTCGCTCATGTCGACGCGAACGATCGCTCGCTCGTCGTCGAACAGGTACTCGGCGAGGGCACGCGCGAGCTCGGTCTTCCCGACCCCGGTCGGTCCGAGGAACAGGAACGAGCCGATCGGCCGGTTGGGATCCTGGAGGCCGGCCCGCGACCGGCGGATCGCGTTCGACACCGCCTCGACCGCCTCATCCTGACCCACGACCCGGCGGTGGAGGTGCTCCTCGAGGTGGATCAGCTTCTCCATCTCGCCCTCCATCAGGCGGGAGACGGGGATGCCGGTCCAGCTGGCCACGACCTCCGCGACGTCCTCCTCTGTGACCTCTTCGTTCAGCATCTTCCGGTCGCGCTGCAGCTCCTCGAGCGCCGCGTTCGCGGCCTCGAGCTCCTTGTCAAGGTCGACGAGGCGCCCGTACCGGATCTCCGCGACGCGCTGGAGGTCGCCCTCGCGCTCCGCGCGCTCTGCTTCCATCCGGGCCTGCTCGATCGCTTCCTTCGCCTCGCGGATCCGCACGATCGTGTCCTTCTCGCGCTGCCAGTGCGCCTTCATCCCGGCGCTCTGCTCGTTCAGGTCCGCGAGCTCCTGCTCGATCCGCTCCAGGCGCTCGGCCGAGGCGGGGTCGGTCTCTTTCTGGAGGGCGGCCTTCTCGATCTCGAGCTGACGGATCCTCCGCTCGATCTCGTCGATCTCGACCGGCATCGAGTCGATCTCGATCCGCAGCCGGCTCGCCGACTCGTCCACGAGGTCGATCGCCTTGTCGGGCAGGAACCGGCCCGTCACGTACCGGTCCGATAGCACCGCCGCGGCGACGAGCGCCGGGTCTTGGATCCGGACGCCGTGATGGACCTCGTAGCGCTCCTTGAGGCCGCGGAGGATCGCGATCGTGTCCTCGACGCTCGGCTCCCCCACGAGCACCGGCTGGAACCGGCGCTCGAGCGCGGGGTCTTTCTCGATGTGCTCGCGGTACTCGTCGAGCGTCGTGGCGCCGATCGCGCGGAGCTCCCCCCGAGCGAGCATCGGCTTGAGGAGGTTGCCCGCGTCCATCGCGCCTTCGGCGGCACCGGCGCCGACGATCGTGTGGAGCTCGTCGATGAACGTGACGATCTCGCCCTCGCTGTCGGCGATCTCCTTGAGGACCGCCTTGAGCCGCTCTTCGAACTCGCCTCGGTACTTGGCGCCGGCGAGCATCGCCCCCAGGTCGAGCGCGATGAGACGCTTGCCCTTCAGCGTCTCGGGGACGTCCCCGGCGACGATGCGTTGCGCGAGGCCCTCGACGATCGCCGTCTTGCCGACCCCAGGCTCGCCGATCAGCACCGGGTTGTTCTTCGTCCTACGCGACAGGACCTGGATCGTGCGGCGGATCTCCTCGTCGCGGCCGATCACCGGGTCGAGCTTGTTCTTGGACGCCTGGTCCGTGAGGTCGCGGCCGTACTTCTCGAGGCTCTGGTACTGATCCTCGGGGTTCTCGGTCGTGACGCGGTGGCGGCCGCGGATCTCGGCGAGCGCCGAGAGCGTCGCGGCCTTCGTCAGGCCCGCGTCGGCGAGCAGCCGGCCGACGCCGCTCGAGCCGTCATCGAGCATCGCGAGCAGCAGGTGCTCGGTCGAGATGTACTCGTCCGTGAGCTGGTCCGCTTCCGCGCCGGCCATCTGCAGGAGCTTCGAGACGGCCGCGCCGAACCTCGGCTCGACCTGACCGCCGGCGAACACCTTCGGGATGCGGTCGAGGGATGCATCGACCCGGTCGCGCAGCGATTTCGGCTGCACCCCGAGCTGCTGGAGCAGCGGGTAGACGACACCCTCGGGGTCCGAGAGCAACGCGAACAGGACGTGCTCGGGCAGGATCTCCTGCTGGTTGCGCGCGAGCGCCTGCTGGTGTGCGCCGTCCAGCGCGGCGCGCGTCTTGAGCGTCAGCTTCTGCATATCCACGTCAACCGTCTCCTCGTTCCGCGGCGTGATCACCGCGGGTCTTCCCGTAGAGGGCATAGTCACGCGTCCCGCCGTCGGGAGCCGGCCAGAACCCTCGCATCACACCTTCGAAGGCGAACCCGGCGGCCTCGGCCGCGCCGCGCATCGCGCCGTTCTCCACGTCCGTCGACAGCTGCACGCGATTGGCGTGCTCGTCCTCGAAGAGGAACCTCGTGATCTCCCCGAGGGCGGTCCGGCCGATGCCCTTGCCGCGGTCGACCGTCTCGTAGATCTCGATCCCCAGCTCGAAGACGCGCGGCGGTAACAACTGCGAGCGGTTGCCCCTCGCCTGGAGCTCTCCGACGAGCCTTCCGTCCGCTTCGATCGCGAGCAGCAGGCCGACGGGACCGTCGACCCAGGTGCCCGACGAGTCGACCCGCTTCGTGAGCTGGTCGCGACTGAGTGCGGCCCCGCCGTGGACGCCGTCGTCGACCGACCACCCGTCCTGGGTCGCCATGAGGGTGTCGACCTCGTCGTCGCGGAACGGTCGCAGCAGGACGCCGCCGGCCCGCAGCCGGATCGTCACGACGTCGGTCCTCCGACCCATGGCGGCAGGAAGACGCTGCGGAGCGGCACGATCTGACCGTCGCGATCGTCGGTCGCCTCGGCGGCCTCGCGCAGCCTGTCCTCCAGCTCCTCCGTCTTGGCGCGGAGCGCGCTCAGCTCCGCCTCCAGCTCGATGATCAGCTTCACGCCGGCCAGGTTGATCCCACGTTCCTGCGTCATCTCTTGGATCTGGCGCAGCAGGTCGATGTCGCGATCGGAGTACCGCCGCGAATTCCCGGACGTCCGCTTGGGTCGGACGAGTCCCTTCCGCTCGTAGATCCGCAGCGTCTGCGGATGCACGCCGGCGAGCTCGGCCGCGACGCTGATCACGTACACCGCGCGTTCCTCACGCATGTCGTTCCGTTCGGTCATCCGATCCACCTCACACGCCGAGCCCGGCCCGAGGAGACGCGTTCTCCTCGTCGCGGAGCTCGCCGAGCAGCTCCCTCTCCCGCTTCGACAGCTTCTTCGGCACATCGACGTGCACCGTCACCATCAGATCGCCGTGCCCGCCGCGTTTGGGGGCTCCCTTGCCCTTCACGCGGAACGTCTTCCCGCTCGCGGTGCCGGCCGGGACCTTCAAGGTGACGGGGCCGTTCAGCGTCGGGACCTGGACGTTCGCGCCCAGCGCGGCCTCGGGATACGACAGCGGAAGATCGACCGTCAGGTTGTCGCCCTTGCGCCCGAAGATCGGATGGGCCGCCACGCGCACGCGGACGTAGAGGTCGCCCGCCGGCATCCCCGGGCCACCCGGTTCGCCCCGACCCGAGACCTTGATACGCGCACCGTCCTTGACGCCGGCAGGGATCTTCACGCGGACCGTGCGTGACCGGCGCGTCGCGCCGGTGCCGTGACACGTCGGGCAGGGCGTCTCGATCGTCCGCCCGGTCCCCGCACACGTGGGACACGTCTGCTCCATCTGGAAGAAGCCCTGGTTCACGGCGACCGTGCCGCTGCCGCCGCAGGTCGCGCATGTGACGGGCGAGGTCCCCGGCGCGGCGCCGGAGCCGTGACACGTGGTGCAGACGGCGGGGCCGTCGAGCGTCACCGGGATCGTGACGCCCGCCATCGCTTCGTCGAACGACAGCCGGACGTCCGTCTCGAGATCGGCACCCCGGCGGACGCGCGCCTGCGTTCGCCGCCCGGTGCGACCACCCGCCCCGCCGAACATCGACCCGAACAGATCGCCCAGGTCGCCGATGTCGACCGTCTGGTAGCCGCCGCCGCCCGGTGCGCCACCGAACCCTCCAGGGAAGCCGCCCCCGAAGCCGGATGCGCCCATGTCGCGCACGCGGTCGTACGCGGCGCGCTTGTCCGCGTCGCCGAGCACGTCGTATGCCGCGGAGATCTCCTTGAACCGCTCCTCCGACGCCTCGTTGCCGGCGTTCGTGTCCGGGTGGTGCTGCTGGGCGAGCTTCCGGTACGCCTTCTTGATCTCGGCCGCGGTGGCGTTCTTGGGCACGCCGAGCACCGCGTAGTAGTCCTTCTCGAACCACTCGCGACGGACTTCCTCGGCCATGCTCTCGTGTCCTTCCTCGTTGCGTCGCCGCGCGCTTACGCGCGCTCCACCCTGACGCCGGCCGGCCGCAGGACGCGACCTCGCAGCGTGTACCCGTTCCGGAGCACGTCGGCGACGACGGGGTCCCCGTCGCCTTCCCCGCTCTGCAGGAGCGCCTCGTGGAGCTCCGGGTCGAACGGCTTCCCCTGAGCCTCGATCTTCTCCAGACCCTCGGCCCTGAGCGCATCCGCGAGGTTCGCGAACACGAGCTCCACCCCGTGGAGGAAGCGGTCGTAGTCCGGCTTCTCGGACGCGTGCATCAACGCGAGCTCGAACTCGTCGAGCACGTCGAGCAGGCGACGCATCACCGGCTCGGACGCGAGCTCGACCGCCGAGGTCTGCTCGCGCAGCACCCGCTTCCGGTAGTTGTCGAACTCGGCCTGCAACCGCTGCAGGTGCTCGAGGTACGTCTGCGCCTGCTCGCGCGCCAGGCTGAGCTCGTCGGCGACCTCGGCCGCTTCGGCCGAGGTCGCCGAGTGGGTGGACGAGCCGGCCTCCACGGCCGGCTCGTCCACGCCCGCGTCTGATCGACGTTCGCGGTCCGTCACGAGCTCCTGACCTCGATCTGCCGGGGCTTCGCGGTCTCGGCCTTGGGGACCGAGATCGTCAGGACGCCCTGGTCGAACCCGGCCTCGATCTTGTCGGCGTCGGCCGTCCTCGGCAGACGGACGGAGCGGGCGAACGTGCCGAAGCTCCGCTCGATCCGGTGCCACGTCTCGCCCTGCCGCTCCTCAGAGAACTCTCGCTTCCCCGAGACGGTCAACATGCCGTCCTCGTAGTTCACGGAGACGTCCTTCGGGTCGATCCCCGGCAGGTCGAGCGTCAGCTCGAAGTTGTCGTCCGTCTCACGCACGTCGAGCGCCGGCACCCACGTGTTGCGCGAGTACGCCCGCCCGATCAGCCGGTCGAACTCGTCCTCGACCGACTTCATGTCCCGGAACGGATCCCACCTGGCAAGCATCATGAAGCACCTCCTTCATCGACGATCTCGCCTTCCACAACCTCGTCATCTCCCGACGAGGCGCCTTCGTCACCGTCGGCCCCCGAGGCCGCCGGCTCGCCCGTCGGTGACGGCGCGTTCTGGTACATCGCCTGGCCGACCCGGCTGAAGACGCCCATCACCTTGTCGGATGCCGTCGTCAGCGCGCTCGCGTCGGCGTTCTGGTCCTTCAGGAGCTCCTTGAGCTCGTTCGTCGCCGAGACGAGCTCGTCCCGATCGGCTGCGGGCACCTTGTCGCCCCACTCGCCGAGGGACTTGTCGACCGTGTAGGCCAGCTGGTCGGCCTGGTTGCGAGCCTCGGCCGCCTCGCGGCGCTGGTGATCCTCCGCCGCGAACGCCTCGGCCTCCTTCACCATGCGGTCGATCTCGTCCTTCGACAGGGCCGTGCCGCCGGTGATCGTCATGGCCTGCTCCTTGCCGGTGGCCATGTCCTTGGCGCTCACGTTGACGATGCCGTTCGCGTCGATGTCGAAGGAGACCTCGATCTGCGGCACGCCGCGCGGCGCCGGCGGGATCCCGACCAGGTTGAACCGCCCGAGCGACTTCACGCCCGGCGACTGCACGGTCTCCCCTTCGCCCTGGAGCACGTTGATCTCCACCTGGGTCTGGTTGTCAGCGGCCGTCGAGAAGATCTCCGACTTCTTCGTCGGGATCGTCGTGTTGCGCTCGATCATCCGCTGCGCGATGCCGCCGAGCGTCTCCACGCCGAGCGACAGTGGCGTGACGTCCAGCAACAGGATGTCCTTCACGTCTCCGCGGAGGACGCCTGCCTGGATCGCAGCGCCGATCGCCACGACCTCGTCCGGGTTCACGCCCTTGTGGGGCTCCTTGCCACCGGTAAGGCTCTTCACGAGCGACTGGATCATCGGCATGCGGGTCGAACCGCCGACGAGCACGACGTGGTCGATCTCCGAGACGTCCTTACCCCAGTCCTTGACGGCGAGCTGGAACGGCTCCTTGCACCGGTCCGCGAGGTCCTCGGTCATCCGCTCGAATTCCGCCCGGGTGAGCTTCTGCTCCAGGTGGAGCGGGCCCTCCGACGTCGCGGTGATGAACGGGAGGTTGATCGTGGTCTCGGCGACCTGGCTGAGCTCGATTTTGGCCTTCTCCGCGGCCTCCTTCAGCCGCTGCAACGCCATCTTGTCGCCGCCCAGGTCGACGCCGTGGTTGTCCTTGAACGTCTTCACGAGCCAGTCGATGA
>Ga0075423_10002337_pt1 | contig 17152 bp, 13 predicted proteins | sample SoiMethybrSBSTD2_FD_80114 | JGI IMG/M metagenome (GOLD analysis project Ga0075423, IMG submission 80114) | Bulk soil microbial communities from a Populus tree surrounding site in Tennessee, USA - Soil MetaG P. TD hybrid SBSTD2 | ecosystem: Environmental > Terrestrial > Soil > Tree plantation...
CATAGAGAAGTGCGGCGAAATGGTTTCTGTTGGCAAAAAAGCCGACAGCCTCGGTTCGGTTGGTGATCTCGAAGAAGCGAAGGGGACTGTTTGGACCTTGGGCGACCTGGCTCAGGCCCACGAACACGCTGACGACGCCGAGTGTGAGGATAAGGATGCTCAGGAGCCGCCGTTCCCTGTAACTTAACAGAAGCGTGCCGAGGAAAACCGCCAGAGGTGGCAACAACGACATGGCGCTGAGCCATGTCGCGCGCGGCGAGACGCTGATTGGGGCCCAGGGAAGCTCGCGTCCGAGCAGCTCGAAGGTCGCAACGAGCGGCTCCCTATTCGGCAACGCCGTCCAGAGCGACGGCGGCAGGGGAACGAGCTGAAGGAGGGGTAAGAGAACCACTCCTAGGCAGAATAGCAGCTCCCAGCGCGCGTGCTTGGTAGACGTTGTCACATCCATCAGGCGCCAGAGACAGGCTAACAAAACAGGAATAGCGAGGAGTTGGAGAAGGGCATCGGATAGGAAGCCGACAGCGGTGCCGCCGCCCAGCGTGAGGCAGGCGACGAGAATCGCCGCACACGGGACGATTGCTACGAACGAACCCCGCTCCGTCCTCGTCAACAATGCCATGGGCCGATCAACTCAGGAGCTTGGCGCGTTTTGCCGGGCTCACTGCATGGGCTTGATGGGATGACATCAAGCCGTGGCGAAAAAAACTTGCTCGTGCAGCAGCAAGCCGCGAACGGCCTACCATGCTGACCCCTCGGTCGCAAGGCGAGCACCTGGGTCAACCCTGTGACAAGGGCTCAAATTCGGTGGAAATTAGTTGGGATAGATGAGATGAGCTGAACGACAAAACACAGATGACGCGCGCAGCCCGAAAAGACGGCGCGTCATCTGCATTTAAAATTCAATTACGGGCTGGCGGGGTGATCGTTGTCGCGGTCACAAAACGCGACGCAGGCGATAATGCCACCGATAAAGATCGCTCCGAGAAGACGTGAATAATCGCGGGGCGGGGGCGGCGGCGGTGCGCTATCCTTGAGGCTGCCGCGCATGCCATCACCCATTTGTCCAGTGAAGTCGATAACGGTGGCGCCGTCCTTGCATGGCGCCTTATCCTGCACAAGCCATAGACCGGGGCCAACGCGGACCGAGCAGTTGCTTCCATAGCTAATTGTGGCCAACCCGTCGGACTTCACCATCACCTGGGCGCCCGGAGGCAGCTCCATGGCCACTGGTATCGGTTTAAAGCCCTCACCCGTGCTGGCCAGGATCGAGCCGCCCTCATTCATTACGGTCGCGGCGCTAGCAAAATTAGCGGTCATCGCTGTCGAGAGAAGTGCGACGAGCAGCGTTCTGTAGGCTTTAGAAAGCATAGAATTCCCCCAGCGGCCGAAAGCTGATATCGGGCTAACACTCGAATCACAAACAAGACAATAACGGGGCTGGAAGAAAGGCAGGTTTGGACAAATATGTGGCGAACTTGCCACAATTTGGCGACTAACCCATGCCCCGATCCTACCAACAACCCGGAGCTTCCCCACGTGATCGATCTCCACTGCCATATTCTCCCCGGCATCGATGACGGTGCATCCGATTGGAGCGTCGCGATGGAGATGGCAAAGTTGTACGTCGCCGACGGGGTCACCGTTGTCGCCTGCACGCCGCACATCTTGCCGGGGCTCTACCATAACTCCGGCCCACAGATCCGGGAGGCGACGCTTGCACTGCAGCAGGCCTTGGATCGGGAGGGCATTCGCCTTCGTCTTGTCACTGGTGCAGATGTGCACATGGCGCCTGATCTTATTGCTGGGCTCCGGGCCGGGCGCCTTCTGTCGCTGGCTGACTCGCGCTATGTTCTCGTCGAACCGCCCCATCATGTCGCCCCGGTGCGGATGGAGCATTTCTTCTTCGATCTTGTGGTGGCCGGCTACGTCCCCATCCTCACGCATCCGGAGCGATTGTCCTGGATCAATTCACACTATTCTGACATCCAGCGGTTGATCCGAGGAGGGGTATGGATGCAAATCACCGCCGGATCTCTAACTGGTGCGTTCGGTCGAACTGCGCAATACTGGGCGAATCGGATGCTCGACGAGGGATGCGTGCATGTTCTGGCGACGGATGCCCATGACACACGGCGGCGGCCGCCGCACTTGAGCGCAGGGCGCGACCTTGCCGCCAAGCGCGTTGGCGCTGAGGAGGCCGAGCACTTGGTCGTTATCAGGCCTCAGGGCATCCTGGACAATATGCTGCCGGCGGCACTGCCAATGCCGGCGCCACTTGCCTCTCGGTGAGAGGTTGCTTCTCGGTGTGGGGTTTGCAAATGGGGCACATCATATCTCGCCGATACGGCGCCCGAGGCGGCAGGATCCGCTATGGGTCTCTCCTCATCATTTCGTTGCTGGCCGCGTGTGCCGGCGCGCTCAGCGGCTGCGGCCCGTCCGTGAGCACCGACTTCGAACTGACGCAAACGGAGCAGAAGGCGGGCTCTGGTGTAATGGCGATCTCTGCCAAGGGGGTCGAACCGGTGCGCGTACCGGTCTCGGCGAGCTCGCTGACGACGGTCAGTACCCCAGGCAGCACCGGTTATAAGATCGGCCCTGCGGACGTTCTCGACATCTCGGTATTCAAGGTGCCGGAGCTTGCGCGCACGGTGCAGGTCGACGATGTCGGCAGCATTAGCCTGCCTCTGCTCGGGGACGTGTCGGCCGCTGGAAAAACGGCACGCGAGCTCGAACACGAGTTGGCCAAGAAGCTCGGCGCCAAATATCTGCAGTCGCCCCAGGTGAGCGTTGCCATTAGAGAGTACAATAGCCAGCGCGTGACGGTCGAAGGCGCGGTAAAGTCGCCTGGTGTGCACCCGCTCAAGAGCAAGACATCGCTCCTGCAGATTGTCGCCATGTCGGGGGGCCTCGATAACGCTTCATCCGACTCCACCGTGGTCGTCTTCAGGTACACAGGGGGCAAGCGCTATGCGGCGAGGTTCAACCTCGATGCTATCAAGAAAGGTGAAGCGCAGGATCCTCCGATTTTGCCCGGCGACGTAGTGGTGGCGAATTCTTCCGCGCTCAAAGCCACGTGGGGAGACTTCCTCAAGGCCTTGCCCGTCGCATCGTTTGCGCTGCTGTTGCTATGACATTAGCTCGGTCCTGAACGCACTCATGCAAGACCGTCCAGACGCACCAAAAGAGAACCGTGAACCAACAGGCAAGCTCGTGCCGGCTTCCCAGGCGGGGGTTCCGGTAGCGCGCGACCCTTATGGTACGTTGGGTGGCTACGCGGGCAGTCCTGCCGATGCGCCGGGTGATTTTCGCCTGGACCTCATGGCGTACTGGCGCATCGTGACTAAGCGCAAGTGGTTGATCCTCAGCATCCTCGGCACGGTTGTAGTTTTCGGCGCGCTGAGGACGCTGATGGAAACACCGCTCTACACGACCGGGATTCGGCTGCAGATCGACCGTAACGTGGCGAAGGTTGTCGAGGGCGGCAACGTTGCGCCGACGGAGGGCGCCTACGATCTCGATTTCCTCCGCACTCAATACGAGCTGCTCAAGAGCCGGGCGATGGCCGAGCGCGTCGCTTCCGAGCTGCGGCTGGCAGACGATGCAGATTTCTTCAAACCGAGAGAGGTCTCCATCCTGTCGGTTCTGCGCGGAATGATCAGCGCCGGGGCTTCCCCGGAAAACAAGGCACCGAATAAGGCTGCCTTGCAAAGCGCGGCCGCCGGCATGATTGCGGGGAATATCGTGGTTAGGCCAGTTACAGGTTCACGGCTGGTCGACATCAGCTATTCCGATCCCGACCCGGCCCGCGCACAACGCATTGTGACGGCTTTTGCCAACGCCTTTATCGCGTCCAACCTCGACAAGCGCTTCGAAGCCAATGCCTATGCCAAGACGTTCCTCGAGGACCGCCTCAAGGAGCTAAAGCTGCGGCTGGAGGAATCGGGCACGGCGCTCATGAACTTTGCCGAGAAGGAGCAGATTATCGCGGTGACGGAAAAGTCATCGATCGCGGAAAGCAATCTCGCCAGCGCCAATGCTGCGCTGAGCGCCCTCATCTCCGAGCGCATCAAGAACGAGCAGCTTTGGCGTCAGGTGCAGGCGACCAATGCGATCAACATGCCGCAACTGCTCGACAATAGTGTGGTCGCGGGGTTGCGGACCAAGCGCAATCTGCTGGTCTCCGAGTATCAAGAGAAGCTTGAGACCTACAAGGCTGACTATCCCGCCATGGTTCAGATCAAAAACAAAATCGCGGAGATCGACCGGCAGCTTGCCACCGAGGTGCAAGCCATAAAGAGCTCGCTCAAGGCGGCCTATGAGAATTCAAGAAACCAGGAAGTCGAGCTGCAGAAGCAGGTCGAGACACTGAAGGGAGAGGTTCTCGATCTGCAGAAGCGCAGCATGAGCTACAATATCCTGAAGCGCGAGGTAGATACCAACCGTACCCTCTATGAGGGGCTCCTGCAGCGCTACAAGGAGGTCGATGTGGCGAGCGGGGTCGGCGCCAACAATGTCTTCATTGTTGAGCGTGCCGAGCTGCCGGGTGCACCGTCGTCGCCCCAATTGTCGCGCGCGCTCGTGTTTTCATTCGCTTTTGGGCTCGGAGCCGGGCTGGCCGCCGCTTATATCCTGGAATTCTTGGATGATACGATAAAGTCGCCGGAAGAGGGCGAACGGGTCACCCGTCTCGCCACGCTGGGGATCGTGCCAAAAGTTAGCGGCGGCCACACCGTCGAAGCTGAGCTCAATGATCTGCGTTCGGCCGTGTCGGAGGCCTACCGGTCGCTGTGCACGGCGCTCCAATTCTCAACCGAGAGCGGCTTGCCCAAGACCTTGTTCGTCACGAGCGCCGGCCCCTCGGAAGGCAAGTCGATTACGGCGCTTGCGATCGCTCGACATTTCGCAACCTTGGGCCTGAAGGTGCTGATTGTCGATGGCGACCTGCGTAACCCCTCACTGCATAGCAAACTCGGCCTCGACAATGCGGTCGGGTTTAGCAATTACCTGACGGGCCAGTGCACGCCGCCGGAGACGTTTCAGAAAAGCGAAATAACCAACCTTGCGGTCATGGCATCGGGCCCCCTGCCGCCAAATGCGGCAGATCTGCTGGCCAGTGCGCGGGTCTTTTCGTTGCTGTCGGTGGGGCTTGAAGTCTTCGATCTTATTGTCCTCGACGGGCCTCCTGTTATGGGGCTGGCGGATGCGCCGCTGCTTTCAAGTGCTTGCGCCGCAACCGTGTTCGTGGTGGGGGCCGGTCAAACACGCACAGGTTTGGTCAACGGGGCGCTCAAGCGCCTGCAACACGCGCGTGGGACCATCATCGGCACAGTGCTCACCAAATTCGATGCTAAGAACGCGGCCTATGGCTATGGGTATGGTTATGGGTATGGCTACGGCTATGGAAACACAGCGGGCCAGTCCCTGCCCAGCATAAAGGCCAGTTGATGGGGTCTCCACGCAAAGGGATGACGGGTGTCGGCCGCCCCGCCAAGCGAGCCCTACCTTTACGTCTGGCGACGTCATCATTTCCTGGTTCTGGCTAGACCGAAGACGGGCGTCCCAACGTCCTGGGAGCCGGTTCAAGCTCAGAAGGGGCGCACGACGCGAGCGATGAGGGAATGGAGGCGCTGAGGCTGGCGATTGACCTCTTGCACGTGCCATCGAGCGTGCGCCGGGTCAGGATGGATCCACTGCCGCAAGGCGTTGCAATCCTGCTGAGGATCGCGGCTGGCGATGGTAGTGCGGTTGAAGAGGCCGTGCGCGCAACAGATAGATCTGCGGAAGTGGTCAGAGAGGCTGCAACGTTTTTCATCGAGCAAATCCTGCTCACTGCGGAAGCCGACAGCTATCGGGTGCTCGGCGCGACGCCAAACGCGACGCCGGGCGAACTCAGGTACAACATGGCCCTGCTGCTGAAATGGCTGCACCCGGATAACGCGCCTGAGGCGCAGCAGTCAGTTTTTGTCAATCGCGTGACCATGGCCTGGGATGATCTAAAAACGCCGGAGCGGCGCGCCGCGTACGACCAGGCCAAGGCGATCACGAAGCCGAGGAGATCCGATCATCGTCGCCAGAAGGCTCTGCGCCGAGCCCCCCGCGTGGTTATCTCACGACGCAACACCGCGATTGGGCCTAGCTACGGCCTTATCCGCCGCGCGCTGCTGTTTCTGCTCGGAGGCCCCAGACGATGGTGAGGCGATGGTGGGGAAACTTGTGCGTGAAGTATCTTAGGTGGTTGCTGTTGGCATGAAAGCGCTTTCAGTTTGAACAAGCAAGGCACACGCATCTTCCGGGCGATCCTGACCGCCATTGTCGGAACCGTTCTGCTATGGCAGGTGGCGACGAGAAGTCTTGTCGCCTATCTTGCGAACACCGCGCCGGAAGCTGCGCTCGGCTTCAACTCAACCGACTCTAAAGCGCTTCTTGTTCTCGCCGACAGAGCGCTCGCTCACATGCAACGCATCGAGCAGGCTCCTGGCAATTTACCGTCACAGGTGCAGGAGAGAGCGGAAGGCTTGAAGCAGCCCCAAGACCGCCTGCAACAATGGGCGGAACGCGCCTTCAAGCCTGTCGAGCGCGCGCCACCTCAAGGCGAAAGCCCGTCCCGTCCGTCGGAGCCAGCTGGGTTCGATGCAACGTTGGCCCAGCAGGCTCGCACGTGGACGGAAATGGCACTCGCCAACGATCCCCTCACCGGGCGAGGGCTCAGTCTCTTGGGCGAGCTCGCGCACATGGCTGGAGATGAAGCAGCTGTCGCAAAATTACTCGAGGCCGCGGCAGGGCGGGGCATTCGCGAGAGCGCTGCCGTCTACTGGCTGATGCGGACGAGCTACGATAATCGCGACTACGCCACCGCCCTTTACGGTGCGGACGTGCTGCTCAGGACGCGCTCGCAAGCGAGCGAGGATGTGATGGCGGTGCTGGTACACATGGCCGAAAACGAGCAAGCTAATAGCGAGGTGAAGGCGGCTGTCCTTAGTAATCCACCGTGGCGGGCAAATTTCTTGTCGGCCTACGCACGATATGCCGCCGACCCACGAGCGTCGCTCGAATTACTGTTGGCGATGAGAGATACGCGCACACCGCCGACGGACGCTGATCTGCGCAACTTCGTCAATGCGTTGATCGAGCGCAAGGAATACGAGCTCGCCTACTTTGCCTGGCTGCAATTTCTGCCCCCCGAGCAATTGAGCCAGGCCGGCTTCCTCTTTAATGGCAGCTTCGAGAGTACGCCGTCGGGGCTGCCGTTCGACTGGGTCATCAGTGAGGGTGCTGGCGTCTTAATAGATATGGTGCCGCGCTCCGATCGCAACGGCGAGCGCGCGCTGCTCATCGAGTTTGGCTATGGAAGGGTAGATTTCCGCGGGGTCCAGCAGCTGACGGCGCTGGCACCAGGAAGCTACAAGTTTAAAGCGACATACAAAGGCAACATTTCCGGGAAGAGGGGACTCGTGTGGCGCGTCGCCTGCGCCGAGACACCAGGTTCACCCATCGGCGAAAGCCCGATGTTCACCGGCGCGTCACCCGGCTGGATGGATATGGAATTTGCTTTCGTCGTTCCCAATAAGAACTGTCGGGCGCAGTACGTGCGGCTCGATTTCGACGCGCGCACGGCTTCCGAGCAGCTGGTCTCCGGGTCCATTTTGTACGACGATTTGCGCATTATTCGCGTCAAAGAGATGAACCGCTCCTGATACGCATTGGCGGCCGGCGCACACTAGAGCGGTATCACCGCATCACGTTTCAATATGACGCGCGTGCTCCGATTCATGAGATCGAGCAAAACGACAATCCGATTCTTCTCGTCCATCTCGATGATGGTTGCGACTAGTCCAGCAAACGCAGCCTCTGCAATCTCGACCTTCTGACCCACTCGATAAGGGGCTGGCGGCCGCACGATGGCACCGTCCACTTCCCGCAGTTTGAGGCTGGCGATGAACTCATGCGCAATGAAACTCAGCTCATCACCTGAGCGCACGATGGCGCGCACGCCATGGGTGGACAGGATGGGACGCCAGCGTCTCACTCCCCAGTTGGCTTTGACAAAGAGATAGTTGGGAAACAAGGGGCGCAACACCCAATCCACGCGCCGAGCATGCGACCGACGCTTGCGCATCACCGGGCAATAGGTGTCAAAATTCTGGCGTTCCAGATGCTTGAGCGCAATGCTTTCGCGGTGCGGATGAGTATTGATCGCGATCCACGGCACTGCTTCGTCCGGCACCGACATGCTCACCCCCACCGAGCAATGCATTGGCATCCGAGATGTCGAGACCACGACTATGTCATTTTAAAGACACACACATTTGCACCCCGCCTGCCGGGTTTCACGACTGGGGGCCATGGTGCAGATGCCATCGACTGTCCTGGACTGTGCCGCGCCCACACTTGTACAAGGATTGCCCGATAGAGGATTCGACTGCTCATGTTCGGAATCGACGAGCATTGAACCCGAGCGACCCTTCCGCTCGCCTCATGGATCGAGAATGTCCGCAGAGCATCACCAGCTTGGGACGAAGTTCAGTCCAGTGAAGCTCATCTTCCTCAATAGGTTTTTCTATCCTGATCACTCGGCGACGAGCCAGATGCTTGCCGATGTGGCTTTCGGCTTGGCGAAGCGAGGGCAAGAGGTCTCAGTTATCACGAGCCGACTGCGTTATGACGCAGCGGCGGAAAGGCTGCCAACGCGAGAGATGATCGATGGCGTCACCGTTTATCGCATTTGGACCTCACGCTTTGGTCGCCTAAAACTCCTCGGCAGGACGATCGACTATGCCACTTTCTATGTTTCAGCAGCTTGGCGTCTGTGGCGGCTAACCCGAACGGGTGACGTTGTCGTCGCCAAGACTGATCCGCCAATGCTGACGATTATTGCAGCGCCGATATGTGGCCTTCGTGGCGCCCGACTGGTGAGCTGGCTGCAGGACATATTCCCCGAGACGGCCGAGGCCTTAGGCGTAGGCGGACGACCGGCGCGACTTGCCTATGGCGCATTGCGAAAGCTCCGCGATAGATCGTTAGGCTCGGCGGTCATGTCGGTGGTGCTCGGCGAGCGCATGGCGGAAACCGTATTGAAACTTGGTGTCCGGCGCGAGCGCGTGCGCATTATACAAAATTGGGCGGACGGAAATGCCATTAGGCCCGTGGCTCACGGAGCCAACGAGCTCCGCAGCGAGTGGCGCCTCGCCGAAACTTTTGTTATCGGCTATTCGGGAAATTTGGGTCGAGCTCACGAGATCGAAACGCTTCTCGAGGCCATGACCATCCTTGAGCGAGCGTGCGAAGATCAGTCGGCTCAGAAACCCGGCAGACGATTGCTGTGGCTTTTCATTGGCAGCGGCGCCTTTTTTGGGCAGCTTAGGGCGCAGGTTGAAAAAAGCGCTTTGACCTCGGTGCGCTTTAAGCCGTACCAGCCGAGCAAACTCTTGGCGCAGAGCCTATCCGCAGCGGACGTGCATCTCGTCTCGCTTCGCCCTAATCTTGAAGGTTTGATCGTACCCAGCAAATTTTACGCCGCCTGCGCCGCAGGCCGACCAACTATTTTTATCGGTTCCAAGGACGGCGAGATCTCCGAACTCATTTGCCGCCACAAGTGCGGACGGGTGATTGAAGTCGGCGACGGCGTAGGGCTCGCTCGTGCGATCCTCGAATTGGCGAGGGATCCCGTTGCATGCAGGCAGATGGGCGAGCGCGCCCGTCGCGCTTGTGAAGTGGAGTTTGACAAATCGATCGCCCTGCAAAAGTGGGAGGAACTGCTGTTAGAAGTCATCAACCCGGTACCATTGGCCGATCAACGCACCCCGTCGCAGCAGGCAATACTTTCGGTCGGGAAAGCACCATAGCCGGCGAGGTCTGCCCCAGGCTTACTGGGGCGGCGTCCGAGCCAGTGCGCTTTTTCGCGCTCATGAGTTTGCGGGGAGCGTGCCATCCGGCTTGGGTGGGTCTAACGCCGATGTCTTCCCTGAAGTCCAACCTCACGGACAAGCTCGCCAACTCATAGATCCTCGCCCGACCCACATTGATGTGAGTAGTATTTTCCGCGCCGGGTGAGTCCAACGCGAATGGACCAGAGGTGACAGCCCACGGCATGCCGTTCGCTCGGCGTTAGGTCTGGCTGTTCGCACTTCTAAGACGGCGCCTCTCAGCGGGCGACCACACCGCTGCGGTGTGACGTCACGCGTCGCTTTTCCCTCACCACAGCAACATTGCCGTCGTTGACGAAACGTCTCCCTAAAAACCTCCCTGCGGGGCCGCCGCAACATGCCGCCGCTGCGACCCCGGGGGAAAATGAGAACCGTCCCAGGGTCCTACCTGATTTTCTCCACACCTGATGAGCTTCAGAGTGCCCCGTCATCCCGGCGCAATGTTGTGAGTGCTGGATGGGGTTGCCGCCGCGCAAGAGGACCGTGAGCTTCGGTATTCGGCGCGCCGCTTTATCGTGTTGCCCCGGTTTGTTGCTGCTGGCCGCGTCCAATGACGTGGCGCCCCAGGTGTGCGGGACCGGCGTGATGATGCGCAAAGTAGCATGCGTGGTCCTGATACTCGCCATCCCAGGCCTCCTGGGTTACCCGGCGGCATTGAACGTGGACCGGAGGGAAAAGAGCTCACGGCAATTGCTGGAAAACTCGGCAACAGGAGATATCTGGCCTGTTCCCCCAGCCGCCGCGACTTTGGTCTCGTTGCAGCCACGCTGGCTGATGGTCCAGATGCAGGCGGTTCAGGGGCGAACACTCGGTGGTGGGTTTCTGACTAAGGAGTTGCAGCGGGAGCTAGCGCGCGTTGGCTGCTACAATGGTGAGATCAATGGCGTTTGGACGCAGTCGACGCGGCGGGCGATGCAAAGCTTTACCAACCGTGTCAATGCACTGTTGCCAACGGAACGACCGGACCACATTTTGCTGGCGATAGTGCGAAGCTATCCGGATAAGACTTGCAAGAAGCCCTGCCCAACGGGTGAGACTTCAGCACCGGATGGCCGCTGTGTGCCCGGCGCGATTGCTGGCCTTGCAACTAAAACCGCCGCCCTCTCGCACGCCAAGCCGGTGCCGCGGGTCACGCGCTGGAGCGCAACCGAGATTACGGCAGCGGATGACTATGCCGCGCCGGTCGACAAGCCCCCGCGAGCTCGTTTGACGGCCCCTGCTAAGCCGCCGCCACCGCCCAAAATGGTGGCAGCTCCTCCTCCCAAGCAAGTACCGCAGCGCCTCAAGGTGCAACGAACCGAGCGCGAGCAATCACGAACGGCGCAGCACTCCGAGTTCGTGCGCACGTTCTTTCAGCGCCTTGATGGCTCGGGGCGATAGCAAGCGAGAAATTGCGAAGCTGTTCTCCATTTGGGCACACGCAGAACGAATGAGTGCGGACCCGTATGGCGTCGGGCGCCACATCACAGCATTCGCAGTGGAGCTTTAAGGCAAGCCCGACCTGGAATCCCACCGTCGATATGTCGCGAACCGACTGCACTCAGCCTGCGCTGAGCCGCTCCAGGCCGTCGCGATAGGCCTGTCGTGATTTCACGTAGCGGCTGGAAAGAGCGCCTCTTGCCCCTTCCGGTGCACGATCCGGATGCCCAGCATCAAAAGGTGGGGCGGGATCGTACTCGATGCTCAGCTGAATGGATTGTGCTGTGGTCTCACCCGCGAGCTCAGCGGCGACCGTCAGGCCGAAGTCGATGCCCGATGTCACGCCGCCGGCGGTGATGACGTTGCCGTCCTTAACCACACGCGCCTTCTCATGCGTTGCTCCGACGAGGGGCAAGAGATCGGTGTAGGCCCAATGAGTGGTGGCGCGGCGTCCTTTAAGCAATCCTGCTGCACCCAGCACGAATGCCCCGGTGCAGACCGAGGTCACATATTTCGCCCCGCTGGCTTGCCGGCGCACGAAGCTAAGCGTCTCGTCGTCGACCATAGCCTCGCAAACGCCAAACCCGCCGGGAATGCAAATCAAATCGAGGTTTGGGCAGCTGGCGAAGGTCTGCGTCGGTACGAGGCTCAGGCCGCAGTCACTGGGGACCGGAGCCTCGGATTGGGCAACAATGTGCATAGCCGATTGCGGAACCCTAGAAAGGACCTGCAATGGGCCCGTGAAGTCGAGCTGGGTCAAATTTGGGAAGATCACGAAGCCAACATTAAAGAGAGACATTTTGTCCTCCGCTGGATCTGAAACGTGCCCGAAACTCAGTGGGAGAGGCACCGACCGCCCGCGCAAAAGCGCGGTCCATGCGGCGCAACGAGCCGAATCCGGTTTTGAGTGCGACGCGCTCGATGGTATCACCTGTCTCGAGTAATGAGCGGCGCGCCAGGTCGACGCGAACGCGCTCTACAAAATCGGCAGGACTGACATCGAGACTGTTACGAAAAAGGCGGCTGAGCGAGCGCTCAGAGACGCCGGCCTCGTGAGCCAACTCCTGCGCGCGCCATATCCTTGCCGGACTTAGCGCCACTGTCTCCGCAAGACGCTGGACCTTCGGGTTGTTCGCCGACTGTGCCGCAAGCTCGGCAGAAAATTGGCTCTGGCCGCCAGGGCGAATGCGAAAGACGACGTGTCGGCGCGCGACCGCGAGGGCAATTCCGCGCCCATGATCGGCCTCGATCATGGCGAGCGCCAGGTCCATCCCGGCAGTGACGCCGGCCGAGGTCCAGACCCCTTTATCCTCGATATGGATGGCATCGCCGTCAACGTCGACGGCCGGGCGAAACCTGCGTAAGTCCTCAACCGCGCTCCAGTGGGTTGTGGCACGACGGCCGTCGAGCACACCGGCCGCAGCCAAAAAGAAGGCGCCACTGCAAACGGAGGCAATTCGCGGCACGCGCCCGACGGCGTTCGCAACGATGCGTGTGATCGCCCCCTCACCAAGCTGAACGGGGACGCCCGGGCTGCCTCCGACTGCTATCAAGGTGTGAATGCGGGAAAGCTTGCTCCGGGTTACCTGCTTCAACGAAAGATCGGCCACCAGGTGCACGCCTGATGAGGTGGCAAAGGGGCCGACCTCAGGCGCCGCGATCTCCAGCCGGTATGCGTGGAGACCTAGGGCATCGTTGGCGCCAGCGAACATCTGCAGCGGACCCGCAATATCCAGCAGCTGCCCCTGCGGAAACCCCAGCATGAGTATCGTGCGCGCCTTCGTCATAAGCGCACTTTTTACGGCCTTCTACCTTTGGCTGAAAGGACAATGATCAGTCATTTTCGGCCAATAGGCACCGACTGGCGCTGCCCCGCAGCGGCAATGAGCTGCTTCGGCGCTGCATCAAAAAAGTGGCTCGCCTTGAGGCGAATGGCCAAAGCCACAACGCCAACAAGCAATTAGCACGGATGAACGGCAAAGCCGATCGCCTCGCTTGCATCAGCCGTCCGAATTTGCGTGATCTGCGGCACAGCCAAAACTTGACTTGTCAGTCCTACTCCGAACCGAGATGATCTGAGCTCGCGTTTGGCTAAACGTATCGGGGGCTGCACCACAACAAACCCGTCTTGCGTGCGTGGCAAAAACTGTCACGCAGGCGCCCTGGCGTCGGGCCAGCCGGCTAGGAGTTAGTATCTGCTCGTCTTCGTGGAGGGGGTTCTACCATGCGCGTCATTTCCGCTGGCCGTCTGATCTCCATTTCAATCGTCCTGATCGTGCTCGGAATGTCTCCCCTGCTTGTCAATTTTCTGGACGAGCACCTACTGGGTGCCGCAGCATGGCGGCTAGAGCGACTATCTGTGCAGCCCCTATTCGATCAACTCGCTGCTAGCTGGGTGATCGTTGCAGCAAAACTACACTTGGCCACGGCGGCCGGTGCCATCCTGCTCGCCATCGGTGCCGGATGGGCGGTGGCTGCGCGCTTCTACAAGATGCCGTGGGTTAAGGACACGGCACCGGCAAATCCGACGCGAATGAACCAGGTCTTGCTCAGGGAGGCCGAGCTCATTGAGGGCGGGCAACCGAGTCCGGAGGAGGCGCAATACATCGATGACTTCCAACTGCAGCGGGAAAAGCAGGCTCGCGAGACTGGGGACGAGGCGCCGCTAAACGAAGTTAGTCCCCATCTCTATCGTTGGCTCTATGGCCTCAATCGTTCGGCGCTCTGTCTTTCAGGCGGAGGTATTCGCAGTGCTTCATTTGCGCTCGGCGTGCTGCAGGCGCTGGCAACACATCCCCGTAGCGCGAATGGCAATAGGCCCGTGGAGAGCGCAGAAAAATCGCTGCTATCGAGCTTCACGTTTCTCTCGACCGTGTCGGGGGGTGGCTATATCGGCAGCTGGTTGTCGGCGTGGATCGCGCGGGCAAAGGGAGGCTATGCCGAGGTGTGGGCGGGTCTCGTTCGACCGCCCAATGATGTATGCGACCCCGGGGCCGAGCCTCGCCCAATAGCGTGGCTCCGCGAGCACGGCAACTATTTGACACCGCGGCTCGGGCTGACATCGCCAGATACGCTTACCACGGTTGCCATCTTCCTGCGCAATCTCGTCCTCAACTGGCTTGTATTGCTGCCGTTGCTGTGTGTTCCCGTGCTTTTGATGAAAATCATGGCGCTGATGATCTTTGCCCTCAGCTCAAATAACAGTCTTGGCTGGTTTGCCATCCTTGCTAGCGTCAGTCTCATTCTGTTTGCGTTCAGCTTGCGCTTCATGATGAGGCATAGGCCCAGCCTCTACCGCACAACCGATGATATTTGGAGAAGGCAAAGGGCGGATCAGGCGCGCATCATCAAGCGAGCACTTCTACCCAATATCTTCGCAGCCTTCGCGTTCACGTTGTGCATGGCTCTTGCTGCCGCGACAAAGGTGAACGGCCAGTATGGGGGCTGGGTTGGAGAATTGTTTGTCATCGAGCATGGTCGATTCTTATTGAAGGACCTGACATCGATTGGGGCAATTATCGGCGCCTTGCTCTACGCCCTGACATGGATTGCAGCGTTGCCGCGCGTGGCGCGGGGCCGCGACTTCGGGCTTTGGACATTGATCGGTGCAATCCACGGGACGTTGGTGGCCGTAGTCGCCTACTTTTTTGCCAACGATTTCATCGGTGATTGGATTTTCTACAGCTTGGGAGATTGGATCGAGAGGATCGGTAGCTACGTCGGCGCCTTCGGTATGGCCGCGCAGCCAGGGTCTAGTCACAAGGACGCGTTCGAGCTGAAGCATACGCTGGTGCTGGTACATTTTGGCGTACCGCTTCTGTTGTGGGCACAAATGACGTCAGAAATGATTTTTGTGGGGCTCTCTAGCTACAAGGACCATTCTGAGGACGATCGCGAATGGTTGGGCCGTAGCGCAGCGCTGTCGCTCCTCGCCAGTGCCGGCTGGCTGATCGTTATGTACCTCATCTTCGTCGGTGGTGATATCGCCTACCAGATGATGACCGAACAGAAAGAGACGAAGCTCCTAGTCGCATCGCTAGCCATTACAGCCGCTCTCGCGGCTTTGCTCGGTCGCAGTCATAGAACGGCGGCACAAAACGAGCCCTTGGTCGGAGCAAAGCCAAAGTCCGTGCGCCTGGTGTTGTCGATTGCAGCGATCGTATGCGCGGGTTTGTTGGTGGTCATCGTCTCGGCGCTGCTCGATCTCACTATTCTTCGGCATGCCATCACCGCGCCCGGCCATCTGGGATCGGATATGCTAGCGTTATTGATAGCGCTGGCCGTCATGTTGGTGATCGGTGCAAACGCTTCCAAATTCATCAACGTCAATCGGTTTTCGATTCATTCCCTCTACCGCAACAGACTTGTGCGGACGTTCCTTGGGGCCACGCGCGATCCGCGCGCGGCCAACCCATTTACGAACTTCGACGAAAAAGACAATTTAGAAATGCGGGAGCTTTGGGCAGCTAAGGGGATCGGCGCAGAGAATGGGGGCCGGCGCGGGTGGCGGCCATTCCATATTATCAACATAGCCTTGAACGTAACCGCCTCTGAGAAGCGCCTGGCCTGGCAGGAACGCAAGGCCGCACCGTTTGTCGTCACACCGCTTCACAGCGGCAGCGCTGTAGTTGGCTTCCGAGATACCGCCGCTTATGGGAACGAAATCTCGCTCGGCACCGCAATGGCCATCTCTGGCGCGGCCGCGAGCCCCAACCAAGGCTATAACTCTTCGGCGCCGATCGCTTTTTTAATGGCACTGTTAAATGTCAGGCTCGGGTGGTGGCTTGGTAATCCGGGCTCTGCCGGTAATAGGAGCTTTACAGATGAGGGACCGCGCACCGCGGCACGTTCACTGCTTGCGGAGCTGATGGGCATGACGCGGGAGGACCAGGAGTACGTCTATCTCTCGGACGGCGGCCATTTCGAGAACCTCGGTATCTACGAGATGGTGCGTCGGCGCTGTAAACTTATTGTTGTTAGCGATGCCGGCTGTGATCCGGGATATGCATTTGAAGATCTCGGCAACGCCGTGCGCAAGATTGCGATCGATCTCGGAGTGCCGATCCGCTTCGACACACTGGCGGATCTGAGGCCGCGCCGCGGCGACGGGCAAGATATCGGTCATGGTCATCCCTACCATGCCATCGGCGAGATCGACTATCCAGCGGCCGATGGTGGGCGCCTGGCCGATAAGGGCGTAATCCTCTACCTGAAGCCCGGTTACCACGGCTCGGAGAATACCGCTGCCATCAGAAGCTATGCCATGGCGAACCGACAATTTCCGCACGACGACACAATCAATCAATGGTTCGGCGAATCGCAAATTGAGAGCTATCGCGCGCTCGGCTTCGAGATCATGGACAATTTGCTGTCGGCAGCTTTAGAGAGGCTCGCGGGCAAAACCAATATCACAATGGCTGACGTGGTGGAGGCATTGCGGTCGCCACCGCTATCGGCCGTCTAAGATGCTGCCGTCTGGCGACGGCCCAAAAACGTACACACCCGGGTACCGCTTACTGATGTGTGGGCAGGAAGGGCCGAGAACCTTTGTCCGCCTATGAAAGCTTGGGCGCGATGCGCATAAAACTTATAGGGCGCCTCGGAATCGCATCAGACCCGTGCGAGCGGCAGCGGCAAGCCCGCAACGTCGCTGCGTAGGCGATAGATGGTGCCGCACGTCTCGCTCGGGCCTTGCCACGAACCCGTCACGATATAGAGGTCGCGCAGGTCGTCGCCCCCAAAGCAAAGGCTGGTAACCATCGGGCGCGGGACCGAGATGTCCCGGCGGTGACGTCCGTCGGGTTCGAAAA
>Ga0075423_10002338_pt1 | contig 17151 bp, 17 predicted proteins | sample SoiMethybrSBSTD2_FD_80114 | JGI IMG/M metagenome (GOLD analysis project Ga0075423, IMG submission 80114) | Bulk soil microbial communities from a Populus tree surrounding site in Tennessee, USA - Soil MetaG P. TD hybrid SBSTD2 | ecosystem: Environmental > Terrestrial > Soil > Tree plantation...
CCTCGCTCAGCTGCCGCGTATCCGCGCTTATTGCGCGGACCATCCCGACATCTTCCACTATGAGGTCGAGCATGCGCACCAGGTCGGCGATGCGCTCCGCACGATCGCCCGGATCCGGCCCAAGGTACTGGTGATCAATGGCGGCGACGGCACTGTCCAGGCCGCTCTGACTGAGCTCTACAATGGCGGCCATTTCGGAGTGGCACCCCCGCCGGTCGCCGTGCTTCCCAGCGGCAAGACCAATCTCATCGCGCTCGATCTTGGAGCGCATGGCGACCCCATCACGGCGCTCGAGCGGCTGATCGAAATTGCCCAGGGAGATATCACCCCGTTCGTCGTGGCCCGCGAACTGATCGCGCTCAGGAACGGCGAAAACGGGGATCGCCCGGTGATCGGCATGTTCCTCGGCGGCGCGGGGCTCGCCGACACGATGCTCTATTGCCGGAACAAGATTTACCCGCTCGGCCTGCCCAACAGCTTTGCGCACGTCATCACCGCGATCGCGCTGCTTGCGAAGATGGTCCTGCGAGTGAAATCGAACTTCCTTCCGCCCGATCCCCAGCCGCTCAGCGTCTCGCTGCGTGAGGAGGGGGACATGATCAGCGGGCGCTTTTCCCTGCTTGCCGTGACAACGCTGGAAAAGCTCCTGCTTTCGGGGGAGCTCGGCGGACGGCGCGAGGGCGTGCTGAAGCTGCTTGCGATCGAGCAGCAGCCGATGTCGCTCGTCCGCGGGTTTGCCGCGAGCCTTCTCGGCAAGCTCGGCCGGTCGAAAGTGCGCGGCGTCCATTTTGAGGAAGCCAACGAAATCACCATCGAGGGAGATAGCTCGGACGTTATCCTCGACGGGGAGACCTTCCGCGCCGAAGTCGGAAGCCCGATCAACTTGAAGCCCGCTGCGCCGCTGTCGTTCGTCAAGCTGGCGGCGTAACGCTAATCCTCGTCATTGCGAGCGTAGTGAAGCAATCCAGTGCGGCGGCCGGCAACGTGGCGAGATCTATGGGACGATATCGCGCATCCATAATCGGTACGTCTGGATTGCTTCGTCGCTACGCTCCTCGCAATGACGGCTGATATGTCCGAACTCCGTTCGCTCGTCGCCGAGGAGCTGAGCCTGCCTGTCGATCGCCAGGTAATGGCGATGGCCGCGGCGGTCGCTGCGAAGCATGGCGAGGCTAGCCGGGCGGTTCTGTTCTACGGCTCATGCCTGCGGCAGAAGCGGCTCGAAGGGCTGATGCTAGATTTCTACCTGATCGTGTCGGACTATCGGAGCGCGTATCCGAAGCGCTGGCTTGCGGTCGCGAACGCACTGATCCCGCCAAACGTCTTCTATTTCGAGCATGACGGTCTCGCCGCCAAATATGCGGTTCTGAGCGAAGCGGACTTCCACCGCCTGAACGGCCCTGAGACGAGCAACGTCTCGGTCTGGGCGCGCTTCGCGCAGCCGTCCCGGCTGGTGTGGATTGCAGATGAGCAGGCCCGCGAGCGCGCGGTCGATGCCGTCAGCCGCGCCGCGCCGACTTTGCTCGCCGCCGCCGGTCCGATTGCCGCCGAGGCCCCGCTCGACCTTTGGCGGCGCGCGTTCGCACTGACCTATTCGGCTGAGCTGCGCGCCGAGCGGACGGGCAGGGCAGCCTCGGTCGTCGACTTGGAGCCTCAGCGTTACGATCGTTTCACGGGACCGGCGCTTGCCGCTGCCAAGGCGGTTCGGCCGGCCGGTACATGGACCCGGCGCAGGATCGAAGGGAAGGGACTGTCCGTCCTCCGTCTTGCCAAGGCCAGCTTCACCTTCTCCGGCGGGGCGGATTACATTGCGTGGAAGATCAACCGCCACGCCGGAACGAAGATCGAATTGAAGCCGTGGCAGCGGCGGCACCCGCTGCTTGCCGCGCTCAGCCTTTTGCCGCGGCTTTTGAGGTCCGGGGCGGTTCGTTAGGCACCCTGCCAAGCGCGGCTGAAACGGAGCTTGCCAGCGCTCCGACCGTAAACGGTTTGCGCAGCAGCTCATGGCTCCTCAAGTCGTCACTCTCGCCCTCGCCGACATAGCCGGTGACGAACAGCACGGCGAATTCGCGGGTCTGCGTGGACTTCAGATGCCGGATCAGCTCGGGCCCGGTCATCTCGGGCATGATTACGTCGCTGATCACGAGATCGAATTCGCGCGTTTTGAAAAGCTCGATTGCTTCGGCGCCGCTGGAGCAGGCGACCGGCTCATAGTCCAGATCCTCGAGCGCGCCCACGGTCGCAGCGCGGACTCGAGGATCATCCTCGACCAGCAGGATGCGAGCGCCCGGGACTCGCGCGTCTGAGTCGGTTTGTTGCGGTGCTGGACGAATCCGGATGGGCGCTGCGGCTTCGGTCCGCGGAAGGTAGATGGAGACGGTCGTTCCTTTCCCGACCTTGCTCTCGATCCCGACTTCGCCGCCCGACTGGTGCGCGAAGCCGAAGATCTGCGAGAGGCCGAGGCCGGTGCCTTTGCCGACGGGCTTCGTCGTGAAGAAGGGCTCGAACGCGCGCTCCAGCACTTCCTTGGTCATTCCGCAGCCGGTGTCGGTGACGCTGATCTTCACATAATCCCCCGCGCGCACATCTCCGACTTCGTTCGCTGCTAGCGTCACGTTGTTGGTGGCGATCCGCATCATGCCTTGGGCGTCCATCGCGTCGCGAGCGTTGACGGCGAGGTTGACGATGGCATTCTCGAGCTGGTGGGGGTCGACGTACGTCGGCCAGGTTTCGGGCGCCAGATCGACTTCGACCCGAATGCGCTCTCCGAGCGTGCGGTCGAGAAGGTCGGACATTCCGCCGATCAATTCTCCGCTGTCGAGACGCTCGGGAAGCAGAGGCTCGGAGCGCGCGAAGGACAGTAGGCGCCGGGTCAGCGCCGCCGCGCGAGTGGCCCCCTCCATCGCGTTCTGCAGGTGCATCAGCACCTCCCGCCGCGGGCCATTGAGACGCCTTTGCGCGAGATCTATCCCGCCCACCACCACCGCGAGCATATTGTTGAAGTCGTGGGCGATGCCCCCGGTGAGCTGGCCCACCGCCTCCATCTTCTGGACCTGGCGCAGCTGGGCTTCCGCGGCCTCGCGCTCGGCCGCCTCGGCCTTCAGCGCCTTGTTCGCCTCCCACAGTTCCTGAGTGCGTTCGCGCACCGCTTGCTCGAGCACCTCGGAGCGCTCGGCCTCGTTTTCGATCTGCTTCTTGGCCAGCGCATTCTGGCGAAGCGCCTGGACCGCAACCACGCCGAGGAAAACCGCGCCGATGCCGACGAGAACCCCAAGCCAGCTCAGATAATCGGTGAAGCGGTCGGCCTCGGACGAAAAGAACTGGCTCTGGGCGATCTTGTCGCGGAGCGCCTCGCGTTCGGCGCGCGTGATGTCTTCCAGCCGGTCGTCGAGCTTCTGGCCGGTGCCCGACCTCGACGCCTGGTAATAATAGCTGATTCCGGCCTGGCCCTGCTTCTGGAGGGCCGCCCGGGCGGCGAGCGAGAGTTCGTCCCCGCGCACCCGGTAGAGCTGCTGGACTTGCGCGACCCGGAGCTCCTGGTCCGGGTTACCGCGGACGAGCTTCTGGAGCTGGCCGATCTGGAAGCCGGCGAGTTGCCAGTCGCTGGCGTAGATATTGCCGTTCGGCTTGACCCGCTCGTCGAGCACGAAGCGGGCGAGCGCGGCCTCCGAGCGCGAGACATTCGAGCTGACGTTCCGGACGACCAGCGCGACGTCATAGGCGTGCCGCTCAGCCGCCAGCGCCTGCTCGCGCGACGTGTTGGCGGCCGCGACCAGCCACACCATCGCGAGCAGGATGAGAGCCGCGATCAGACCGGCGGCGGCAGCACCTCCGCGCCTCCAGTCGAAGCGGATGTCGTCCCCATCCCCGATCATCGGATCCAATGTAGTCCCGTTAACCAATTGGCGAAAGCCAAAGGTTCCCTCGATTTTGCCGATCTAGCTCAGCTTATACAGCCTGTGGCACGGCCTGCCGCAGCGAACATGCCGAGAATTTCGCCGACCTGCTCCTCGCTGTGCAACGCGCACAGCGAGCAGCGCAGGAGGGTCATTCCCGCGGGAGTCGCCGGCGGCCTTGCGAGGTTCACGTAAAGGCCCTCGTTCAAAAGCGCTTCCCACATCGCCGCGCCTTTTTCGAGGTCGGGCATGATCACCGCGATGATCGCCGACTGAGGCTCATCGGTCCCCAGCGTGAACCCGAGCTGGCGAAGGCCGGCGTGGAGGCGCTTTGAATTCTCCCACAGATGAGCGCGCTTGTCGGCGCTGTCCATCAGCTTGCGGATCGAGGTCGCCGCGGTCGCGACGACCGAGGGAGGGAGCGAAGCCGTGAAGACGTAAGGGCGGCACACGAGCCGCAGGATCTCAAACTTCGGGTGGTTTGAAACGCAGAAGCCCCCGACCGTTCCGACCGATTTCGAGAAGGTGCCGATGATGAAGTCGACGTCGTCGAGCACGCCCTGCGCCTCGGCAACGCCCCGTCCGTGCTCGCCGATGAAGCCCATCGAATGCGCTTCGTCGACGAGGACCATCGCTCCTGCCGCCTTGGAGACGGCAACCATTTCCTTCAGCGGCGCGATGTCGCCCAGCATCGAATAAACGCCCTCGAGGATGACGAGCTTGCCCGCTTCGGGCGGCATGCGCTTCAGACGCTTGTCGAGCGCCTCGATATCGTTGTGGCGGAAGGGGACGATCTGGGCATTGCCGAGCGCGCAGCCGTCATAGATCGAAGCGTGGCTGTCGATGTCGAGGATGATGTAGTCATCCTTGCCGGCGATCGTCGAAATGATGCCGAGGTTCGCCTGATATCCCGTCGAGAAGACCATGGCATGGTCCATCGCGTAGAAATCCTTCAGCGCCTCCTCGACCGCCTTGTGGCCAACGTACGTGCCGTTGAGGACCCGGCTTCCGGTCGTCCCCGAGCCGAATTCGTCGAGCGCCTGCTTGCCGGCCGCGACGACGTCCGGGTCGAACGTCATGCCCATATAATTGTAGGTGCCGAGCAGGATCGTGCGGCGGCCGTTGCAGATCGCCACGGTCGGGCTTTCGACCCGTTCCATGACAAGGTTGAACGGGTCGGTTACGCCCGACTTGAGCAACGTCTCGCGCAGTTCGATCAGCGGGTCGAATTTGGAGAAGAGGTCGCTCACGCCTTCAGCCGCTCAAGCGCGTCGACGAGCTGGCCGACGGTCTCGATCTCGGCCTGCAGGTTCATCGAGATGAGGACGTCGAATTCATCTTCGATATTGGCGACGAAATCGAGCACGGTGAGGCTGTCCCATTCGAGGTCCGCGGCGAAGCGGGTGGCCTCCGTGACTTCGACGCCCTTCTTGTTGAAGGGCTCGATGAGCTCGAGGACTTTGGCGTAGGTCTGCTGGCGGTCGGACATGCTCGCCCCGTTAATGCTGCACCCGCGCTTAAGCAACGCAATGGGGCGCGAATGGGGCGGGCATGAGACCAGAGCGTGCCAGTCACGAATGTCCGCAATGGGTGGAAAGCGGACCGCTCGGATGCAACAATGTCCGATGAGGGGGAAATCGAATGCCTCTGAAACCGTGCCGTCTGCTTGCAACGACGCTTCTGATGGGCGCCGGCTTCGGTGGGCCCGTCATAGCGCAGACGGCTCCGGACAAAGGAACAGGAGCTCAATCGAAAGCCGTGCCCCGTGCCGAACCGGCGCCCGAGGAGACGATTGAGGAGGCAGAGGAGGCAGCAGAGGGCATCGAGAGCGCGGCGAATGCCATCGTCGTCGCCGAAGATAGTCCGAAACCGGATACGCTTTGGGTCTTCGGCACTAGCGACACCGAAGACATCATCAATTCCCAAACCTCTGCGTTCGCCGCTCAAGGAAAGAACGTCAATCTCGGCGCGACCGGCACGGCCAACGTTAACTTGCGCGGCCTGGGCCCAGAGCGCACCCTGGTCCTGATCAACGGCAGGCGTTTCCAGGCCGGTGATCCGCGTGCCCCGTTTGCCGACGTCAACTTCATCCCAAAGGCGCTGATCAAGCGCTTCGATTATCTCACCGGCGGTGCCTCGGCGGTCTACGGCTCGGACGCGGTCGCCGGCATCGTCAACTTCATCATGGATACCAACTTCAACGGCCTCAGGATCGATGCGCAGGCCTCGGGGTTCGTGCACGACAATGACGCGTCGAGCGGGATTCTGAATGCCGACGCCGCCTCCGGCTTTCGCCCGCCGCTCGGCATAAGCGTCAACGGCGGCACCCAGGACATCACGGCCGCCTACGGGCTCGGGTTCGATCACGATAACGGTCACGTCACTGCCTACGCTGGGTATCGCAAGCAGGACCCGGTGCCACTGTCGAGCCGCGACTATTCTTTCTGCTCGCTCGCCGCGCGCAGTGCGGTGCAAGGTGCCGGAACGCCGCCGCGTGATTTCAATTGCGGCGCTTCGCCAGTCTCCGCCAATGGTACGTATTTCACGAATGTCGGCACGTTCCAGGTCAGCGGCAACAAGTTCGTGCCGGGATCCACGCCGTTCAATTTCGCTCCGTACAATCTCTATCGCCGCCCTGACGAGCGTTACTCGCTCGGGGTTTTTGCCGACTATGAGATCAGCCCGTCCGCAAAACCGTACCTCGAAGCGATGTTCATGGAAGACCGGACGCGTTCGCAATTCGCTCCGTCGGGCGATCTGTTCACGACCAACACCATCAATTGTGACAATCCGCTCTTATCGACCCAGCAGTTCAACACGATCTGCGTCCCCACCAACACATTCGTCGATTCGCAGGGCGTCACTCGCGCAATCGCTTACATTGGACGGCGCAACGTCGAGGGCGGAGCAAGAGAGGACCGTCTCAGGCACAGGGCCTGGCGCGTGGTCGCGGGCATGCGCGGCAGACCGTCTGGAGGCATCGAATACGACGCTTATTACCAGTTCGGCACAACGCGGCTGTCGCAAGTGATCCGTAACGACCTGTCGCTGAGCCGGCTGCCCATGGCCCTGGACATCGTCGCGAACCCCGCGGTCGGCGGCATCCCTGGCGTCGCCGCGGGCAGGCCGGTCTGCCGCATACGCCTGACCGATCCTTCCAACCAGGTCGGCCAGGGCTGCGTCCCATGGAATATCTTCCAGAGCGGCGGGGTCACTCCCGAGGCACTGGCCTTCCTCGAAATTCCGCTGCGTCTGAGGGGTCGCACCAGGCAAACGGTGGCCGACGCTAATGTCACGATCCTCGGCGACGAATATGGTATCCACAGCCCGTGGTCCAAGCGCGGCGTCAATTTCAACCTCGGCGTCGAATACCGCAAGGAATCGCTCGACACTCGGCCGGACTCGGCATTCCAGCTCGGCGAGGCCGCCAGCCAAAGCGTTTCGGTCCAGCCGGTAGAAGGTCGCTTCGACGTCCGCGAAGTCTTTGCCGAGTCGCAAGTCCCGGTCGTCACTAGCGCATTGATCGAAGAGCTGACGCTAGCGCTCGGCTATCGCCATTCGGACTATCGGGTTGCCGGACGCCATTTCGGCATCGACGCGTACAAAATTGAGGGCCGTATGGCCCCGATCCCCGACATTGCGGCCCGCGCGAGCTACAACCGCGCGTTTCGCTCGCCGAACGTCATCGAACTGTTCACTCCGCGGTCGGTAAATTCGGGTGGAACCTTTGATCCATGCGCTGGCCCGTCGCCCGCCGCCACCCAGGCCCAGTGCGCCAACACGGGTGTGACGGCGGCCCAATATGGCGCGATCACCCCCAATCCGGCGAACCAGTACAATGCATTATTCGGCGGCAATCCGAATCTATCGCCTGAAAAGGCCGATACCTACACAATTGGGCTGGTCGTGCAGCCGCGCTGGATTTCAGGCCTCGCGTTCACCATCGATTTTTTCGACATCAACGTGCGGCACACGGTCAATGCGATCGGCTTCCAGGCGATCATGGCCCATTGCCTCGCCACCGGCGATCCGCACTTCTGTTCGAAGATCCATCGCGCCTCGGGCAACGGCTCATTGTGGTTGTCGCAGGGCTTCGTCGACGTTTCCAGGACCAATATCGGCGGCCTCAGGACGAACGGCACCGATGTCACCGCTCACTACGACCGGCTGAGTGGGAGATCGACTTTCAGCCTCGCTTATACCGCGACGTTCCTGCGCAAATTGGAGGTCGACACTGGGGTCGAACCGCTAAGTGGAAACGGCAATGGAAAGTTCGACTGCGCTGGTCTGTACGGCAATGCCTGCGGCGGGTTCCTGACCGGAACGCCCAGTCCGAAATACCGCCACAGGTTGCGCGCCGGCATTACCTTTCCCGGCAAGATCGGAATCCTGGGCCAGTGGCGGCACCTATCGGCGGTGAAGAATGACGGCCTTGGCGGGGATTGCGACATCGTCGCAGAGCCGACCTGCACGTCGACAGTCGCGCCCGCCAATCGGCGGATCGGGGCGCAGGATTATTTCGATCTCACGTTGGGCGCCCGGATCGCCGACGAGTTCAATTTCCGGCTTGGCGCCAACAACATCTTCGACCGATCTCCGCCGATCGTTGGAGCGGAAGTCTCACCGGCGCCCTTCGGCAACGGCAACACATTCCCGCAACTTTATGACGCATTCGGCCGATTCATTTTCGTCGGGGTGACAATCGACCTGTAAGCGCCAGACGTCGGACGCGTGCGACTGTCTGCAATGGGTGGAAAGCGGACATTCGCCTGATACAACAACGACCGTATGCTTCACTCTCGCGCCTTATCCGGAGCCGTCCAAGTTGATGGTCGTGAATACGAATGGAAACTTCGCCGCGAGCCGCAGTGGTGCACCGTCGACGGCTGGAAGGGAATGACGGTCGCTTTGCGACAAAGGGATGAACAGCGGGAAGCCATTTTGCAGTTTCCCATGCCGCCAGCTCGGCGATCTAAACTCCAGCCGCAGCTACGCCGACCTCAGGTCAATTCTCGCATAATTGAAAACGGTGTCCGCGCCGCACTTGGGGCGGGATGGAATCCGAACTCGCGCGGCAAAGCGGTTGTCGTCGAAGTCGATGCGAACGGCTGCTGAGCGCCGTCTATGTCCGCAATGGGTGGAAAGCTGACTCTAACATGTGGGCGCTGCGACGACCTCCATTGAGACTATGCGCGCATATTCCCCGCTGGCGCGGTCGTACCTAACGGTGATCCTCCGCGGAGACACCCCACCTTCCACCAGCGCTGCCCTGATAACCTCGACGCGGCGTTCGGCCATTCGTCGATTTTGTCGGGAGTAATTGGTCAGAGCTGTACGCCTCACCTTGGCCTCAGGGGAGGCCAGGGCAGCGCCTAGAATCGAATCGACTTCGTTTCGACCTTCAGCCGGTATGCGCGTGCTGCCGACCGCAAAGTCCACCTCTGGGAGCATGCACGCTCGCGCTTCGCCCGAAACCATGAGCGCGATTGCAGTGGCACTGAGCAGGATGGACCTGAGCATGGGGCCTCCTGAATGCAGGGCTAGGTGCATTCATCTAACGAACCGCTAATGTCTGCAATGGGTCGAAAGCGGACGCGGCGGGAATGGGCGGATTGCGGACACTCCGTCGATGCCTATCATGCGCGAATGTCCGGCCACGAGATGCTCACAGATCTAGATGTGGACTTGCTCGCAGATGCATTTCCCGAAGCTCTGCGTGTCGATGCCCGAAAAGCTGCCGATATGATCCTAAGGCAACTTCAAGAGAAGCAATGGACCGAGCGGTTTGAGGTCCACGTGGATGGCGATGCAGTTCAGGTTCCCGCGCGATTGCGCTTCGCATCAAGCTGCTCGGAGGCCCAGACGAAGGACAACATAGGTCTCATGGCGGAGTGCCTTCGAACGCGGAGCAACGACGGCTTTGAACGGCAGCGCGCCGTGCAAAGGCTTTTGCCTGACGTTCGGCCTTGGTCGGCACCCTTTATCATCGCCCTCATTGGAGAGTACGTCATCGAGATACTGCGTGACATACATGCCGCATTGTCTCCGTCAGTGTCAGACACGTTGGCTGCGTTCATCTCTGCCAATCCGAGCTATTGGGAGCGGACGCGGCAGCGCGTGGCGAGTTACTGGGATGTCTATTACCGCGCGGACTTCAGGCGATCGGATTACGTCGGGTTCAAGCTCATCGATGAGCTTGAAGCGGTGGTTCGCTCCCGTGCCGTCCAGGCCATTTATAGCGGAAGCTAATGACCGCAATGGGTCGAAAGCGGACACTAGGGACACCCGATTTGTCGACCTAAGCGCGGAGGGCCGCAGCAGCCGGGAATGTATCGTCCGGGTCGATGCCTCTCGGCTCTATCGACGCATACCGCTCCCACACCATCTCCACGACCGCGCCACCTGCGGTCAGGCTATTCAACTCCTTCGCTAAGCCAAATAGCTGCGCCATCGGCGCGGTTGCAACGACGACCTGTGCGTCGCCGCGGGTGTCCGTGCCGTGGATCTGACCACCACGGCTGTTTAGGACGCCGATAACATCGCCGAGATGGTCTTCGGGCGTCACTACCTCGACCTTCATTATCGGCTCGAGGAGCTTGATGCCGCCCTTCTTGGCCGCCTCGCGCATTGCTCCGCGGCCCGTGATTTCGAACGCCAGCGCAGATGAGTCGACTTCATGATAGGCGCCGTCTGTCAGGTGGATTTCAAAGTCGATGATCGGGAACCCGATCAGTGAACCAGCCTCGGCCGTCTCGCGCATGCCCTTTTCAACTGACGGGATGTACTCGCGCGGGATGTTGCCGCCCCTTATCTCGTCGAAGAACTGCACGCCCGAACCGGACTCTCCTGGAACGACGGTCACCTTGACGCGCCCGAACTGGTAGGAGGGGCCGGTGTGCTGCCTGTGGGTGTAGTCGACCTCCACCGCCTTCGCGAACGATTCACGGTAGGCGACCTGCGGGGCACCGACGTTGGTCTCGACCTTCGACTCGCGTGTGATGCGATCGACGAATTTCTCAAGATCACGCTCGCTCGTGCCCTTGATGATCGTTTGGCCAGACTCATGGTCAGTGGTGAAGTGAAAGCTCGGGTTCTCGGCGGCAAGACGCGTTAGGGCGAGGTCCAGCCTTTCCTGGTCGGCGCTTGTCTTGGTCTCAAGCGCAATTTCGACAACGTCCGGTGCCATAGTGAGCGCTATCCTGTCGGGACCACTCTAAGGGCGCAACACGAACCTCGCTAATGTCCGCTTTGGGTCGAAAGCGGACGTTCGGGTCAGTGTCCAAAAGGGGTGGCTAGCGGACATTGCCGGTGGGCACACTCGGATGCACAACAGGATCGTGATTAAGGTTGTCACGAGCGAAACAGGTAGCCTCGGCTTTCCGGAGTTCGCGGAAGGCTCACGCCTCCGCGAGCTGATTCAGCAAATAGCCGCTGCACTTGGGACCACGGCTAAATAGCCGGTCGGCTCGCCGCTTGAACTGCTCGCAGGCTTCGAAGGCTATCCAGGTCAGTTTCAACTTTGGTGGGACGGAATTCAGCTGTGAGCTGGGCTGCTCCGAACTGTGCGGTGTGGACATGGACGCAATCTCGGAGCGCCTCCTTACGAGCGGCGCCTTCACCAGCAACGGCTGACGAATGTCCGCAACGCGTGGAAAGCAGACACTAACGAAAGTGAAATTGACTGGCCCTTGAGCGAGGTGCACGGCTCAGACATCTGTTGAGGGAGAGTGACCATGATTGGAAAATGCGCAAGGAAGCTCGTTGCTGGTCTGGCTCTAGGAACTTTGGCCCTGTGGCCGTCCGCCAGCATCGCTCAGTGCAATTCCAATTGTTCCGTGGGCGCATTGGGTCAGGGCGGCACAAGCTCTGGCGGGGCGGCGCAGGGATTCCACTATAATGGGCCGGGCAGTCAGCCAGAATACACAATAACCAACGTCGGGAATTTCGACGCAGGACACGTGTCCGCTACTCTTGATGGCGAAGACGCCGGCGTCCTCGATGGCACTTACCACGACGGAGTTTGTATCGGTCTGGCAACCGGGGTTTTCGGTGACTACCAAGGGCGCGACCCGGATTGCTGACATCGACGTTCACGTCGCTTTGCTGAATGTCTGCAATGGGGTCGAAAGCGGACGCTAGCAGGGGGTCATCCGCGTCTCCCCGGCAGCACAACGAGGAACCACCACGAAATGCCTGAGCAAAGCCCGATAATGGAGAAAAGGCCCAAGCTGAACGCATCCAACAAGGGATAGATCGGATTGATCAGATGCAACGCAATTCTGAGGAGAAATGAAAGTACCGCCGCTGCGACTACACTCAACAATGTGTAAGGCACGAACCCGACTGCGGGGTGCCTGATCGCTGCTCGGGCTTTTGGACGTTCCACGAGCAATCCCAGGGCGCCGGCAGGTATCAAGGCGAAAGCTGGCGCCCAGATGGCGACAATTGCGATGGTCGCTGGCAATGCGCCGGTCCAGCTGCCGCTTCCCGAAGAAGGCGTCGCGTAGAGCATCAGAAAGACGATGAACCCTAAGACTGACGAGCCGACGGAGGCCGCCAGCACTGCCATGAGGCCGCTCGAGCGGAAATTTCCCGTCCTCAAGTGATGTAGTCGCTTACATAGCCCATTGCTGCGCTTGTACCATGAATCGGTGATCGACTTGAGGCCGGGACGAGCATCCTATGAATGTCCGCAATGGGTGGAAAGCGGACATTCAGCGGATATATTTGTGCCCATGCCCGCCTACTCAAAAATCGACCGAGTTGAGGCTGCTCCAAAGTTTGGCAACACCGGTCCAGCGGGTTGGGGCTTTCACGCGTGGAGCAACCTTTTGGACGATGAGGCACCGCACAGGGCGTTGCTGGGCAGCATCGCGGCTGCTCATCCCGAACTAACCGTCAGTCTGCCGGCAGCGGATCGCTATGAGGACTGCGTCGAAGGATCCATCAAATGCGGCTCACACGAGGTGTGGGTTTATTTCGAGACTATCCTTAGTCACCTTTGGCTCTGGTCGCCGGAACGGCAGTCCGCGGATTGGGCAAGGGAATTAGTCGTGAGCGCGGTCGCATCGACTTAGCCTAACGAAGTGTCCGCTTTGAGTGGAAAGCGGACGCTACGATCGTTGCCAGACAATGAAGGTCGCGTTCGACGTGCAGCCCATAGCTTTGATCGTCTCGCTCTGGTCGAAACCCGGCATAGCCATCAGCGCATCTAGGACTTCCTTCTCGCCCGTCGCGCCTTGAGGGAAACCACACGCAAGGTTGCCGTCCGATCCGTACAACAGCCACCACACGTCTGCGCCCCAGGGTCCGCTATCGTTGGTTGCAATAGCAACGGTCCTGAGGTCTTGCATCATCACCGACATCGTCTTGCCAGTCTGATCCGTGACGAAGACCGCCGACCCGTCAAACGACACCGTCCACAAGCGCTCGGGATAAAGCCCCTCGGGTCTTTTGAACCTATCAGCGAGGGCCTTAAGCCATTTCATCCGCACGAGACTATCAGCACCAACTAATGGCGGGAATGGGTGGAAAGCGGACGTTAGCTCTTCGCAATTATGGATATGCGTGTCGAACACGGTTCTGGTGGGAATGACCATGTGGCATGGTCTCTATATTGTCGCGGCCTTGGCCATCGTTTCAGTTCTTGCCGTGCGATGGGCGGCCAGCAGGCGGCCAATAGTAGCGGACCCGCAAGGCTGGTTCGTCATTCGTGTCGGGCCAGCCGTATATGCGCTGACCGCGGCGACGACGGCCTTCTCCTTGCTGTTATTCTACATCTGGCTCTTTGTCGGAACTTCGCTTCCCAATGCCGACGAAGAGATGCTCGCATGTGTGCTGACCGCGGCGGGGTTCATGATCATTTAGGTACTCCTCCTGATGAGCGGCGCCTGGCGCAAGGTACGCTGGAAGGATCAAAGCCTGGAAGTGGCGCCGATGATCGGCCGGCCGCACCGCTATAAATTCAACGAGCTCCAATCCGTCACCTGCCGTCTCAACGCCGCTGAATTTCTCCTTCGCTTTGACGGGGGTCGACCCGTTAAGTTGTCAGTTATGATGAACGGCACCCGGGAATTGCTGGAAGACCTCGGTAATCCCATGGTCGATTATGAAGACTAACGGTCGACGAATGTCTGCTGGCAGGCGATCGGATGATTTGGTCCGGGAAATGGGCCGCACCGTCGTTACGGTGTGCCAATCCCGACAACTGCCCTGCCTCCAAACCGTTTCAGTTGTTGCGGGGTATTCCCGCCAGGAGACTCGAAATGGTGGCTGGAACCAACATCAGTCAGTTCCGCACTCTACTCAATGACGCCCCGCCTGAGGACCTCGTGACCATCGCACCGCTGCTATTCAACCGCATCGGGACTCTCGGTCAGAGTCAGCAGGAGAGCGTTATCCAGGAGATTCAGCGCGACCCGGAGGCCAGGCGCGTCTTTGAGAAGATCAAGAGCTTCACCCACTAACGGCCAAGTGTGCCAACTTTGATTGCGCGGGCTGGGAAGCTGGCCCGCGCATTTTTGTCTGCGGCAGGAATGGGTGGAAAGCGGATACTAGCACTACGCTCATCGACTTGGTCGCGTGTGGCCGGGAAGAGGCGGCGCTTCCCGCAGCTCGTCGGGGGTCAATTCTCGGCCGTTTTCATCGAAAACATGCACGTCACGGACGCCTTGATCCTGCATCTTGCTCGCCAGATAGGCGGCCCGCGCGAGAGTGTCCTCATGATATTCCAAGGGAATCAGCCCGATCCCTGTCACGCGATAGCTCATCACGCTCCTGTATCAGGGAAGGGCAGCTTCGGGTGGAAGCCGGACGCTTCCAGCTTCGCTAATCCAGCGCCTCGATGCGATTGGCGAGTGTCTTTGTTTTGATTTCGAACGCCGTGATGTTGTTGAGATATGACGCAAGTGCGGCCGTATGCCAGCGGAGATCGTCGACCAGCTGCGGGTGGGCGCGAAGGGCTCCGGCCGCTTGGGCCGCGGCAGCCGGATCGATCCGGAGGTCACATCTCTCGGGCAGATAGAAGAGTTGCGGATTGCCCGGTGGACGGCGATCGCCACACCTTGCGCGGATCGCATCCTGAATTTCCACAGGGATCACACGCCGAACGTTTTGCCGATAGGGTGTGTCCGCGGCGGCTGTGATGATTGACGTCGTGTCGGCGTACATAAGGAACGAGAGATTGTCCCGGATGATGGCATCGTCGATCATTCTCAGGCGGTCAGCGCCGAAGATCGTTGCCCAGGTCGCGTTATTGGCGCCGGTCGCGTAGAGTTGGCTCGCCTGATAGGCCGCGATGACAAAATCGGCATCGCTAATTTTTGAATCGCCCCGCCAGCCGGCGAAAGCCGTGTCTGCATAGTGACGGGTCAAGCCGTAGTACCTTCGGGCGCCCGCATAAACAGCAAGCTGGTTGTGAAGCTCTGGCTTCAGCCGTGACAGCATCTGCTGCGTCTGGCGTTGTTCTATGCGCGCCTCGTTCCAGTTCGCGACCTGCGTGCCGATAAAGACGCCAACGATCACGATCGCCAGTTCGATGGTGATTGCCACCCAGTCCTGGGCGCGGAGTCTGGCGACGGCACGCTTGAAGATCATCGATTGCCCCCGACGAGCCAGGCATCATCGCGGGGTTTGGGAATGTCCGCAAGGGACTGCCGGAATCCGAATCCTGCCCGCTCGCGGCTGCCCAAAAATATTTGATTCGACGACTAGACTTGGGGCCGATCGGCGGTATGGTGGCTTCGTACTTTGGGTCTTCGGATCCAAAGTATGGGGAACCCCGCCGGGTCAAACCGGTGGGGTTTACCGCATCTGGGGCTGGTGATCATCCGAGGCAGATCTAATCTGCTGATGACCGCGCTGGGTGGAAAGCGGACATTAGCTTACCTGACCGCCTGCCGCGTTTCTGCCGTCACTCGGGCAACTCATAGATCATATGCGTTTCGCGGTTGGCCTTCTCCGGGGGCGTGTTGATGTTGAGGCATATCGTTGGCATGAAACGGCCGCCTCTCCAGGCAAGGCGCATCGTTTGCCGCGATCGCCGCATGTCTGGTCGCCAGCCATAGGACGCCGCCTGCTGAAGCGTCTGCCCGACATTGATCTTTGCCAGGTAATTGAGCGTTGAGGCGTTCTGCAGCGCGACGCGGATGGCGGTCCGGTCGCTGGGCGACAAGCTGTCGGCTCCACTCTGCAGCATTCGCAGCGTCGACCAGGCGTCGATCTCCCTGAGTTGAACCCCTTGGAAGTTCCGCAGGCCGCCGACGACCAGGCCGAACCGATACTGCTCCTCGCTCGAAAGCAGGGCTAGCCGGCCCGCAGACTGCGCCGCATCGAACCGGTGCATGCCGACCGCGAACCACGTCGCCTGCGACACCCAGCTCGGAGTCTTGAAACCGCCAGTGCGGCCCCATTCGTTGACGATGGCGCGCACCTCCGAGAGCCTTTTATCAATGCACGGCTGGGCGGCTCTGCGCAGCTCTAGGATAGCAAGCGTCTCCTGAATTTCGTTCGTAAGGGCAGTCCGCGTCTCGGCCGCCTCACGGCGCTGATTGAAGCTCTCCGCCACCTGCTGCGCGCCGAGCGCGAGCAGCACGCCCACGCTGACGATCGCCAGTTCCCACGCCACCGCCAGCCAGCCGTGCGGTGGCCGAAGCCTCAACATCCGGAACATGAAGGCCCTCATGACATGACGCGGCCTGAATGCCGGTCTTGGCCAATGTCCGCAATGGGTGGAAAGCAGACACTTGTTGGTCAGGCGAAATTGTCAGTCGACGCGGCTCGCGAGGCTAGCGAGCGAAGCGCTTTCTCAGTTCGGCCTTGATCGTCGGGCCGGCGAGGTGCGCGTCAACGTTGGAATAGCCTTCGCGCCTAAGCATCCGTCTCACTTCTTCGATGGTGGCCGAGCGCGCGAGTTCAAACGCTCTTTCGATGATGTCTGGGGAGTGCATGTAAAGTCCTAAAAAGTTTCGCTCCCGTCATAAACGGTTACCTTGCCGGATGCGTTCCCTGGCGGCGACCTGAGCTTGAGCGGTCGCTGCTCCCGGCGGGATGTTTGAAACCGAGGGTATTTTTATTCACTCCGGTACAGGGCCCATTGTGGTCGGGCGTTCGTTGACCTCCTGTAATGACCCAAAGAACCTCAAAAATCCGCCCCGCCACGACCGCGATTGCCGCAGTCCTTGCCCTTTCTTCAACCCAGCTCCTCGCCCAGACGGCACCTGACGCTGTGCAACCCGTGACAGTCGCCCCGGTCACC